>TARA_R110000751_G_scaffold20073_1_pt1 | contig 12844 bp, 14 predicted proteins | sample TARA_R110000751 | Tara Oceans TARA_R110000751 (sample SAMEA4398001) | marine metagenome | biome: Polar Biome; feature: [MES] marine water layer (ENVO:01000295) within the mesopelagic zone...; material: water (ENVO:00002006), including particulate matter (ENVO:01000060) such as...... | reverse complement strand
TTCGTCGTAGGTTTCGTATTCTTCCTGAGCATATTGAGCAGCAAGCTTATCGCTGTGAGCCTCGTATTGTTCGAGGGTGATGTCGAGTGAATGAGAAAAGAAAGGGGCATGGATTAAAGTTGTAGTCATGTGAGTCTCCTAGTTATGGAGCCCGAGCAGATGCCCGAGCCCCTTGTTTTTGTTTAGTACTGAACCATTTGCAATGCGGCTTGGAAGATTTGCATGTGCTGCTTGGTATCGTCAGGGTTAATAGAGTGGTAAGCTGCATGTGCATAGTCGCATACAGCATTGAAGTTTGGAGAGCCGTCTTCAGAGTAAGTCTCGAAGACATGCTGAGAACCTGCGTATCGCTTAGCTGTTTGGAAGCCGAGCTGTTCAGAGTCTGAGAGTTTGCTGTGTGATGTGGTTGTTGATTTGCCTTCGGGTGTTAGTGTAGTAGCAGTCATGATTGATAGTCCTTTGTGAATGGTTAATGAGAATCTTTGAAACAAGAAGCTCGCCGAGAGCGCTACTTGTTTCTCTTCTATTTCATATATATATATAGAGAGCCCGCTACTAAGAGGTTCGAGCTGAGGCATCCGAAGTGAGATCGCGGTTTCTTTGCCCTCGGTTTCTTTGTCCCGAAAGAAAGAGAGTGCCTTGGTTCTTCGGCATTTGAAGAACGTGCGTTTGTTGTTTGCGTTTGGGGTGGGGGTTTGTTTGGTGTTGAGTTGTTTGTTGTTGGTTGTGTTGTTGGTGACTTGAGTTTGTTGGTTGGTTTGATTATTATAGTTGTGTGTGTTGTGTTTGTTGTGTGTGTTATGATTAGAGTAAGTAATCATTTGGTTTTGGTTATCCACGATTGTGGGTAATTGTAATTGTGTTAGTGTTTAGTTTAATATTATTATTAAACTAAATACGAAAAAGGTGAAAAAACAAAAGGGTAATAGTAGTGTGTGTAATAGTTAATAGTATGATAGGTATATAGTTAGTATAGTAGTAGGTGTGTAGGGTCTTCTCTGTCACGCAGGAGTGTAGGGTGGTGGTTAGGGTTGGTGTTAGTGTGGTATATTGGTTGTTATGATGTATGTAGAGTGTTTAGTATCAAAAAGTATAGATTTAGTGTTACTCATTAGATTACCCTCAAGTCGGGATTACCAAGGGAGGCCCCGAAGGGGACTACCATACCAAGTGAATAGCACCCCCGTAATAAATTAAGGATAAGGTAGGCTTATGTCAGACAAAACTCAAAGACGAATCCCTGAAGATCATAGAAGATGTACGCATTTTCATCCTAATGATGAAAGATGCCGTGTATTACGTATGATCGGGTTTGAGTTTTGCTACTATCATGAGCCTAGTATGGAAGAAACAAGGCTAGATAACAGTAGAATGGGCGGAAGAACCCCCCGAAAGCTGCCAGAATCCGTACCTTATCCTAAAATGGAGACACTTGAGGATGTTAGACAGTTCGCAGTTGAAACACTGCATCAAGTTAGGACGGGACACCTAGAGCCTAGGACTGCGGCTGTCGTCAGCAGCCTTGTCGCGCACGTATTGAAAACATTACCGGAGGTTGACAGTGCAGCCGAGTCGGTATCGGAAAAACTAAGGGGCTTATTGAGCGATGACCTTCCCGAATCCAGAGAAGATGATGAAGTTAGCGAGTCTTTGCCAGATAACGGACCAGGTGACTGGGAAACCCACGCCCTTTAGGGTGTTTGGTGAGCAAGCCCGCATACTTGAAGCTGTATCTCGCTCTAGGAACGTACTCATCCTAAAGTCTAGACAGATTGGTTGCAGTCAGATCTGCTGTTTCCTGGATGCAGTCTTTGCTATCCTGAATCCTGGGGCGAAGGTGGCCGTTGTTGCCGACACAGAGCAGAAGGTCCACGGACTATTGGACCGTGTACGCGAAGCCTTTCGAGATCTGGAGGTGCCACTGCGTATGTCCAACAGATCTAAGATTGTTACGCGAGAAGGCTCGGAGATCCACGCAGTTACGGCGAATGCCGCGAAGGGTCAGTCGGAATCCAAGGCAGGTAGGTCGATGTCCTTCCAGCTTCTGCATTTATCGGAGCTCGCCTTCTGGCCAGACCAGAATGCGTACGGTGCGCTGGCAAGTTCCGCAGGATTGTCGGCACCAATCCTGATTGAGTCCACAAGTTCCGGACCTGGAGACTTAATGTGGAGATTGTGGACAGAAAAGAACGATTTCGAGAAACTATTCTTCTCGATAGAGGATCACATCGCATATTCCTCAGATATACCACTATCAGCAGAAGAGTGGAGGAAGATGCAGGATATCGGTTTTACTCGAAGAGAATCCGCGGCTTGGTTTTGTCAAACCTTGAACAATAGATTTCAAGGCGACCTAGTTAGGGCATTGCGGGAGTATCCGCAAAGACCGGAACATGCATTCATGTCAGCAGAGGGTAGATGGATTGATATCACCCCACCAGTCCTTGCTCATACTGAGATGCAGGGATTTAAAATATTTCAACCTAAACAAATACTTGAAGAGTACGTCATAGGTGTCGATACTGCTGGAGGACTTGGGAGGGACGCCAGCGCCATTGCAGTCATAAAAAAATCCGACATGTCGCTTGCTGCGTCTTGGATGGACGCAGACGCAACCGTTGACACACTTGCAGATTTCGTCAGGTCTGCTTATCAATTATATGGAGGCAATGTAATTGTTGAGTCTAACGGCATTGGACTGGCAACAGTTCAGGCCGCAAGAGCGAGAGGCATCCCCGTGATTGAGGCGAAGACCACGCAAGCAAGACAATATCAAGGACTTCTCTATGTGAAGAGAAGAGTCGAGAACGGTTCGCTTGCTGGGCCACTGGAGTTAGCGGAGGAGTGTGATTCTCTTCATGTTACGAAGTATGAAAAGTTTGAAGGAAAGAAAGATTTGTGCATGGCTATAGGTTTTTCTTATCTATTTATTGACAGATCACCTATGCAGGCTGTACGACAAGAGGAGCCTGGTCCGAACGTGTTCTCTCTTAATAACTACATGGGCCAGCGTAAAGCTGGAAACTGGACGGAGTTTTAAATGGGCGACATGAGTAAACTAAAGTTAGATAAACCTAAACTTAGGCCTGCACAGTATGTTCCCCCTGATGCGCCGGAGGCTGTGGACGGAACCGTTGGGACTGCGATTGGTTCCGTAGCCGGCGCGGGTGCCGGAGCAATCATTTCTGCGATACCAGGGATGCAGCCGTTTGCGCCAGCCCTTATAGGTGGCGGTGCAATGATAGGTGGAAACATCGGAGGCATGGACGCACGAGCTCAAAATCTGAGCAACGAAGCAGATTATTTTGCGCGAGTCGCTGCGGCAGACAGACAGTACCTTCAAGACAGTGATGACGTAGACGCAGAGCTGGAATGGCAGCAGTACCAAGATTCTATTAAGAGATACAAGGAAGCACAGTTAGTGGCTCTAACACCGAACAAAGGGCATTATAATATGCCATGGAGAATAAGTTAATGGCTGACGATACAGAGGCAAAAGATTTAGCGGCAGAGAAAATGAGTATTGAGGTAGAGGAGCAGCCAGTAGAAGAGACTGGCGGCGGTCTTCTTGTGGCAGTTCAGGATCTTCTTGATATGTGGGAAGATACCGACCATGAATACTATAAGGATCTTCAGCGAGTCCTGGAAGCAGAGACTGGCGACGATGTGGAAGATGAAGGCTTCTCTGAGGACTTTGAAGACTTTGAAGAAGCAGGCTATTAATGATTTCCAGTAATCATGATGTAGAGCTAAAGGTCGGGCCTACTGCCGAACCTATAACGTGCCTCCAGTTAATGGATGAGCTCTACAAGAGAGGGTCTATTGCGAGAGAGAGATTTCTCGTCAAGGCAGACAGGAATGAGAGATACGTCAACGGTGATCAGTATATGGACATCAACAGGTTGACGGGAGTTCTGCAAGATGTTCCTTGGCAAGACTTTGTTCCGAAGGTCACTGTAAACTATTTAAGAAACCTAGTTCTAACATGGACCTCCAGACTTCTAAGAAATAGACCGAGTGTTAGCGCGTATCCTCACAATGGAGAGATTGCAGATGCTCAGTCGGCCAGTGCTGCCGCTACCATTATAGAGTTTTTTGAGCATGAGGTAGATATTGATGAGCTCATGTTTGATGTTGTATCTAGGGCCTGTGCTCATGGATGCGGGGGAGTTAAGCTTGTTTACGATCCTGATGCTGATGCTGTCGTGTGGGATCCTGTTACTATTTTTGATTATGTTATGGACCCAAAGGAAAAATCAGAAGACGCAGGATGGATTGTCTTTGAAAAGTTTATCGATGAAAACGAAGCCAACATGCTCCTCAAGGAAGCAGGAATACAAGACAGGGCTACAACAGTCGAGTATTACGTGGGTATCAACGAATACAGACAAGGTGTTAAAGTTAGAGAGCTCTGGTACAGACCAGACCCCAGAGTGCCAGAAGGATTATACGCCCTAGAGGTTTCAGGCCACGTTACGGAAACTATGGAGTATCCATATATATTTACAAGACTTGAGTCTCCTGGTGATACTCAGAGAGTCAGCTTTCTTCCGTTGGCGATGTTTGTTGTAGATCCTAGACGTGGAACGTGCTGGGGAGATACTTGGGTTAACGATGCTGTCCCGACACAAAGACAAATCAACGAAGTAGAATCAACGCTCACCAAGCTAAGGCGAGACACTGCGGGAGCAAAGCTTATAGCTCCAGGAGCAATCGCAAACGCGATTGATACCGGTAATCAAATCCTAAAGATTGATGATCCAATGCAGGCGCAGATGGTTAGATACATGGAGCCGCCGCGAATTAATAACTTATTATTTTCAGATCGAGATGTTTTAACTAAAAGACTTTACGATCTGGCTGGGTTAAATGAACTCATGGTTGGTGCAGAGGCCGCAAAAAGCGGCCAGAGCGCCAAGACTATTGCATACCTAAGCGAGCTTGATGCTATGAAGCAGGCAGGAACGGCCAGGTCTATAGAGCGTTTCCTGTTGGAAGCATGGAGAAAGACATTGCTCCTAGTAAGAAATTACTACACGGAACCGAGAATGTTGAGTATCGTAGGAGAGAATAATGTTTTGGCTCAGACGAGTTTTATTGGATCCGATATCGATGGCGTTGGTTTACGTCTTGAGCCTCGCGAGGGCACTGCAAGATACACTGCTTCGAAAGAGCAGGAGATTATTGAGCATTCTCAGCTCGGGATCAGAGATCAGTCAGAAGCTAGATCGATGGTTGTTGATGGCTCAACAAGCACTCCTGAAGATCAAAGACAAGACGGCGCAATGTCTGAAGTTGTACAAACAGTTTTACGGGGCGCTGATCCCTATGTGGATGAAACGGTTGACCCGATTTTTGCGGTAGATTTTCTAACTCAAGCGATTGCGGTACAGCAATCGGTAGGAGCTAGAGAGTCTATACTTATAATACTTGCTGAACTTCTTGCGGTGTATGAGCAGTTTAAGAATGAGATGGAAGCCCAGATGGCCCCACCCCAGCAGGCACCACAACAACAAGGACCACAAGGGCCTCCGCCTCCAGGCGAAGGCTTTATTCAATAGGAGAAGTGAATGACTAGAAGCGTAGGAGGAAGAGATGGGGATTCGATGCCCATTGGAAAAAGTGGTGATCTGGGACTACCGGACACAACGGTTGGCGCATCAATGTCAACGAATCCAGGGTCATATAAAATAACTGCCCCGTTTAGGTTTGTTAACGTAAAGTGGAGAGGCAAGGAACCATTATACATTTCGTTTAATAGTTACCATGCAGGCCCACCGCCAGCACTGCCCATAACCGGAGAGCTCGCAAATATGAAGGGCGTAGAAATGGCAATGGATGGGGTTGATTTCTTTAGAGAGCTCGACGGATCAGAAGATCGCATTGAGATTGTTTCACCAGCAGCCAGCGGCGGAGTCGTCGTAGTTAGTTTTTGGAGTTAGTAATGTATGCACCTAAAAGAAATAGATTAAAGAGAGAAGCTGAGCAGGATTATGAAGATCAGGTAAAGGCGGGACTGGAGCCTGAGCGTAATTCTTATCTGGATCTCTGGGCCGAAAAGCTTGGAAGATCTTTAAGAAAAATAGGAAAGAAGAAGCCAAAGAAGAAACCGGCTAAAAAGAAAGAGAAATAGAATATGTCAGACAATGAAAGCGTAATCACAGAGTCGCTTCCTGTGGAATCAGACGGACCTCACGATATTGAGGGATTGATGGTGGACGCACTACGTGCTGAAGCAGATGAGGGCTCATCATTCTCCGCCACCCCAAGCGTAGAGGGAGAAGTGGGACCTGCGACCAATGAACAAAATGCAGAGGCTGATACAGACGCAGAAGCGTCAGAGGTTGAAGCGACGGCAGAGAGCGATAAAGAAGAGGAGCTTATACCAAAGGCCTCATTCCTTAAGAGAGTTAATGGACTTACCGCAGCAAGAAGAAGACTAGAACGAGAAAACCTAGAATCTAAAAAAGAGATCTCGGAATATCGTGAAGCTTTTCAAATCCTTGCTGACCGTGTTCGCAAAGCTGAGGGAAAGCTTGCGGATTACGAAGAGGTAGATCCAAGAGAACAACGCATTCTCGACTCTGAACGCCAGAAACAGGCGGAGGAAATTCGCGAAAAGCTGAATGTAGACCATCAGAGAAGATTAAAAGCAATGGAGCAAAAGGTTCAGGTTGAACATAGAGCTGATCAGATTGTTGAGAATGCACACAAACTTGCTGAGAAATATGGAACGATTACTCCCGAAGAACTTGTTTACAAGTTTAGAGGTAGCAAGCAGACCCTAGAGGCCTTAGCGAAAAGTATGCACAAGGATCGATATAAGCAGTATAAAGATATGTTTGCCAAGGAAAACAAACCTAGAGCTCCGAAAACAGTTAAACCACAGGGAGGAATGGCTACCATTAAAGGAACGTCGGAAGACGATATGGCAGACTTTCTTTCCACAATGAGGAGTTAGTTATGGGTATTTCAGCAACAGAGATCGGCAGTTTGTTATCCCGTTTCGGGAATCAGATTGTAAACGATCAAGTGAACTTTGCCTGCCCTTTCGTTGGCAACGGTCACATTCAGAAAATAAAGCATGCACATGAGCAAGGTATTGTTCGAGTGCGTTTATCAGAAGGCTTAGACTCAACAGTTCAGATTGTTGATGGTGCGCAGATTCCAGAAGGCGACAACGTGGGATTCACCCATGGTTCGTATCTTCCAAAGATCTTCTTTACAAGATTGTTTATCCCTCGCGGTGCAGCACATCTTGCGGCTGGTGGGCGTGATGGCGTTCGTCTTGTTCGAGAAGAGCTTGATGTAGCTGGTCGCCAGTTAGGGAAGTTGCTTGGTAAGGCAGTGTTTGATTCACCTATCACATTAGGTGTTAATGTTACATTGCAGGCACTTGCAGTTCCTGCGGAAGTGCAAGCTGCTTTTGGCGCTGCTAGTATCACGTTGACGGGAGGTGGCGCTACTGATGTAATGTGGGTTACTTCCATTGCTGGATTGTATGATGGTCAGTTCTTAAAGATTAGAACTGGTGCCGGTACAAGTACGAATGTTCAGATTGTAGATATTAACTACACTCTTAATAACGATACAGACTCAGACACAGCGCTTACAAATGAGGTTGGTCCTCCAGCTTCTGCCGGTGTTGAGTATGGTTTGTATTGCATTAAGGTTATCAAGCATTCTGCTGGTGGTGCAACTGCTGGTGGTGTTGGTATCAATGCGGCGCAAGAGGTTGCAGGCAATGTTGCCGATGCAGCGATTACGGTTCAGACTCAGGACTCAACTCCTGCATTTGCTCCACCTGCTGGTACTGCGAATCCATTAGATCCGATGGTGTCTTTGGCGCAATGTGCGAGCAATAATGCTCTGTACCAAATGCCTACACCCCCATCGGCATATACTGGAAACACGTCCACGATTAGCTCTCAGTTAACAATGAGTGCGATGCGTGACATGAGTACCAAGATTAAGCGTCGATGTGGATATGGTTGGCATATGCTGGTCATGAACTCCGTCAATCTACAGCGATACTTTCAGATTGGTATTGTTGGAGCCGGCGATAATTTCATGAACTTCTTGCCAGGTCAAACAACGCAGGATGCTGACGGTGGCAAGGTAATGCCTACGTTCCAAGGTATGCCTATCGTTGTTGATGAGAATGTATCAGATCATGATATCTTCTATTTTAACAAAGATGACGTTAAGCTTGCAGAGTTTAAGGACTTTGCTCCTGATCAGGACGGCGGATCTGGTGCTCATGGCATGGTAGACAGAACAAAGCTAGTGTACGATACTCAGATTTGGGGTATGTACAATATGCGCGTTCAGCGTCGTAACAGCATGGGTTTGATTACCGGCATATCGCAATCATGATAGCAAGCTCAAACACTCTAAAGAGAATGTGTGAGCGAAAACTACAAAGGTGGGGCATAGTGCCCCGCCTTCGTGGTGGTGCTTGTTTCCTGTGTGAAGAAAAGAAACTTGTTCTACATCTCGGAGACTTCTGGGCCATCTTTGTTTTAGACGAAGAGGTAAAGATGGCGAATCCGAACGAGCCTATAAACTCTATTCTATGGAATAGGAAGTCGCATATTAAGAGCGGTGAGAATCCGTATGCAAAATGGCTAGAATCAGAGAAGAAGCCTAGGCAAGACGAGATTGAAGAACAGAAAGATCAAATCATAGACATCCTGCAACAGTCAAATAAGATACAGGTGCAAGTGTAATGTCACGAATAACTCTGACAAATCTAAGATCTGCCATCTACTCCTATCTGGATGACGATGGTACAAGGTGGACGGCTGGATCCTCTGCTAACTCTTTGGATCTAAGTACAGATTTAGACAGGGCTATTAAGTATGCAATGCAGCAGGCTGTTAGATTTTATACTAGAAACGGCGGCGAGGGAATCCTCATTCAGAAGACATTTGTTACCGATAGTAACGGGCAAGTCTCTCTTGGTGCCGATGATAAGAACATGGCTCTCTTTATTTCGAATGTAAGCATTAGGGACGCCAATGCTTGGGGTTCAGCTACGGCCACAAGAGCCGACGAAGTAGAGTATAGAGATACGGCCCCTAGGCAGATCAGAGTGAACTTCATCCCTGAGCCCTATGTTGTCGTAGATGTAGACCCTGGCCCCCCTATAGTTATTGGACCCAAGGACGGAATGATTGCGTTCTGCTCGGACGCCTCTCTGGATATTCCAGAACTAGAGATTCTAGCAACCCTGTACGCTGTCAGGAATCTGCTTCCAAAGGATGCGGAACAGAATCTTGCTATTAATGATGCTATTTTTCAGGGTGAAAATAGCATATCTGGCATTTTGGATACTCCCTTTGCGGTAGAGTTTCCACATTACGGAAGAGCTCCGTCAACATATATGAGATATCGATGGGCGTTTCTACGATACGATCCAGACTCGGCCCTTCCTGATCCAAAGATCAATATAATACAGATACATAGACCATTATATTCTTTTTATGACATAGTAACTTAGGGTAGCCATGAGCCTAAATGAGAATAACTACTTTTCTAGGTTGAGTCCTGGCCCTTCGGACGGGAGAACCTTCGATCAAAGAACACTTGAAGCCGTTAATCGTACTGCTTATGATGTTGGCTCTTATAGGCAGTTTATTATCGCCCTTGATAAAGCAAGCAACGGTGGGACGATAATTGTTTCCGGTGTTGTTACAGTTCCAGAAACGATACTGATCAACAAGCAAGTAAGCATTCAGTGCATCGGAAGAGGAGCCTTTATTCCTGGGGCGTCAGGGTTAACGATGTTTCGCGTGAAGGATATTGCAAACGTCTACTTCTTAGATGTGAGAGTTTTGAAGAATAAAGACATTAAGGCATCCATATTTATAGAACATATTCAAACCGTAACACCTTCCGCTACGCTTAAGAATGTAACGGTGAGGAGATGCTTTGCTTTGTGTGATGTCTTTATGGGTTTCATGGTTGAGGGAACTACGCCTAAAACTATGAGCAGATCCCTTGGAGCTAACTATGGCTGGACCTACTTAGGGAATAGAAGCATGATCGATGGCAACATCCACTATGCTGAAACAAAGTTGTCTGGAAGGTTCCTTGAGGGCGCATTCTATATGTGCACAGTGACAAACAATGAGTCTAGATTCGGATCTATAAACCTTACCAACGGTGGCGGCACTGGAAACATAGTATCTACAAACGTAATATCTGGAGAGCTTGACGCAGGCGGTAGCCCTACGTCGATAAGAGTAGACACTTCCTGTCAAACAAATATATTCACTTCCAATATTGTGGTTTACGATGTGCTGAACAGCGCAGGCGGGGTTCCCCTTAATACTGTTGTCTCCAACAATAGGGAGTTTCTACCATGATAGACACAACCATGTGGACAAAGAGAAACATATGGAACAATTCATATGGAGAGGCAGTGGTGAGGGACGGCCTTCAAAGGCAGGCCCACGTTTCCCTTCTTGCAGATGGAAACTTTGCCGGAGGATTCTCTACGGAGAACCCTCGAACCGGCGACCAGCTTCACTATGTCATGATAACAGGAAATGAATCATGTGTTTGCATGTTAGATGAGGAGTTCCAAGTCTTGTATAAGTTAAGACTTGGAAAAGGATTTAATCCTACTGGTCCATTTCAGGGCGCACCTCTGGCTAACGGTCAGATTATGATGGGAGCTCCCGGGATGCCAATGCTTTGGGGTTACACCGGAAGCGGGTTCAAGGTTGCGGAGAAGACCGAATCAAGTCAAAGTATAGACTTTGGAACCATCTCTGTTCCCGATGGGCTATGTGTTTCATGGCAAGGTCGGGTTGTTATTGCGGCTAGGAATGCCCTATTTTTCTCGGACGTCCTTTCCCCGAGGTCGTTCTTGGGGGCTAATAGTCACAATGCGCCTGGCCTTGTTTACTTCTTAAAGGTTTCAGACTTTGGAATGTTGTTCGTTGGAACATCCGAGGGGATGTACACGGTGGCGGCAGACTCTGTTTATGCTGGTGAGATACTTCAGCCAGTGTTTCAAAAGATATCAGAGGTGCCGACGAAAACATTCTGGCAGTCGTCCCTAACATCAAAGGGTCCGGTTACGCTGTCGCATAAGGGAATAGTTAATACCTCAAGCCTTGATGCCGAAGAGCTCATGCTAGGAGATCCGACAATGCCTAGGTCAATAGGCGAGCCGAATCACTATGTTGACTTTAGAGGCGGAAGAATATTCCCTACTAAAGAGGGACCGATGGTTACGTTAACCCCTCAATCTAAAAGCTTTTTAGATAATGCGACCGGAGGAAGAACCATACTCTCAGTAAGAGTAAACGAAAGACAAGGATTCTTTAGTTGGTGGGAGCCTTCGAGTACTCGACCCACGGCCTCGACCTACACGTTTAGTCGATTCACTAACGGGTTTGATTTCAGAGGAACCCTTGAGGATGGTGACGGTAGAGAGTTTTTGATGACTCATAATATGATATATGCAGTCTACGGAAATGTGGATCACTACATAAGCAGTGCTATAGAGACTGTTGGAGAGGCAAGATCTCCAAAGAACGGAACCCATATACTTGGTAGCATATACGGAGGTGTCGTAACTCCACCCCCTGCCAACCCTGTTATTCGATACGTTATCACCGCAAGTGATAACGTAGGATCCTATCAGTATATTTCTGTTAGAGGTGTTGTTAAAAGATCTGCTCCACTATCAAAAGGAATCCCAACCATGGATGATGGTATATCCTGGTACGACGTAGCACCAAGTGCAGAAACGTCTAGGTATTACGAGAAGACACTGCAAAGCATTAAGCATAACTTTGCAGAAAGAACCCAGAACCCAACAGTAGAGATTGCTGTTGAGGGTAGCGGCTTTCGGCTAGGGCTGACGGATGTTATTGCGAAGGGTCCAGGAAGAGAAAGAAAAGTTAATGGTCAGACTTATAATTACACGGCGGTATCTTAATGTATTATCTTAGGGCTGGAAGATCAGAGCAGTTCACAGTTCTTGGATTGGTAGATTTGCCATTCTTTGATCCGGCTAGTAGTGGGTCATGGTTCCAGGCTACGGCTGTGGACCTATCTGGCGGAGATACTCTTGCCATAGACGTATCCCCTGTAACACCAGTAGCACCTGGAACTCCCCAGGTCATTGATTTAAGAGTTAAGATTCGTCTTCCCTTTGATGCGGCTCCTGGCATTAGGGATCTATCTATCAATAATGGAGAGAACAATGCACCGCCGACGATATTAAAAAGTGCGGTGACGGTTCTTCCGTCAGCATATGTTGGCGCACAGATCTGGTTTTTTACTGGATACGGAAGTCAGGTCGGCACCAATCCTCTTCAAATTGCTACGCCTGGCGACTATCCTGGAATAAACATTACCGATGGTTATGATCCCCAGCTTCTTATTCCTAAGCAGCGAGCCTATGATATAAGGTTCGCTGGAAACTGCGTAACCCCTAGAATCTATATGTGGGATTGCAAGAAGGATGGGCTAAAAGAGCAGCCATCAATGGACCCAATGATAACGGGCGTTGTCCCTGGAGAGATAAACGCCAACAATAAAGCAGACCTAAATGTTCTCAATCCTCCAGGTGGGTTTTCGACAGAGGGGGATGTAGCTGGGTATATCAATAAGAAGGATGATGGTTCCTGGATTGAGCCAGAGAACTTTATGGTGAACTCGTTAAATGTAGAGCAGAAGCGGAACCTTCCTGCCGCATGGCAGCAGAACGCGGCGGCAGCGATTGCCCCAGATGAGTTTCAGGATGGAGACTACAATATTGCCCCGCTTGGGTGTACGGATCCTGGCAAGAGAGTGACATCTATTGCCGGTCCAGACTACACAA
>TARA_R110000751_G_scaffold154402_2_pt1 | contig 12859 bp, 15 predicted proteins | sample TARA_R110000751 | Tara Oceans TARA_R110000751 (sample SAMEA4398001) | marine metagenome | biome: Polar Biome; feature: [MES] marine water layer (ENVO:01000295) within the mesopelagic zone...; material: water (ENVO:00002006), including particulate matter (ENVO:01000060) such... | reverse complement strand
CATTCTAAGAAAGGGCTATCCGTAAGGGTGGCCCTTTTTTTATGTCCGAAATTAGTTAACTAGGCAATTTAAATTGACTTGGCAGCAGGTGACCTTTCTTCAGAAGAAGTGTGACATGCTACTAAGTGGTCAGCTCGCTGGGAGGCCTGCCCGCACCAAGTGGATCCCCGTAACGCGATTAGCGGACACAAGCATAGCTTGACTCGTTCCAGTGGCAGTAGCCGCTCTCCTGAAAACCCTACTTCCACACCCATGCGCGGCATCCGATGCGGGGCATCCCATGCGGGGCATCCCATGCGAGAGTAGCACGAGGACGCCCTGTTCGGGTGCCGCGCACATTGCTGGAAGGCCAGCCTCGTATTCTATACCCGGCTCGTATTCTATACCCGGCAGACTCTCATTCAGAAGAATGGCCGCCTGCATAAGCTGGCATTTTTTTATGCTCAAAATTTACTTTGTTCAGTAGGCAATTGATTTAAGCGTAGTTGATCGTTCATCTGATTAAGTGTGACATGCCACTCCAGAGGCAATCTACCAAGTGCCAGGCCGATGTAGTCCATGATCCTTCTAGGTGGTTTTCCAGAACAGTCGCAGAGTGGTTATGTTCAGTAGGTTGGGCACTTAGTTGCCGTTAAAGGCAATTCACATTCATGTACTGTATCTATGCTAAACAGCTTGGGACAAGTTAATGGGATAGGTTGAATTAATGATAAATACGAGAGTTATGTAGTTTTAGGTATCAAAACTATAAAAGAAGTTAGGCTAAGTACCTATACAATAGTGACTGATGCTTTGGAAAAGGGCAAGAGCAGATGAATTAATAGGGGCTAACTCATTCTGTTGTTTGATCTCTAGCTAATAACGTCAGTGCAGCTTCTTTAGCTGGTTTATTGTTATACAAGACTTCATGAATTTGTTCACATATAGGCATTTCAACACCCATACGTTGTGAGAGTATATGCACTTCCTTAGTGTTTCTGTATCCCTCTACTACCTGCCCAATTTCACTCATGGCTTCTTGAATACCCAAACCATTGCCTAATGCTAACCCAAATCGTCTGTTGCGAGATTGATTGTCAGTACAAGTAAGCACTAAGTCTCCTAGTCCTGACATACCCATAAAGGTGGTCTGTTTTGCGCCCATTTTAACTCCGAGTCTAGTTAGCTCCGTTAGGCCTCTTGTGATAAGGGCTGTGCGAGCGTTAGACCCAAAACCTAAACCATCGGATAGACCAGCACCTATAGCAATAACGTTTTTAACTGCTCCGCCTAGTTGTATTCCAATAAAATCATCATTTCGATACACTCTAAAAGATTTGGAACAATGTAGTTTATTCGCAAACTCTTCCGCTAGTTTTTCATTGGTAGAACTCAATGATATTGCAGTGGGAAGTCCCGCTACCATTTCTTTTGCAAAGGTTGGGCCTGACAATGCAGCGATAGGCATATCGTCACCTAATATTTCTACAGCCACATCTTGTAATAGTCTGCCTGTTTCAGGCTCTAAACCCTTAGTAGCCCATATAACTCTATGATGTGGGGTGAGGTAAGGTTTGGCTTGTTGCAATGTACTTGAAAATGCATGGCTAGGTACAACAACTAGAATATCTTGACTGTTGATTATGGCGTTACTGAGTTCGGATTCAATTGCTAGGTCTTTTGGGAATATAGCATTAGGCAGATACTTTTGATTGCATCTGTCCTTTGCCATTAGGTCCATTTGCTGTTTATCTCGTCCCCATAATACGGTTTTCACTCCGTTACGAGAGAGACAAAAAGCAAGGGCAGTACCGTAAGATCCTGCCCCTAATACACAAACTGAATTCACTTTGAAATCACTTAGGCGTCTAGTTTCTGTGCTGTTTGTTCTTGAGCCTGTTGAGCGCGTTTCTGCATATAAGCTGCAAAAACTGAATTGAAATCTACAGGTGCCAAGTTTAATGGAGGGAAAGTGCCACGATTAACTAAATTAGAAATGGTTTCTCTAGCATAAGGGAACAAAGTATTAGGGCAAAATGCACCAATCATTTGTGCTTTATTTTGTTCTGGCATCTCGCCAATCATAAATATACCGGCTTGTTGTACTTCACACAAAAATGCCGTTTCTTCACCTATTGTTGCTGTTACTGTTACCGACAAAGTCACTTCAAAAAGGTTTTCACCTATTGGATTGCTTTTGGTATCTAAGTCCAATTGTATTTCAGGTTTCCATTCTTTTTGAAACATCGCAGGTGAATTAGGCGTTTCGAAAGAAATATCTTTAGTATAAATTCTTTGGATTGAAAACTGTGGGCCTTTGGCCGCTTCTGGCTGCGCTGCAGCTTCATTTGGTTGATTTTCGTCAGCCATAATACTTCCTTTAATTGAGTTGTTAGTCAGTCAATAAACTGTCTAGTTGGTTTTTTGCCTCTAATGCAAACAAGTCGTCACAACCGCCTACATGATGATCATTAATAAAAATTTGAGGAACAGTTGATTTACCCTTCGCTCGATCAATCATTGTGCTGCGCAATTCAGGCATTACATCGATTTCAATTTCATTAAACGTTATTTCTTTTTTTTGTAACAAAGCCTTTGCACGATGGCAATATGGGCAATGTCCTTTAGTATAAATATCTACTTTACTCATATTTAGTTCCTGCAAATTATTTGGTAATAGGTAAGTTCGCACCTTGCCAAGCACTTATGCCACCTTTTAAGGTTACCGCATGTTCAAACCCTGCTTTAAGCATTTGCGAGGCAGTACGTTTGGATGTCATGCCCATAGCACAGACAACAATAATGGGTTTGTCTTTAAATTTTTCAAGGGTGCTAAAGTCGCCTTTAGTGACTAAGTCGGGTTTGATTTGTTTTGAACCGAGAATGTGGCCTTTTTTAAACTCCGCTGCTGGGCGAATATCCAAAATATAGGCATCATCTTTATTCATCAACAATGTGGCTTCATGAGTACTTAATTCTTTCAAAGATGAAAACAGACTCGCCACAGTGGTGTATATTAGTGCAGCGAAAAGCGCTGCGAATAAACCAGATAAAATATAATGATTGGTGATAAATTCTACCATTTGATCCATAACAGGTGAGCCTTAAAGGTGAGTAACTTAAAAAAATGAGGCCAAAGTATATAGATTTTATGTGCAGAAACTAGCCCTAGAGTAAATTCATAGTTGCCACAAAGAATAACTTATTGTTATACATTTGGTTTTTTAAAATGATTTAGCCGTGACGTGCATAGCGAGTAAGGATAACATTAGCTCATTACCAAGAAACTAGGTTATGTAGTTAAATTGACAGCCACTCCTAGTATGCAATTAAACAATAGTTAATAGCTTTAATGATAAGGACTGAATAATGAGTCAAACCAAAAAGACCACCGCACTGATCATTTTAGATGGATGGGGTCATCGTGAAGAACATGATAGTAATGCCATTGCTCATGCTAATACGCCGGTTTTAGATGGTTTGTGTAATACCTATAGCAACACTTTAATATCAGGTTCAGGTTTGGACGTTGGGTTACCGCCAGGCCAAATGGGCAATTCTGAAGTAGGCCATGTTAATTTAGGTGCAGGTCGTGTCGTCTATCAAGACTTTACTCGGGTGACCAAGGCGATTGAAGATGGTGACTTTTTTGAAAATCCTGTACTTACGGATAATCTAGATAAGGCGATTCAAGCAGACAAAGCCATTCATGTCATGGGGCTATTGTCTGCGGGTGGAGTACATAGTCACCAAGATCATATTTTTGCTTTATTAAAATTGGCCGCCAAACGAGGCGCGAAAAAGTTATATCTCCACGCGTTTTTAGATGGTAGAGATACGCCACCACGAAGTGCAAAAGAGCCTTTACAGTCCGCAGATGCAGTATTTGCAGAGTTAGGTGTAGGTAAAACCGCCAGTGTTATTGGTCGTTATTATGCGATGGACAGAGATGCGCGCTGGGATCGAGTCGAAGCTGCATACAATTTAATCGCTCATGGCAAAGGGACTAAAACTGCATCTAACACTACTGAGGCGTTAGATGCTTCCTATGAACGGGATGAAAATGATGAATTTATGCAAGCGACTGTGGTTGGTGAAGCTGTACCATTAGAAGACGGTGATGCTGTTTTCTTTATGAATTTCAGAGCCGACCGTGCTCGTGAAATCAGTCGGCCATTTGTAGAAGAAGAGTTTACTGAATTTAATAAAGGTAAGCACATTGAGCTGAGTGCTTTTGTCACACTCACCCAATACGCGGAAAGTATCGATGCACCTGCAGCCTACCCACCAGTGCCTTTAGTCAATGTCATGGGGGATTGGTTAGCTAAGCATAATAAAACGCAACTACGCATTTCAGAAACTGAAAAGTATGCCCACGTTACCTTTTTCTACAGTGGCGGTCGCGAAGACTTATATGAGGGCGAAGAGCGTATTTTGATCCCTTCTCCCAAAGTGGCCACATATGATCTGCAGCCAGAAATGAACTCAGCTGAATTAACCGATAAGTTAGTAGACGCTATCGATTCGGGCAAGTTTGACGTTATTGTATGCAACTACCCTAATGGTGATATGGTTGGGCATACTGGTAACTTTGATGCGGCTGTAAAGGCTTGTGAGGCGGTAGATGCCTGTGTTGGTCGCGTTGTTGAGGCGATTAAACGCAACGGAGGAGACTGTTTAATTACAGCTGACCATGGTAACGCTGAAAAAATGCAAGATGAACAAACAGGCCAAGCACACACGGCACATACCAGTGAGCTAGTGCCGTTTATTCATGTAGGGCAAAAATCTACGGTTCGATCTGGAGGTACATTAAGTGATGTGGCACTCACTATGTTGCATTTAATGGGGATGGAACAACCTCCAGAGATGACAGGTACACCAATAGTTACAGTGGATTAGTCCATTGAGATTGATGGGGCAAACTTTGTTGCAAGGGAAAAGCCTAGTTTATAGGCTTTTTCTCTTGGTTCTGTTATCAAGCCATCTTTTTGTATTCAATGCATACGCACAAGAGCAGTCGGATCTTGAAAGTATCCAGCAACAGATAAAAAATAAACAGGCGAAAATTGCTCAACAATTAGCGGCAGCCAAAAAACTTCAAGATGATTTAAAGAAAGTCGAACTACAGATCGCCAAATCTGCAAAAGAACTCAATAAAATTGAGTTGTCACTTTCCAAAAACCAACAACAACTTAATGCCTTGCGTAAGCAACAGCAGGGCTATTTAACCTCCTTAGAGCAGCAAAAATCTGTCTTAGCTAAGCAAATTCGCAGTGCCTACATGACGGGTAATTATGACTTTGCAAAAATGTTATTAAATCAGCAAGATGCTGCTAATTTCGAGCGTACAATTAGCTATTATCAATATCTAAATAAAGCCCGAAAATCACAGATAGATAGCTTTAATTTATTGGTTAAAGATTTGAAAAAGGTCAATGCTGACTTGATTGATAACCAAACAGAGTTAGAACAATTAAAAGGTAAGCAACTAGCGCAACAACAAGCGTTAGAAGCCAATTTCACTGAAAGGGAAAAAACCCTTGTAGCTATGCAGAATTCGATAGAGTCTGAAGAAGCAAAAGTCGCTCAATTACAAATTAATGAAAAGAATTTACTTGAAGCATTGGCTAGGGCGCAACAACGAGTTGACAAACAAGACGTAACCTTAAGTGGCTTGAGTGCCCTCAAAGGCCGTTTATTAATACCTGCTAAAGGTAACCTTCGAAAAATGTTTGGCAGATTTAGACAAGGGCAAATTAAATGGAAAGGGGTAGTCATAAATGGCACCGCGGGTGATTCGGTAGTCGCTATTCATCATGCTAAAGTGCTTTATTCTGATTGGCTTCGAGGATTTGGTTTAGTGACAGTTTTGGATCATGGAGATGGATTTATGAGTTTGTATGGTCATAATCAAGCTTTGTTGAAACAAGCGGGAGAAGTTGTTCAAGCGGGAGAGTCTATTGCTCTGTTAGGCCAAAGTGGCGGGCAAAGTCGACCCAACTTGTATTTTGAAATTCGCCACAAAGGCAAGCCTATTAATCCTGTTAATTGGCTAAAGCTATAAGAGCTTAGTGTTTTTACATTATTCAACCCTAGTAAAATCACTTGATGTGATTATAATTACAGCGAAATGTAGTCGAGTAAAACAATAATAAAAACATGCGCTTATTTCTAATTTGTTGTCTTTTATCTATCAGTTTCTCTGCTAGCGCGTCGCAGATTGCCTTGATCATTGATGATATGGGAAACACTAAACAGGACGCTCAAGCCTTTACATTACCAGCCAATGTGACATTTGCGATCCTACCTAACAAACCGCTCTCTAAAACATTCTCAAATCGAGCAGCAGCACAGCAACGTGAAGTGATCTTACATATGCCAATGGAGTCATTGGCTGGCAATAATCAAGAAAAAAATGTGCTGCTTTCCACTATGGCACCAAATCAAATAGTACAAACCTTAAAAACTGCACTCTCGACTGTGCCCCATGCTGTAGGTGTGAATAATCATATGGGCAGCAGATTAACCCAACTCACTTTGCCCATGTCAGTGACCATGGAATTTCTGTCAGAACGAGGTTTGTTTTTTGTAGATAGCCGCACAACGAGATACAGCAAAGCCGAAATCATTGCTAAAAAAAATGGTGTTTTAAGCACAAAACGTAATGTGTTTATTGACCACACCCCAAGTCTGGAGCAGATTGATAAACAATTTAATCGGTTACTTAGTTTGTCTAAGAAGTTCGGTTATGCGGTGGGTATTGCGCATCCTTATCCACAAACTCTTGAGTATTTGAAAACGCATTTAGTCACGCTGCAACAACATGGTATTACTTTAGTTAAGATGAGTGATGTTGTATCTTCAAGCGCAAGCTATGCTTATCACCCTAAAGATAAACCTGAACCCATTTCTCCAGCCTTGTAAGGATATATTATGCCCGCAGCGAACCTACTTGCCCTGATCGATGATATAGCCACCATTATGGATGATGTGGCGATTTTGTCGAAAGTTGCTGCAAAAAAAACCGCAGGTGTTTTAGGTGACGATTTAGCCCTGAATGCCGAACAAGTATCTGGGGTAAAAGCCGATCGTGAATTGCCTGTAGTGTGGGCTGTGGCTAAGGGCTCGTTTCTAAATAAACTGATTTTAGTGCCATCAGCCTTGTTGATAAGTGCATTTTTACCATGGTTAATTGTTGTGTTATTGGTAATAGGTGGTTTGTATTTGTGTTTTGAGGGGGTTGAAAAACTCGCCCATAAGTTTCTGCATTCCAAAGAAGAATTAGCACAAGAACACGCGAAAAAACTCGCTGCCGTGGCAGATCCTAAGGTAAATTTAGTTGCTCTTGAAAAAAACAAAATAAAAGGTGCCATCAGAACAGATTTTATTCTGTCTGCCGAGATAGTTGTGATTGTACTTGGCACAGTGCAAGCTGAGTCCTTTGCCACCCAAGTGACTGTTGTGTCCTTACTTGCTTTAGCTATTACTGTTGGTGTGTATGGATTAGTCGCAGGTATTGTTAAGCTCGATGATGCAGGTTTATACCTCCTTAGAAAATCTGTGAGTGGTACCTTTAACTCTATTCAAAGAGCAGTGGGAAGGGGACTGCTAATTTTTGCTCCGTTTTTAATGAAGACATTATCTATTGTAGGTACCGCTGCTATGTTTTTAGTTGGGGGCGGTATTTTGGTACACAGTATTCCTGTTATCCACCATTTACTTGAACCTTTAATACATAGCGTTGAATCGATAACTATTGCGGCTGCTATAGTGCCAATCTTACTTGATGGAATGGTTGGTATAGTGGCTGGCGCAATCGTATTGCTAGTGGTGACATTAAGTTTTAAGATCTTTAGAAAACCTTAGTTGTTTGTTTCTGTCTATTCAGACTTAGGGAAAATAAGGGTATTGAAATTGCCCTTGTTTTTCTTTATGTCAATTTGTTAAATTTTTAACCACCAAATACTTGTAAATCTCATGAAATGTTATATTATAACGCCCATCGAAATTGAGGTGGTTGTTCATGCAAATAAGTAAAGATAAAACGCTATTAGACAGACTAGGCATTTGGGCCTCCAGTTTGTGTGCGTTGCATTGTTTGTTGCTACCTATTCTCATCCCTCTGATCCCTTTTATTAGTGCCTCGTTTTTTGCGCAAGATTGGTTTGAAAGAAGCATTTTATCACTTTCCATGATTGTTGGTTTTTGGGCATTGTTCTCAGGTTTTTATCGTTATCATAGACAGCTTTATCCTTTGTACAGCTTAGTTTTAGGTGGTTTGATTTATTGGAATAAAGATATGTTTGGGGAATCTTACGAACCCTTCACTATTGCTATTGGTGCTTTTTTAATTGTCGGAGCTCATGTAGTGAATTTGAAACTATGTCAGAACTGTCAAGATTGTGATACTGGATGCACTAGTTCTTAATTAAGTCTTAAAGATTTCTGTTAATACTAGCTTTGCTTTTGCTGGTCCATTACAAAATACACCATCTACTCCCCATTCTTGCAATCTAAGCAAGTCTTCAGCTTCATCAACGGTATAGATAAATATTTTTAAACCGCGATTATGGGCATCTATTACGAAAGCTTGGTCAACAAAACTGACATCAGCATTCACAGAGTATGCCTTCAGATCTTCGGCAAATTGAGCGCGTCCTAGAGGGTTATTGGCCGTTAACGCACCAATCTTAATAGTGGGTGAGGTTTTGTTAAACGCTAATAAAAGGTGATGATCGAAAGAGGAAACAATAAATTGCTCAGGTCTAAAATTTAACTGGTTGACAGCTTTGTTTATGATCTCTTTAATTAACAAAACATCCTTTACACCTTTTACTTCAATATTCATCAAACAGCGCCCTTGAACCCGCTGTAACACTTGCCAAAGTGTGGGGACAAACTGACCTTGGCCTGCGTTCAATGTTTGTAATTCTGTAAGAGAATAGTCGGATAATGCGCGGTCGCCGTTAGTTGTTCTGCTTACCCATCTATCGTGAATAACTACTAATTCATCACCCAGTTGGTAGACATCTATTTCAATGCCATCAGCTTGTTGTTCTAGCGCGAGGTCAATGGCTAATAAGGTATTCTCTGGAGCATCGGCACTTGCACCTCTATGGGCAAATATCAGCATCGTTTCAGGTCTCTTGCGATTATTTACTGTGAAGTTTTTGCGCGTTGATAGTTTCATAAATAGCAGCGGATATCACCAATAATCCACCCACAATAGTTTGCCATCTAGGTTGTTCGCCTAACACTATTATTGCAAGGCTGACACCATATAAAGGTTGCATACATGCGATTAATGAAAAGGTTTTGGCTCGTAAGTGTTTTAGGCTCGCGGCAATTAATGCATGGGGTACAGCGGTTAAAAATATGCCGAGTACTACTAAGCCTATATAGGTTTCTTTGCTGGCTTTAAATAACTCATCACTTGAAAAAAAACTAAGAGAGATAAAAATCACCAGCGTTTGATAGGCCATGGCGTGGGCGCCAGAGTAATGAGAAAAATGTTTACGATGCACTAAATTTCTAAAGGAATACAAAATAGCAGAGGTGATACCAATAAGCACTCCTTGGGTTATTTCGTTTTCTAAGGATATTTCAGGCACAATCAAGTAGATACCAAAAAGCACCACTAAGGCACTCACAATATCTTGCCAGACTAATCGTATTCCTTCAAAAAAAGGTTCTAAAAGTACGGTCATCACAGGGAAGGTGAATAAGGCTATCATGCCCACCGACACCGATGAATATTGCATAGCTGCAAAATAACTAACCCAATGAGCAGCCATTAGAAGCCCTAAAAATAGCGCAATTAAATAATCTTTGACGCTGTTTAACTTAATTGCGCCTCCAAATATTTTGACTATGCCAAACAGCATTACACAGGCTACTAATGCCCTGCCGAAAGTAATATCTACAGCAGATAAGGGTAAGAGTTTGGAGAATAATGCTGTTGCACCTAGCAATGCCATAGTGACATGCAGCGACCACAAGCTTTTCTTGACGGGATCCATTGAATTACTTCGTTATATTTGCGAAAACGTCGCCGAGGCGCGTAACGTCTCCTGCACTGAGATCAGCAAATTCCACTGTATCAGTTTCGAAACAAGCCACTATGGTTGAACCGAGTTTAAACAAACCCATTTCTTCGCCCTTTTCAATAAAGACGGAATTATCACCCTCACTGGGATATTGCCAATGTTGCACGTTTTTACCTGCTGGCGGTGATACTGTTCCGGCCCATTTGGTTTCGATACTAGCAACAATAGTTGCGCCTACTAAAACCATTGCCATTTTACCAATTTCAGTATCGAAAATAGCGACAACACGTTCGTTTCTTGCAAATAGTCCAGGTACACGCTCTGCCGTTAGTGGGCTCACAGAAAATAGCTCACCAGGAACATAAATCATATCAGTGAGTTGACCGTCAATGGGCATGTGAATACGATGATAATCTTTAGGAGAAAGATAGATAGTGGCGAATTTGCCGTCTAAAAACGGCTTTGCAAGCTCTGGTTTGCCGCCAAGTAGAGTCGTTAAACTATAGTTGTGACCTTTAGCTTGAAAAATAGCATCATGTTTTATGTCACCTAGTTGGCTAACAGCACCGTCTACTGGTAAGGCTAATTGCTTTTTATCGTTGCAAATAGTGCGAGCATCGGCTTTTAATTGCCGAGTAAAAAAAGCGTTAAATGATGGGTAGGACTCGGGATCTGGGTCGAGTGCCTCAGACATATCTACATTATATTGCTTAATAAATAGTTTAATTATAGCGGTTGTGATTGCCCCAGCTTCCGCTGCCGCAAGTTTGCCCACCAAACGTGATAAAAGGTGTTTTGGTGTAACGTATTGCAGAGCAATTTTTAAAGAATCAAACAAAGTAACTTCCTAATGATCTAACTTTACCATCGAGAATTGTACCGCAATAATCTTGATTTTGTGCTCTTCACTAAGTCCAATAGGCTATATGCTAGTAGATTTTTCCGGTGACATTTCAAGTTAAACTGAGGGCATTATACTTTGGTATGTGCTGGGCGGAGTTCGTCCATATTTAATAAAATCTTATGATAACTTTGGTAACGTTGTGCACTTATTTTGCCTTCGTCAACGGCTGCCTTGATTAAACATCCTGGATCACTACCGTGTTTACAATCCCGAAACTTACAGCCTCCTAAATAGTCACGGAATTCTCTAAATCCGTTTGTTAGCCGTTCAGCAGGCAGATGCCATAGGGCAAATTCTCGTACCCCAGGAGAATCAATCAGGTCACCGCCTGCAGGGAAATGTAATAATTTAGCTGTGGTAGTGGTGTGCTGGCCTAATCCTGAGTTGTCAGAAATATCGCCAATGACCTCGTCAGCTTCTGGGAGTAACTCATTGATTAAACTTGATTTACCGACTCCTGATTGCCCCACAAAAACGCTGATTTTGTCTTTTAGGCAGGCCGCCAGTTCTTCTAGGCCAGTTAATGTTTTGCAGCTGGTATAAACAATCTTATAGCCGATATCTCGATAAATATTCAGCTGACTTTCAACTTCATCAAGTTGTTTTGAGTCAAGCAACTCGACTTTGTTTAATAGAATGACAGGTGTGATTTCAACGTCTTCTGCTGCGACTAAATATCTATCGATAATATTCAGAGATAAGCTAGGCAATACTGAGCTGACGATGATGATTTGATCGATATTTGCAGCAACTGGTTTTACTCCATCATAAAAATCAGGGCGTGTTAGTACAGATTTTCTGTCTTGGACGACTTCAATTATCCCGCTAATACTCAATGATAGGTCTTTTCCAGGCCTAAATAATACGTCATCACCACAGACTACACTTTTGATGGTACGACGCATATGGCATCTGTGTACCACACCGGATTCGTCTTCAACATCAGCGTGTTTACCAAATCTACCAATCACTCGTCCACTCTGTTGCTCGCCAAGTTGATTATCTTCAATCTCCCTCGCTTTACCAGCACTTGAAAGATGCTTCGAGCGGTTGACCGAGACTTGTCGTTTTTGTTTGTCTGTTAACTTTGGTTTTTTAGCCACGTTTTATCTTTGCTGTAATTATTACCATTTCTTGTATCATGTTAACGTTTGCAGAGATGGATACCAAATTTTTAATGTATTTGTGTTCACTCGATAGTTTTCATCTAGGAGTCGGCATGCCAGTTAACAACGAAAATTTAGTTTGGATCGATATGGAAATGACGGGGCTACATCCTGAGACAGATCTTGTCTTAGAAATTGCCACTATAGTCACAGATAAGGATTTGAATATACTGGCTGAAGGACCAGTATTAGCGATTTACCAAACTGATGAAGTACTTAACTCTATGGATCAATGGTGCATAGATACCCACGGTAAATCAGGTTTAACCAAACGTTGTCGTAATAGCAATATCAATGAACAACAAGCAATGGAACAAACCATTGCGTTTTTAGAAGATTATGTACCTAAAGGCATATCACCATTATGTGGTAACACTATAGGTCAAGATCGCCGATTTTTAGTCAAATACATGTCTGAACTTGAAGCCTACTTTCATTATAGAAATATTGATGTCAGCACTATTAAAGAACTTGTTCGACGTTGGAAACCTGAATTGCTCGATGGTTTTCACAAAAAAGGAGTGCATTTAGCCCTTGATGACATTCGTGAGTCTATCGCAGAGTTGGTGTACTACCGCCAGCATGTGTTTACTATTTAACCCTAGAGCGAACGCAATTTAATCAATTAGCAATGATTGGGTAAAAATATCAAAAAAAATGATGTAAAGACTTGCATAGGAATGTAATTTTTGTAAAATGCGCCTCCGATTTGGGTAACCACATCCCAAACGAGTACTTAGGTACAGAGTCAGTACAACATC
>TARA_R110000751_G_scaffold182089_3_pt1 | contig 12860 bp, 9 predicted proteins | sample TARA_R110000751 | Tara Oceans TARA_R110000751 (sample SAMEA4398001) | marine metagenome | biome: Polar Biome; feature: [MES] marine water layer (ENVO:01000295) within the mesopelagic zone...; material: water (ENVO:00002006), including particulate matter (ENVO:01000060) such as...... | reverse complement strand
AGAGACGACAGCGGCCGGACCTGGGCGAAGAGCCCTGAGCGTTTCCTGGCCAGCATGACACCGGAGATCGGATGACCGGTCCCCGGAACCACGACAAGAAGTCCCCCGGACCTACCACGGGGTGCGGGGCGGACCTCGTCACGCTCCTATTCATATTGGCCCTCGTTGGCTTTGGGGCTGTGGTGGACCTGCTGATGGCCGGTCCGGCATGACCTACGACCCTCGCGAACACGGCGCTCAGTGTGACCGCTGCCCCCTCGGGCCGAGGGGTTGCCTCCGTGAAGAGGACTGGCAGCCGGTGCCTCCGCAGGTCAGTGCGGATGCAGCCATCGCCGCGGTGCTCGAGGCTCCGGGCCGCGACGACACAGACCACCAGCGCCCGTTGGCTGGTGCTGACGGAGGCGAGTGGACCAGTTCGCTGCGGGCCATCGGGCTCCAGCGTAAGCACGTCAGCCTCTTCCATGTCATCTCCTGCCAGCCTCCCGGCAAGAACGGCGCCTGGAAGAGCATGGAAGCTACGCTCGTGCGGAAGCGGAAGGCGAAGGTGAAGCGCCTCAAGGCGGACGGTGCGACCGCTGCTGCGGCCAAGGTGGGAGCGGCCGAGGCATTCCCTCACCCTGCCGACTGCTGCCGCCCGCGGTTGTTGCGCTCTTTGGTCGCCTACCGTTTCATCGTCACGCTTGGGGCGACGCCGGCGCAGCGGTTGCTTGAGACCAAGAGCAGCCTGGCCAAGCTGGAGGGCGACATGCTGGAGTACAGCGCCAGCCGCTTGTTCTGGACCTCGTTTGACTGGGCCTCGGTTGACTACGACTGGGTGGTCAAGGTCGTTCCGACCTACGACCCTGGCTACATCAAGTATCGGCCCGCGTACCGCCCTCAGTTTCACGCGTCGTTGGCCAAGGCCAACCGCTGGTTCAATGACGCGCTCAACTGGTTGGAGCCTGAGCTGGTCGACCAGCCGACTCCTGCTGAGCTTCGGGCGTGGTTGGCGTGTCCGGCGCCCTTCTGGGTCTATGACTATGAGACCAGCGGGATCGACGCGCTCAACCTTGACATCGACTGTCTCGCCATCGCGACGCCGGATGTCGACAGTGTCGGCAGTCCGACGATGCCGTGGGAGAAGCCGCACCAGTTGGCGCGGTCGGTTGGCATTCATGTGAACGCGGACCTCACCGGTCAGGCATTGGCGAGCGAGCGTGTCCGTGTCTACCCGCCCACGGAGTTGGAGGAGATCAAGGCCATCCTCCGCGAGTTCTTCCTCGACGAGAGTAAAGAGAAGGTCGGGCATAACGCAGGTTACTACGACCGTATGTGTGGTGAAGAGTGGTTGGGCGTCACGCCCGCCCCTCTGCGGGAGACCTTGTTCGACGCCCGCGCCACTCACCCTGACCTGCCCAAAGGGCTCAAGCCGACGGGCCGGCGCATCACCGACGTCCACAAGTGGGAGACGAGTGAGAGCGGCGAGGGCACAGTGAAGAACCGCCGGACGGTCAAGAGCCGCCTCCTCTACTGCCAGTACGACACCGTGGTCAACGCCCGTATCGCCGAGCCTTTGCGCCGGTCATCGGACGACAACGGCTACGGTCGGCCGCTGCCCGAGTGGGCGAAGCCGGTCGACTGGAACAGTGCGACGCCTTGGACCCTCCGGGGCCTCGACCACGTCCGGCAGGACATGTGCGTGGGCATGCACCGCAACGGCGTCTACGTCGACCAAGCGAAGGTCAAGGCGCTCACGACCACCTTCGAGGGGGTCGCGGCCACGCTCTTTGGTGAGCTGCAGGGGTTGGCCGCCGCGGTCGGGATGCGAAGCATCAAAGAGGATGCGGCTGCCAACCACGACGAGGAGGTCAACTTCAAGCCGGGCTCGTACAATCAGATCCGCGACCTGCTCTACACCACCTGGAAGCTGGGCTGCCCGTACGGCATGGAGACCCGTGACTTCTACACGGACACCGGCCTGCCCGGCACAGGCGACAACGTGCTGCGAGCGCACATGTCCAACCCCGACCTGAACAAGAAACAGGTCGACTTCCTGTTGAAGCTGCGCCAGTACCGCCGCGTCCGCAACAAGGTCCTGGGCAGCCAGCTCTACGTCGCCCGACCCGAACGCGACGGAGGGAAGCTGAAGCGAGACGGCAGGATGCGCTCGACCTGGAACAGCCACACGACCGCGCCCGGACGGCTCTCGTCGAGCGGGCCCAACATGCAGAACCAGTCGAGCCGCAAGGACATCGGAGGCGTGAGGTCCATCTACTGCGCAGCACCGGGCAACGTGCTCGTGGGCTGCGACCTGGACCAAGCCCACCTCCGGGTCGTGGCCAACTACTGGCAGATTGAGCGGCTCCTCGAATGTCTCCGCGAGGGCAAGGACCCACACTGCTGGCTGGCTCACGACCTCTTCGGCGATGACTTCGTGAAGGCACCGGGCTGGGGCGACAGCGGCTTCAGCCTGATGCAAAACAACAAGCCCAACAAGAAGAAGATGGCCGGCATGATGCGCGAGTTGGCCAAGTCGTACCGGTACATCTCCATCTACTGGGCCGGCGCTGAGACAAAGCACAGCGCCATCCGGTCGACCGAGATGACCGGACTGACCGACGGGGTGTTGGTGACCAAGTTGCCCTACCTGAACTTCGAACTGAATCAGGTCCGCTTCTTCGACAAGGTCTGGCACGAGGCCGAGCCCGATTGGATGGCGGCGTGGCAACAGATGCTCCTGCTATTCGAACAGCAGGGCTACATGGAAGACCCGCTCTTCGGGCGCCGCAGCGGCAACTTGATGGAGGGCAAGAAGAACGAGGTGGTCAACTTCCCCATCCTGGCCTGCGAGGCAGCCGTCATGGCGATCGCTGAGCAGCGGGTGCTGCGGTCCTTCCCCTTTCAGAAGTGGGGGGCGGGCACGGGGCTGACCGCGCAGGTCCACGACTCGATGGTCGTAGAGGTGCCCGAGCGATTGGCGGAGTGGGCAAAGGCAGAGATGACCCGGTGCATGACCATCACAGTGCCGGGCTGGGAGATTCCCTTTACCTGCGAGGCCGCTGTCGGTCGCACGTGGGTCGAGGTGTGACACAAGTGTTTGACAACAGGTAAAGCACACCATACAACGGTTACGGAGTAACAATATGAATGACAACGACCTTCGGTTCTTCCTGGCTCACGACAAGCTGCACACCGACGAGCACATCGACGATTGGCGTGATGCGCTGACCTCGACGCTGGCGGATGGATACCCCGACAAGACCGTCACTGTTATCGCCGGGCGCGACGACTATAAGTCTCGCTCCAAGGACGCGGGCGGTTGGAAGGGGTGGCCTCGCACCGTTGTGCACGGCGCCCTGTGGGACGGCACGCCCCGGTTCCATGGCGTCATCCGCCCGGCGCAGCGCGTCGGCACGCTGGACGTGCTCTGCGGCAAACCCACCTACGAGATGATCGAGGGTTTCCTCCAGCTCGACAAGAACACCTGGGTGTGGGACATCAACACTCACGCCTTCTTCGTGGTCACGGGCGTCGCCCGTATCCCTGGTGACGACTTCAAGAGCTGGGGCCGGCTGATCGTCCAAGAAGAGACATGAGCAAAGCACCTCCCATTGAACGGCTGATACTCCTAAACCCAGACGCCCTGCTGCTGGAGCCCCGCGCCTTGTACGACCCGTGCGTCGTCGATATCACTGACGACCCTCGTGATTGTTGGCCGCGAACGAAAGGTATCTGGGTCGCGGTCTACGACTCCGAGTTGTGCGTGACCCACTGGATGCGAGCCCACGAGACTGACTGGGGCTCTGCCGAAGAGTGGTTCTACTACAACACGGCAGGGGCTTACGTCGGCCCTGGCACGCCAACCTTCACCCATCATGAAGACCACGGAGAAGAATGATGCCGTTGTTCACTCAGCAGTGCCCTGACTGCGGACACCGGTTCGAAGTTCTGGTCTCGGTGAAAGACATTCAGAAAGACCAAACCTGTTCAGCATGCGGCGCCCCACGCACCGTCCGACAGGTCTCCAAGACCAGCTTCTCCCTACGAGGCGGGGGCTGGGCGAGCGAGGCGTATGAGCAGCTCGAACGCATGGCGGACATCGTCCGTCGAATGGCGGAGACCACGCACCGGCGCACCAAAGGCTCCGTGGGCGAGACCCGAGGAATGAGAGGAACTCTCAAGACCTGCTGCCCCGCCTGTGGCGAGGATTTCCAGCTCGACCTCGACGGGAGCTGGGACGACTTCCCCTGCCCGCACTGCGGCGCCATGCTCGAGCTCGAGGCGGAGGACTGGGTGGTGTGGGGCGACGACGGAGGCGCGCCCAACGAAGGCGAGAGCTTCACCATCATCTTGGCCGAGGAGCCGTCATGACCGCGCCCACCACCCGCACGCTGGGCAAGGACGACTGGATGACCCCGTCGATTCTCTTTGACCAAGTCCACGACATCGTTCACTTCGACCTTGACGCCTGCGCTTCCGACCGTGCGGCGTCCCGGTTGGACACCTTCATCGACCCTGGAGCCGACGCGCTGGCGGTTCGTTGGGCGCGCCGCGGCAAGCGGGTCTGGGTCAACCCGCCCTACGGCAGAGATATCAAGGACTGGTTCGCCAAGGCAGGACAGGCTTGCGAGAGTGGATGCGAGACCGTGTGTCTCCTCGCCTATGCCAACACCGACACGACCTACTGGCAGCGGTGGGTCGCCAAGAACCCCCGGTGTCTGCTGGTCGTGTTCCTCTCACCCCGTGTCCACTTCGTCCGCCCCGACGGTGAGAAGGCGACGGGGGCGCCCAAGGGGAGCGCGCTCATATTCTTCACCCCCGTCGACCGTCCCGGCGCACACCCCAAGCATGCCTACTGGAACTACAAGACCGAGGACCTTCAGCAGGTCCTGAATGCAACATTCCCTAACGTGACAATCGGAGCAACAACATGAGTGAAACCCCCCGGCCTACCTTTGTTTCTTTCAACTTCAAGACCGAGGGCGGCACCACTTGCCGCTTCGCCTTGACCGGGAAGAACTTCATCGTCGGACCCAACGGTTCCGGCAAGAGCGCCATCGCCCAGGCGGTGGGTCTGTCCGTCAGCGGTGCCGCCGATGACGTGGCAGGGCGCGCCGTGACCAGCGACCCTGGCCTGCTCCTGGGCATGGCCCACCAGCGCGGCTTCGACGGCAACATGGTGTTCGCCAAGACTGAGCTGAGCAACGGCGAGACATGCCAGTGGGATACCGTCCGCGACGGCGCCCGCATCAAGACCCCGGTTCACGTCCGCCCTCGGTGGGTCGTACCTCACGCCGCCAAGCAGCACAGCCCCCACTTCCCGGTCCGTGAGGTCCGTGAGGTTCTGACCGCGTCGCCGAAGAAAGCTCGGGAGCGCTTCCTGTCGTGGGTCTGCGCCGACCTGGACGACGCAACGGTGAACGCCGCGATGGGCTCCAGCATCGACGCCTACGAGGCGTTGATCGCCGGTTGCGATGACATGGCCCCTGTCGACAAGTTGACCTTCGCTGTCGCTGGCGCGGACAAACAGATGCGGACCTTGAACGCCGACGCCCGTGCCAACGCCGCGCAGAAGGCGAGCATCGGCCAACAGGTCGGCGCTCGCGTCACCGATGAGCAGGTGTTGGCCGCCCGTGACCGGGTGACCCAGCTTGAGTCGCTCTATGAAGACGCGGTGCGTGCCAGCGCCGGTGTCGGTGCGGATGAGCAGCGGGAGCAGCTACAGGAACAGCTGACCGCGTTGCGCGAGGCAACGGCGGGGGCCGCCGCTGAGGTGCAGAACCTCCGCCGGCAGGTCGAGGAGCTATCCGTCGCCGAGAACAGCGAGGAAGAGGGCAGCCTCGGCGCGCTGTCCGCGCTGCAGTGGGCACAGACGGAAGGCTTCGACGCCTGCCCCATCTGTTCCAGTACGGTCGGTGTGGCGCACTTGTCCGCCTGTCAGACCTTCTACGCCAGCAAGGTCACCGAGTACGAGGACGCCCGGCACCAGGAGAAGACAGTGCGGACCGCGGTTGCTGCCGCCGTGTACAACCAGGGGACACTCCAACGACAGGTCGAGGCGAGCGAAACGGCGTTGGCCCGGTTGCCTGTTGCTGCGGGCTCGACCTCCGAGGTGCCATTGGAGACCATCCGCGAGAACTTGGCGAACGAGCGCGCCCTGCAGACCCAGCTGATTCGACAGGCCGACCTCTGGGCTCAGATGGATCAAGCGTCCGCTCGTGCCCTCCAGGCGAGTGCTGACGCCGAAGACATTCGTACGGTTAAGATCCTCGCGCAGAAGGCGGTCACGGTCATCCTCTCCGAGAAGACCGACGCCTTCTGCACAAAGGTCAGCGGCCACTTGCCCAAGGGTTGGGACTTCGGCGTCATCGTCGCTGAAGACAACCGCGACGTCTTCTACTACGGGCTCTACACCGGAGAGGGCGACGGGCGGTACTTGAAGGTGGGCCTGTCAGAAGCGCAACGTGTCACTGTTCTGGTTGCCCTGTGCTCCGCGTTAGACGAGATGGTCCCGACCTCGTTGTCGATCATCATCGCCGAGGACCGCGGGTGGGACGCGGACACCGTGGGCACCGCGCTGGGCGCCTTCCTCTCCTGCCCCCAGACCGTGTTTGTGACCTCGACGGTAATGCCCGCTGCGGAGGCGTTGGCGGGTTGGAACGTCATCGACTTGTCGGCGGTGCCCTTGCCGGTCAAGAGCAAGTTGCCGCCGCCCCCGGCGCTGCGCGCGTTGGCCAAGGTGCCCGCGGAGGAAGCAATCCCCCCGGCGCCAGTGCCCGGTTTGGTGGACGTCGTCGGCCCTACCGCGCAAGGGGCTACGATCGTGGCCTTCCCTTGTCGCGACGACATCGCCATACCTGACACGCTGCGAGGCCCGCCTCTCGAAGGGCTGACGGGCCGTGCCCGCGGCGGCAAGTTCCGCAGCGCGAAGAGCCAAGCGTTGAAGTTTCTCCTCAAGGAAGGCGCCTCTGCCCCTGCCTCGCTCCGCTCCGCGCACGAGGATCTCCACCTCCCCGATGATATTGACACCGACCTGGCGGCCACCATCGTCGCCAACTTCCTGGTCCCCATGGGTATCGCATAGCCGAGAGTTACAATGACCCCAACCCTTTGGAGTGCCCACCGTGTCTGACACAGACTCGTCCGTCCTTAGCGCCTTGGCGCACTTTGTTGATGAAGTCACGACCGCTGAGTCGAATGAGCTGTCGACCCTGTTCACCACCTTCTTCTCCCTCTCACGCATCGAAGAGATGGCCACAAGCTGGGATGAAAACGAGTTCCAGTACGAAGCGCTGCTGACCCGAGCGGCGGGCGTGCGGGGGCTGGCTGGGAAGATCAAGAACGTCCAACAGACGCTCAAGCGCGCCCGGAAGCGAGCCCAGCAACAACAGCTGCAACAAGTCGTCCGCCAGCTGACGACACCCGACCTCGTGACGGAGTCACTCCCCGACTACCTGACCGAGGGGCTGCCTACGTTCTTGGTGCCCTCGGGCTACGACATCGACGTGGGCGGCATCTACGCTCTCAGCACGACCGGAGAGGACGGCACCATCATCCGCGAAAAGGTCTGCTCTGCGCCCATCATCATCACCCAACGAGGGCGTGACGCAGAGACCGGGCTGATGCAGGTGGAGGTCGCCTGGGTTGAGCCCCCAGGCCCCGGCAAGGGACGCCCCGCGTGGCGCGTCCATACGGTCGAACGGGGCGTCCTCTTCGACAGCCGGCGCCTGACCGCGCTCATTGACGTGGGCGCTCCTGTTACTTCGGTCACCGTCTCTGAGGTCATCAAGTGGTTGACCGCCTTCGAAGACATCAATCAGCACAAGATTCCCCTGACCAACGGCGCCATGCGCTTGGGCTGGCAACGGGACGGGTCCTTCCTGCTGCCCGACGGTCACATCAAGACGGAAGGCCAACAAGAACTGAAGCTGTTCCCCATGGAGGGCATGGAGCCCATCATGAAGTCGCTCAAGACGGGCGGTACTTGGGAGGGCTGGCTCGAGACCGTGGAGCTGCTCCGTGACCACCCGCTCGCCATGTTGGCCATCTATGCCTCGGTGGCGTCGGTCCTGCAGCGCATCACCAAGGGCTCCAACTACGCGGTCGACTGGAGCAACGAGACCTCGTCGGGCAAGACCACCGCCCTGCGGGTGGCCGCCTCGGTCTGGGGATACCCGGCAGAAGATGATGACGAAGGCTTCATCTTCTCGTGGGACGCAACCAAGGTCTGGGTGGAGCGAGCCGCCGGCTTCCTGCACAGCCTCCCTCTCATCCTCGATGAGACGAAGCGAGTCAAGAACCCGAAGCAGATTGCGGACGTGCTGTTCGACTTCTGCTCAGGCAAGGGCAAGGGGCGGGGCACGCTCCAAGGCGTCGACAAGGTCAACACGTGGAACACGGTGCTTCTCTCCACCGGCGAGCAGCGGCTGACCTCGTTCACCAACGACGGTGGAGTCCGCGCCCGCGTCCTGGCCCTGCAGGGTGCGCCCATCGCAGGCCCCGCCCAGACTGCCCGCGTGGTCGCAGACACAGTTCGAGGCCGTCTCTATGGTCACTACGGTCACCTGGGCCGCGAGGTGGTCAAGTATCTGGTCTACCACAAGGCCGCGTGGCCGCAGTTCAAGGAGGCGTTTGAGACCCGGCGCGACAGCTACGCGGGCATCACCAACACCGCGGTCGGCGGGCGGCTGGCTGCCTACGTCGCCTCCCTCGACCTCGCCCAGTCCGTGTGCGAGACCTTGGGCGTGCCCGCGCCGTCAAGCGACCCCATCGAGTTCCTTATTCAAGCGGTGCGTGATGGCGCCAACGATGCGGACCGGGCGCGCGACGCCTTCCTGTGCTCGGCCTCGTGGGCGGCGATGAACCGCCACCGCTTCTGGGGCAGCCGGGCTGCCATCGCCAGGGGCACGGGCATGCCGGGCAACGGTTGGGTCGGTCGCTGGGAGGATGGCAACACCGAGTGGTCGCACATCTGCATTGAGGCGAACGCGCTGCGCGGCATCCTTGACCGGCACGGCTTCATCTATGAGGAGGTCGTGCACCGTTGGGGGGCGCGGGGCTGGCTCGACATCACGGCCCGTGGGGTGACCCGCAGCAAGCGCATCGACGGGGTCGCCGCCGGCTGCGTCTGTCTACGCCGTGACATCTACGAAGATATCGTGTGCTCCGAACGCCCGGACATCGAGAAGATCGACATCGCTGACGCGCAGCTGGACCTCATCGAGGCCACCGTCCGCTTCAGCGATGCGTCCTGGTCGGCGCTTGCTCAGGGAGAGTAGCTACGAGCGCCAGCTCATGCACACCCGCCCTGTCGCAGTCGCCTGATCGACCTTGGCGATGAGGTACAGGCTGTTGAACTTGCGCGGACCCACGCCGGCTCGGCTGTGGAAGTCAACCTTCAAACGCTGGTAGGCGCCTCCGGTCACGGCGGCTGCCAGCATCGCCTTGACGATATTGACAGTGAAAGCGTTGGTGAGCGGCTGCGTCCCCGCGGCGTCGCGAGCGACGTAGAAGGTGAGGCTTGTCGGCGACGGCGCAGTGGCCGACATCGCAGTCAGCTCGAACAGGATGTCGAAGAGCTGTCCGTCGTCGGGCACGCCTTGTGACCTGGCGACCGCCGCGTCCTTTTCGAGCACAAAGGCGGTGAAGGTCGTGGAAAGAGAGGCCGCGGCGTGGGCCGCGAATCCCATCTGTCCCCACCCACCATAGGCAAAATCAGACATCAAAGACTCCTGCGGTGCCAGTGTAGCATCATCGTGGCAGCATAACGTACGGCCGGTCGATGGCCGCGGCGCGTTCGTAGTTGGCGCCTATCACCTTGACCCCTGCAGCCGCGCCGACAGTTTCGATTAAGGCGAAGATCGCGTTGTGCAACTCGGTCGAAGCGGCAACGGCATCAGCCTGCGGCGACTTGCGGACAGCAAGCAGCGCCTTGTTGACGCGACCCAGGGGCGACAGGTGCTTGAATGCCGTCGCGAAGTTGCCGGTGATGTACGGCTTATCCCTGACGCCCTTGTTGTGGGGTGAGATGTACTCGCCGTCTTGTGCGTCGGGGAAGCGGACGATCCGGCGCCCGTCTTCCACGCTCACGAAGGCTGTGCGTGACTCTTGGTAGGGAAACTTGATGGAGTCTGCGACGCCTAAAGCCGGCAGCGAGGCAAACGCGCTCAGCAGGCGCTGCGTCTCTGGGGGCAGCGCAGAGAGCGACGCAACATCACCGCTGTCGTCGGGCGTGCCGGTATGGCCGACGGGGGCTCCGTAGGTGCCCTCGATGAGTCGTGCCATGATGGGATCCAGCTCGACATACAGGTCTGATTCACCCAAGGCGGATTTCCCTGCTTCCACAAGCAGCTTCCCGATGGGGCTGTTGTAATCCCTGAAGTCTGTCAGGGGCTCGACCGCGTTGAGGAGTTTGACCCCGGTCGCTTGACTCACAAACTTTGGTTCGCCGAACGCCCCTTCGGCCGCCACAGTTGTCAGAGCGAAGATGGCCCCCATGTGTTCAAGCCCTGACATGGCGAAGTTGTCAGACATCCCGAAGTAAACCGAGTCGCCCATGCCCCCGCGGAGGCTCTCCTTCAACGCCGCGTCGAGCACAGGAATGGGAACCTGGACATTGACGTAGCGTTGAATCGCGTAGCCCGGAAGACCCGCAAGGCTGGCTCCATCACGCACCGCCAACTTTGCGCCCAAGGCTGTGAACTTCGCGCGCATCTGCCGGCTGGTAAGCGCGCCGCTGAACGTGTAGAATCTCCCGTTGCTGCGCAGATCGGTGGTTGCCGACAGCATCCCGCGGAACATGACGCGGACGTCCTCGGGCACATTGTCGAAGCCATTATAGCCGTCTCGGATGGTCCACCCTTTGAACGAATAGTCCATCAACTCTTCGTCGCTGATGTCCCCCGCGCCCTCCGGCAACGCCTCGCGGAAGGCTCGAAGCTGCTCCGGCGTGACCTCGTCGATACCCAGCTCAAAGAAGCCCCGCATCTCATAGTAGGCATCCCGCTGGGCGCCCGACATCGCCGTCGTGTTGACGTCATATGGATTCAGCAGCGAGTCGTACAGCGCCGTCGTGATTGCTTCAGCCGTCATCCGCGGCATCTTGAGCAGGGCAGAGGCCACGAAGCGACCGCGGGGGCTGGCCAGCAGGTCCAGCGTCTGGATGGTTGCGTTCTTACGGAAGGCCCAGAAGGGCATGAGGATGCGCCGGAGGAGGCTACGGTCCCCCTGCGTCATCGAGCCGCGGTAGTCATAGACCGCCTTGACCACGATTTGCGCAGCATGGTCAGGCGTGAAGCCCATCTCCATCAGCGTGACCGCGCCGCCAGTACGCTCCAAGTCCGACCATGCGTCTGCCGACTCAAGGCCATGTTCGAACACCGTGCTGTAGGCGCTGGAAGCGCGTCGAGAAAACCAGGTTCGGGCTTCCCCTGTCGCGCTCTCCAAGAACTCCGCGTTGGCGGGGCTTATGTCTGTCCGGCCCGCGGCGGCCAGTTCCGTCATCCGCTGTTCCGCGCGGAACGCCATCTTGCTGTCGCCTTTCGTCAGAGCCTCACTTCGTACGACTTCCTTGATGCCCTTGAAGCCGTTGCTGTAGACCCCTGCCCTGGTGAATATCCGGCGCAGACTCTGCGCGGAGTACACCCGACCCGCGAAGGCGAAGAAGACATCCGGGTTGTTCTCGAGAATCGGGACGACCTCGACGCGATACTTCGACAGCTCGAAGAAGCGGGTGACCTCGTTGACCAGCTCATCACCTTGGCCGGCAGAGAAGTTACGCAGCCGCGCCTTGAGCGCCTGGATTCCCTGCTCGCTTGCACTCGTCTGTCGGCGCACCATCGTTCCTACGATGTCGGCAACCTCCGCCAACCGCTCCGGGGATAGCAACGGTAGGCCGATGACGCCTTGGGGCACTGCCATGCTGAGTACCGTAAGGGCCGAGACGCGAGCCGCTGCCGCTGCGCCCGCGGCGAACCCTGCGGTCGCGCCGATACCCAGCGCCAGGTCCATCGTTGAGGCCAGCTTGTAGGTTTGACGGGAGGCAATCGACCCAAAGATGATGTCACCCATGATGACCTTGTTGGCCGCGCCCACGATGCCTGACAAGACGTTATCGGTGCCCGACAGACCCAGCTGGCGCATCCCTTGGCTCATGCGGTCAGCTAAGGCCTGACGCGCTTCCGACGGGATGTAGAAGTCGCCAAAGGCCTCGGGGGACATGACAAAGTCAGCGTCGTATCCGAACCGTTTGGCAACGTCCCGCGCGATGTCAACTTCGCTGGGTTCCATCGTCGCGGCCAACCCTGCGCGGTATCGGAAGAAAGCCCGTGCTGCCGAGGCGTGGATACCCAGGCCCACTCGCGCCATGTCAGAATGGAGACCCGCCACATAGCCGGACTGGCCCATGATGAGGAGCGCCCCCAGCGTGCGGTTGGTTTCGATGCTGTTGATCTCGTTCAGGCCCCGCAGCTTGGTCACCTTGCCGCCGACTTCAAACGAGACGCCTTCATAGAGCAGCTGCAGATATGAGTCGGATCCCTTCGCCTGCCTGAGCATCTCGCGCGTCACCCGCACCCCGCCTATGTTCAGCGGTGTGGCTCCCGTGTAGAACAGCAGCAGCGCCGCGACCTCTTGCATGCCATCGTGGAAGACCGTTTTGTCGCTTATCGGGGCTCCCATCAACGCGTAGGCGAGGTTGCCCAGCGTATCCTGCAGGACCGTGCCCACTGGCAGCCTCGTGCTCCCTTGGGCCACCGCCAGTGACCGGTAGTCATCGGAAAGGATGAGCCCGTCCGCCACGTCAGCCTCGGTTGCTGTCGCCCCTTTCTCACGCGCGGACGTGTAGCCTTTCCAGAAGCCCGTCAGCGCGGGTGTGTCCTCTA
>TARA_R110000751_G_scaffold226058_3_pt1 | contig 13002 bp, 11 predicted proteins | sample TARA_R110000751 | Tara Oceans TARA_R110000751 (sample SAMEA4398001) | marine metagenome | biome: Polar Biome; feature: [MES] marine water layer (ENVO:01000295) within the mesopelagic zone...; material: water (ENVO:00002006), including particulate matter (ENVO:01000060) such... | reverse complement strand
CGTCAACAAGTGGCTGGCGACCGAGGGCGTGTGCTCGCGGCGCGAAGCCGATGCGCTGATCGAGAAGGGTCTCGTCAAGATCAATGGCGAAGTGCTCACCGAGGCCGGCTACAAGATCGAGGACGGCCAGACGCTGACCCTGACCGAAAAGGCGGCGCGGCGATTGGATAACCAGCTGTCGCTGATGTTCCACAAGCCCGTCGGCATTGTCTCGGGCACGCCGGAGCCGGGCGAAATCCCCGCCGTGCGCCTGATCAATGAGGACAGCCTGTCAGGACGCGCCCATGCCATTCCGGGCCGCAATAATCGGCTCGCGCCGCTCGGCCGGCTCGACAAGGACTCGCACGGCCTGCTGATCCTGTCGGAAGACGGCGTTCTGGCGAAGGCCCTGATCGGTCCGGAAAGCAAGCTCGAGAAGGAATACCACGTCAAGGTGCGCGGCGACGTCACTGAGGACAAGCTGAAGCAATTGCGCCACGGGCTCGAACTCGACGGGCGCCAGCTGCGGCCAGCAGGCGTGACCGTGATCAAGGGCAATGAGCTGAAATTCATTCTGCGTGAGGGCCGCAATCGCCAGATCCGCCGGATGTGCGACCTGGTCGAGCTGCGGGTGATCGACCTGATGCGCACGCGTATCGGGCCGCTATCGCTGGCGGGACTGCCGGAAGGCAAGTGGCGTCCGATCAGCGGGCGTGAGCGCGACGAGCTGCTCCGCTGGGAGGCGCAGGGCTTTTCGGCCGAGCCGGCTGCGCCGGTCGTGGTTGAGCGCAAACGCCCCTTGCCACCGGGCAAGCGGCCGACAGGTCCCGGCAAGAAGCCGGTGGGCAAGCCGCGCGGTGACGGCCCGTCTGCCCAGCCGAAGCCTGCCGATCCGAAATTCAAGCGGACCAAGCTGGCTCCGCGCAAGCGTACGCCGCTCAAATAGGCGCTGACCCGGCGTGATGGCTCGACGCCCGATGGGCTTGGCATATGTTGCGCCATGGACGGATTTCAAACCAAGCCCCTGAAGCGCCCCCGGCTCGACTATCCGCACGGCGAGGTGCGCCCCGAGCTGGGCGAGACGATACAGGTCGCTCCGGGAATCGAATGGGTCAGCATGCCGCTGCCCTTTTCGCTCAAATTCATCAATCTTTGGCTGATCGATGATGGCGACAGCTGGACGATCGTGGACACGGGCCTGCCCCTGCCGGAGACGCGGACGGCTTGGAAAAGCCTGATCGAGGCCCGGATCACGCCCGACAAGCCGCTGAAGCGCGTGATGGTCACCCATATGCACCCCGACCATGTCGGCTGCGCCGGATGGCTCTGCCACAAATATGGCGCCGATCTCTGGATGAGCCGGCTCGAATACATCACCTGCCGGATGCTGGTGTCGGACACCGGCCGCGAGGCGCCCAGGGCCGGGGTCGATTTCTACCGCCGCGCAGGCTGGAACGACGCCCAGATCGACAATTACAAGGAACGCTTCGGCGGGTTCGGGCGCGGTGTCAGCCAGATGCCGGACGCTTTCCGTCGCCTGTCAGACGGTGACACGTTCGAGATGGCCCGCCAGACTTGGGAAGTCATCATCGGCGACGGCCATTCACCTGAACATGCCTGCTTGTATTGCCCGGAATTGAATGTCCTGATCTCGGGGGACCAGTTGTTGCCGCGGATTTCGTCGAACGTGTCGGTCCACCCGACCGAGCCGGATGCTGATCCGCTGCTCGACTGGATGACCAGTTGCGAGAAGCTGCTGGAACGCCTGCCGGAAGACGTGCTGGTCCTGCCAGCCCATAACGAACCGTTCCGCGGCGCCCATGCGCGGCTTCGTCACCTGATCGACGGCCATGAGACAGGCCTGTCGCGCCTGAAAGGGCGAATGCAGAAGGGGCCGCTGACCGTGATGGATACGTTCACCAGCCTGTTCGGGCGGGCCATCCAGCCCGATGAGGTCGGCATGGCCACCGGTGAGGCCATCGCGCATCTCAATTGCATGGTCCACAGGGGCGAAGTCGTGTCGGTTGTCGGTGACGATGGCATTGCACGCTACCAGCTGACCTGATCGCAATTGCCGCAACACAGGTCGATTCAGGCCTTTTGCAGTCCCCGGGCAGATTACGCCTTCGCATCTGAACCCGGTTTCGTCTAAGAAGTCGGCTGGCAGCAGATAGATCAGGTGACTCCGCGATGGCACGAGATGGCGACAAGGCCGATTCAAATCCCGAGGAGGAAGATCTGACCTTCGCCGACAAGGTGAAGCGGGAACTGCACGAATGGGGCGTCACGCTCGCCGTTTTCGTGCCGATCTTCATGCTCTTTTCCGGCCTGCTCTACGAACAGCGGGTCATCCCGTCCGAAAGCATGGTGCCGACGCTCCAGGTCAGCGACCGCGTGGCGGTAGCCAAGTTCGCCTATGGCTATGACCGCTATTCGCTGCCGTTCAGCCTGGGCCGCTACCTGCCCATCCCGGCGGGGCGCATCTTTGCGCGCGACCCGAAGCGCGGCGACGTGGTCGTGTTCGAACACCCGCATACGGCACGCGTGATGATCAAGCGGGTGATCGGCCTGCCCGGTGATCGCATCCAGATGATCGGCGAAACCGTCTACATCAATGACGCACCGATCGAGAGCGAGTTCATCCGGACAGTCCGTTACCTGCCGCATGGCCGCAGCCGCGCGGTAACCGCTTATGAGTGGCGCGAAAGCGATGGCGAAAAGACCTGGCTGACGAACCGGCAGGAAAAGGGCGATGCAGGTGACAACACGGTCCTGTTCGTCGTTCCGGCGGGGCACATTTTCCTGATGGGCGACAATCGCGACAATTCGCTGGATAGCCGCTTCCTGTCCGGCCACTGCCCGCCGGTGGATGGCGTGGTTGACCGTGTGGGCTGTCCGCTGAGCGTCAGGGCGACGGAGGCATCTGTCGGTTTCGTTCCGATGGACCACCTCGTCGGACGGGCGGAGACGGTGATCCTGTCGCTGTATCGCTGCAAACTGGAAGACGACGAGCCCTGCAAGAAGCGGGTCTGGCGCGGCCTCTAGGTCTTATTCCTCAACAGGATGCGGCGCGGACGGGCGATTGGAGCCTTGCCGCACGCGGCCAACACCGCTAGTGGCAGTCTTCAGACCGGGCTCGCGGGGCCCTGTGAGTGCTTGCAGACAGGCTATATTGCGATGCCAGAAACGACATCGACAGGAACCCGGCGCGGCCCCATCGTGGTGTCACGACATGGACGACCGCAACTCGACAGGACCGCGGGTCCGCGCCTTGGCTGGCGCGACTACAAGGACTGGTGGGACCGCTATGAAGAGAGCCCGCTGCGTGACGATCAGGTCGCTCCCGACAATCTGAAACAGCTTGTGGCGGACGCCACGCTTGTTTTCGCGTCGGCGCGAATCCGGGCGCAGGAAACGGCCGCCCGTGCGGCGCCGCACCTGGAGGCGATCCATGACCCGGTGTTCAACGAGGCACCGCTGCCGCCGCCCCGCATTGCCGGTGTGAAATACCTGCCCAAGACCTGGAACATTCTCGCCCGCGCGGCCTGGCTCAGCGGCCACTCGCTGGATGGCGAAAGCGTCTCGGAAGCGCGTGTGCGTGCGGCGCTGGCTGCACAGAAACTGCACGCCGCATCCGAAGACCAGAAAGTCTACCTGGCCGCGCACGGCTGGTTCAACCGGATGCTGCGTCCTGAAATCAAGAAGCTTGGCTGGAAATGCGTCTATGATGGCGGCGACAGCTACTGGAGCCATCGCATCTACGAATACCGGGCCAAGTAATCGTTTCAGAGGTTGTGGACGCCAAGCGCGCGCTCTAGAGTCGCCGCACATAAACACGGGCGAACCAGAATGGCTGATGCGAAAGAAAAACCGGTCGACAAGATGAGCTTCGAAGAAGCGCTCGCCGAGCTGGAAGGCATCGTCAAACAGCTTGAGGCCGGGGAAGTCGAGCTGGAGAAATCCATCGCGATCTACGAGCGCGGCGCATCCCTGAAAGCACATTGCGAATCGCGGTTGAAATCTGCGGAACTGAAGGTCGAGCAGATCGTCCAGGGAGCCGGAGGCATTACGACAGAGCCTGCGAGCTTTGAATAGGGTCATTGGCCAGATGGGGGACGACGCCGAATTCGAGCTGCGCCTGAAGGAGGTTGCCGACAAGGTCACCGTCGCGCTCGACCAGTTGATCCCGCCGGCCAGCGGCCCCGAAGCCAACCTCATGCGCGCGATGCGCCACGCCGCGCTGGCTAATGGCAAACGCATGCGGCCCTTCTTCCTGCTGGAAGCCGGCTCCATGTTCGACGCACCGGAAAAGAGCCTCCTGCGCACCGCTGCGGCGCTCGAATGCGTGCACACCTATTCCATGGTCCATGACGACCTGCCGTGCATGGATGATGACGATTTCCGGCGCGGCCAGCCCACCGTCCACAAGGCGTTCAGCGAGTCCACCGCCGTTCTTGCCGGCGATGCGCTGCTGACGCTGGCCTTCAAGATACTGGCGTCCAGCGAGACCCATGACGACGCGTCGGTGCGGACGATGCTGATCGAGCGCCTGGCCGATGCGGCAGGCGCGCGCGGCATGGTCGGCGGCCAGATGATCGACATGCTGGAAGAGGACAGCCCCCGCGACCTGAACACGATCACGCGGATGCAGCGCCTGAAGACCGGCGCGCTGATTTCCTACGCAACCGAAGCGGCGGGCATTATCGGCGGCGCGCGAGAACCCGAGCGCAATGCGCTGGCCGGGTTCTCGAATGACCTTGGCCTGGCCTACCAGATCGCCGACGACCTGCTCGACGCAACGGGCGACGAAGATGCGGTCGGCAAGCCGCTGCGCACCGACGAAAACGCCGGAAAAGCCAATTTCGTGACCCTTTTGGGCATCGACGGAGCCCGCCAGCGTGTGCGGCTTCTCGCCGCCCAGGCGAAGGAACATCTCGCTATATTTCGTGACCGCGCCGATATTCTACTGCAATCGGTTGATTTTGTATTGGATAGAACCCGTTAAACAGGGCGAGTCATAATATAACCCCAAATGGGCTGTCTCTCGGCAGTCAGCGAATATTCAAGGGTCCATGGATAGATGACCAAGCATAGCCCGAACCGGCTCCTCGATGCGATCAATTCGCCCGACGACCTGAAAGGGCGGTCGCGTGCCGAATTGAAACAGATTGCGCAGGAAGTGCGCGAGGAAGTCATCGATGTCGTGTCCGTCACCGGCGGGCATCTCGGTTCCGGTCTCGGCGTAGTTGAACTGACTGTCGCGATCCATGCCGTGTTCGATGCGCCCGCCGACAAGCTGATCCTCGATGTCGGCCACCAGTGCTATCCGCACAAGATTCTCACCGGGCGCCGGGACCAGATGCGCACCCTTCGCCAGGGCGGCGGCCTCTCCGGCTTCACCAAGCGCGACGAGAGCGAATACGATCCGTTCGGCGCAGCGCACGCCTCGACCTCCATTTCGGCCGGCTTCGGTTTTGCCAAGGCGCGCGACCTGCAGGGCAAGGACAACAATGTCATCTGCGTCATCGGCGACGGCGCGATGACCGCCGGCATGGCCTATGAGGCGATGAACAATGCCGGCGCCGACAAGTCGCGCCTGATCGTCATCCTCAACGACAATGACATGTCGATTGCGCCGCCCGTCGGCGCGATGAGCAATTACCTCTCCAAGCTCGTCTCCTCGCGGCCCTATCGCGGCCTGCGCCGGATCGCCAAGAAGGTCGTCAGCCCGATCGGCCTGGAATCGCCTGCGCGGCGCGCCGAGGAATACCTGCGCGGCTTTGCCATGGGCGGTACCCTGTTCGAGGAACTGGGCTTTTACTATATCGGCCCGATTGACGGACACGATCTCGATACGCTGATCCCCATCCTCGAGAATGTGAAAGCGATGCGCGAAGGTCCGATCCTGATCCACGCGGTCACCCAGAAGGGCAAGGGCTATACCCACGCCGAAAATTCCGCCGACAAGTATCACGGCGTGTCGAAATTCTCGGTCATCACAGGCGAACAAGCCAAGGCCAAACCGTCCGCGCCGGCCTACCAGAAGGTCTTCGGGCAGACGCTCGTGAAACTGGCCGAGACCGATGACAAGATTTGCGCGATCACCGCCGCGATGCCGTCAGGCACGAGCACGGACGTTTTCGAGAAAGCCTTCCCGGAGCGCAGTTTCGACGTCGGCATTGCCGAACAGCATGCGGTGACCTTCGCCGCTGGCCTGGCAGCCGATGGCATGCGCCCCTTCGCGGCGATCTATTCGACCTTCCTGCAGCGCGGCTATGACCAGGTCGTGCATGACGTGGCGATCCAGCGCCTGCCGGTCCGCTTTGCGATTGACCGCGCCGGCCTTGTCGGTGCCGACGGCCCGACCCATGCCGGCAGTTTCGACATCGGTTTCCTCGGTGCCCTGCCGGGCATGATCTGCATGGCCGCCGCCGACGAGTGCGAACTCGCACGCATGGTCGTGACCGCTGCGCAGATCGATGACGGGCCCAGCGCCTTCCGCTATCCGCGCGGCGAGGGCACGGGCGTGGACATTCCCGACGTGCTGCTGCCGCTCGAGATTGGCAAGGGCCGCATCCTGCGCGAAGGCACGACGATCGCGCTGCTCTCCTATGGCACGCGCCTGCAGGAGGCGCTGAAGGCCGCCGAGATGCTGTCGGCGCAAGGCCTGTCGGTGACGGTTGCCGATGCGCGCTTTGCCAAGCCGCTTGATGCCGACCTCGTCGAACGGCTCGCCCGGGACCACGAAGTGCTGATTACGCTTGAGGAAGGCGCCACCGGCGGCTTCGGCAGTTTCGTGCTCGAACATCTCGCCAAGGTCGGCGCGCTCGACCGGGGCCTCAGGATCCGCCCGATGACCCTGCCGGACGTGTTCCAGAACCAAGATACGCCCCAAGCCATGTACGAAGAAGCCTGCCTTACGGCGCGCCATATCGCTGCCCGTGCCATCGAGGCCCTCGGGCGCGGCGACATTGCCGAAATTGACCGGCTCGCCCGCGCATGACGGAAATGCAAGTTGTTCGGCGACTCTGACCCGGGCTAGTGTTCCCGGCATGACTTCCAGAATGATTCCCCTGTGCGCGCTGATCCTGGCTGTGCTGCTCGCGGCCTGCGCCACGGTGCCTGCGGGCATGGGACCCGCCTTCGACACGGCCATGTCCCATGCGAAGGCCGATACCAATCCCTATGCCGCAGACGCGACCCTGTCCGAACTGTTGTCGAACGCGAGCCTGTCCGATGACCAGCGCGCGCGGGTGCTGTATGCGCGCGGCAGCCTGCGCCGCCAGGCGGGCGATGATCGCCGCGGTGCGGTCAGGGATTTCGAGGACATGCTGAAACTGGCTCCCGACCATCCGCTGGCGCCGAACGCCAAAGAAGAACTGGCATTCGCCCGGTCAGATGTCGACACCATCGAAGCTGGCCTGAAGCGCATGCTGAACCTGTCCCAATGGTTCGACAGCATGTGGGTCCTGGGCGACCGTGACGCGGCGGTGGCGCGCTATCGCACGTCCGGCCTCAGCCCGAACGCGGCCGAGATCGTCAAGCTTGCAGCCGCCGGATATGTTTGCCGGGACGCGGCTGGCAACACGCCGGTCTCCACGCTGGGCGACATGCGGCCTGATCTCGAGAACCTGTATTGGTGCACCGGGCCGGGTGCCTGAACACCGGGCCGACCGAAGGAAACACACTTTCTCCACAAATCCGCCCTGTCTGCGCACTTCTTCCCCGGCTAGGGAAGACCACTGCCTGCCCAAACCAACTTCCTGATGGAGCCAAACAGATGATCCGTATTTCCCTTTTCGCCGCTGCGTCGGCGCTCATGCTGGCGGCCTGCGCCTCAGCGCCCGAATCCGGCAAGGTTCCCGGTGGCAGCGATGCCGCTGTCGCCACGGCTGTTCCGGACTCGGCGTTCGAACTGGCGATGCAGACGGTTGAAGGCCTCGTCGAGGCGGGCAACACGCAGGCCGCGAATGATCGCCTGACCCAGCTGCTCGGCAGCCCGGCCCTGAGCAAGGACGAGTATGCCGAGGCATTGTTCCGGCGTGGCGAACTCCGCTTCGGCCCGGGCGGCTATGATGCGCTGGGCGCGGTCGAGGACTTCCAGGAGATTGTCGATTCCTATGGCGACACAGCCTGGTACACGGCGGCGATGCCGATGCTCGATTCGGCCCGAAGCAAGGCGACCACGCTCGAAACCCAGCTGACACAGCCCGAAACGAGCAAGCTCCAGAAATTCAACTTCCTCATGGAACTGGGCCTGCACGAGGATGCCATCGACCTGATGATCGCCAATGACCTGTCGCCCGACAATGACGCGCTGATCGCCATGTATGACATCGGCTACCTGTGCGAGGGCGACGAACTGACCGGGCGGGCCTATGACGCTGTCGAACGCGACGGCACGGTGCGCTCGCTGCGTTTCTGCGATTTCGGAAAATAGGTTTTCTGCGACATCCTGCCCCAAAATGCCCCGTTGCCTCGGCTCCGGGGCATTTTTTTGTCCGGAAAAGCAGGTTTCCGCATCAAGGGCACTGTTATCCCCGTTATGGGCGTGGTTTCTGTGGTTCAGAATAGAAAACTCCGGAGGATACCGAATGCCCGCTGACACCGCCGCGCCGACATGGCCCGTCATCTCGATTGCCGACGCCAATGCTGCCCTGGCTGGGCCCGGTTCACCGCTTGAACTGGTGGACGGTGAAATCAATGGCGTGAAGATGAAGCTCTATGCCAATGCGCCGCCGACGATCCGGTCGATCCTCGAAATGGCGGCGGCGACCTGGCCCGAGCGCGATTACATCGTCTACGAAGACGAGCGCGTGACGTTCAGGGCCATGATGCTCGCGGTGCAGAATTTTGCCGCCGTGCTGCGCGATACTTACGGGATCAAGAAGGGCGACCGCGTTGCGATCATCATGCGCAACTATCCCCAATGGCCGGTGGCCTTCTTTGCGGCGTCGAGCCTGGGCGCAATTGCAACGCCGATGAATTCCTGGTGGACAGGTGAAGAACTGGAGTATGGCCTGTCATTCGCCGGCGTGAAGCTGGCGGTTGTCGACCCCCAGATATTCGAACGCCTGCGCGACCATTTGAAAGACCTGCCGGACCTCGAACATGTCGTCATCGCCCGGGACAAGGGCGAGGAACACAACGATCCGCGCATCGCCAGCATGGAACAATATATCGGTGAAGCGAACAGCTGGGCCAATCTGAAAGAAATCGGCCTGCCGGATGTCGAACTGTTGCCGGATGACGATGCCACGATCATGTACACGTCGGGCACGACCGGGAAGCCGAAAGGTGCGCTGGCCTCGCATCGCGCCGTGATTTCGAACATGTTCAATTCGTCGACCTGTCAGGCCCGCATGTTGCTGCGCCGCGGCGAAGCGATCCCCGAGCCCGATCCCAACGAGCAGGGCGCCACGCTGCTGGCCATTCCGTTCTTCCATGCGACGGGTGCCTTCGCGATCCTGATCCCGTCGCTGATGCGCGGCGACAAGATTGTCTCCATGTACAAGTGGGATGCCGGTGAAGCCTTGCCGATCATCGAGCGCGAAAAGGTCACCTCTGTTGGCGGCGTGCCGGCGATTGCCTGGCAGCTTCTGGAACATCCGGACCGGGACAAATACGACCTGTCGACGATCAAGGCAATTTCTTACGGCGGCGCGCCGTCTGCGCCGGAGCTGGTGTCGACGATCAAGAAGCGCTTCCCGGATGCGGCCCCCGGCAATGGCTGGGGCATGACCGAAACCTGCGCCACCGCCACGCTGAATATCGGCGAAGACTATGTGAACCGGCCCAACAGCGCCGGTGCGCCGCCGAATGCGGTGGAACTCAAGATCTGCGATCCCGACGGCAACGTCCTGCCGCAGGGCGAAGTCGGCGAATTGTGGTGCAAGAGCCCGTCCAACTGCAAACGCTACTGGAACCGGCCCGAGGCGACCGCCGAAACCTTCCGCGATGGCTGGGTGGTGACAGGCGACCTTGCGCGCATTGACGAGGAAGGTTTCCTCTTCCTGGTCGACCGGGCCAAGGACATGCTGATCCGTGGCGGCGAGAACATCTATTGTATCGAAGTCGAGAGCGCCCTTTACGATCACCCGGCGGTGATGGATGCGGCCGTTGTCGGCATTCCGCACAAGATCCTCGGCGAGGAAGTCGGCGCGGTTGTCCAGCTCAAGCCCGGTAAGACCGTGTCGCAGGACGAGTTGCGTGCCCACGTGGCAAACCTGCTCGCCGCCTTCAAGGTGCCGGTCGAGATCCAGTTCCAGGATGAGCCGCTGCCGCGCAACGCGAACGGCAAGATCCTGAAGCCGGAACTGCGGGCCCGGTTCAAGGCCCGCGCATGAGCGAGACGCCCGCCAAACCGGTCGCGCTGGAAGCTCGCGAGACTGGCGAGGACGGGCGGCGCTATTCGCCCTCGGTCGCGCGCAACCGTGAACCGATACGCGACGTGTTTGCGCAGCATGTTGCCCGTGACGGCCGCGTCCTCGAGATCGCGTCGGGAACGGGCGAGCATGGCGCCTTCCTGACCGAATCCTTGCCCGGCCTCGAATGGACCTATTCCGATATCGATCAGGCTGGCCTTGATAGCCAGAAGGCGTGGCGGGCCGCCAGCGGGCATGACCGGCTGCACGGGCCGCTGGCCCTCGACGCGAGCCTGCCTGACTGGGGCGAGGCCGAAGCGGCCCGGCCATGGGACGCGGTCGTGTCGATGAACATGGTGCATATCGCCCCCTTTGCCGTGGCCGAAGGCCTGTTCGCGGGGGCGGGACGCGTGCTGGCAACAGGCGGCAGACTGTTCCTGTACGGGCCTTTCGCCCGCAAGGGAGTCATCGCTCCGTCGAATGCGGCCTTCCGCGAAAGCCTCCAGCGCCGCAACCCCGAATGGGGCGTGCGCGACCTGGATAAGGAATTGCTGCCGCTCGCATCTCTGGGGGGCCTCGAACTGCGCCATGTCACGGACATGCCTGCCAACAATCTCGCGGTCGTGTTCGAACGGGTTTGAGGAAACGGGGAGAGGCGCGCCTCTTTCCCACCAGAGGCATGGCGGGACGGTCCCTGCTGGCAACAGCGCACAGGAAATATGCGCCCGTCTTTCCGACCGTTACCCGAATGCGTGCATACTGGTGCCATCGCTGCTTCACTAAGGCCCGGCCGGCGCCGGTCGGTCGGGGAAGTAGCGGGATCGGGCGGCGCTGTATCGGAACTGTCGACGGGCAGGAATGTTGGGCGCATGGCGGCATCGGGCAGAAACAAACGGGTACACCCAAACTGTCATAACCAGACCATAAAATCCGATCGCGCGGGCGGCGCTGGCCTGGCAGCCAGCCAACGCCAATAGCCACAGCCACTCGCTCGGGCCATTGCATCCGCCCGCGCCACCTTCGCCGCCGCACCCCACGGGCCTGCCCGATGGGGATGTCGGCGCAGGAAACTGGGATGGACTTTGCCGGATGACTGTTTGAAATACATGGCATGAAACAGATCATGAGCCTTGCCTTCGTCGCGTTGCTGGCGGCCTGCCAGACGGCGCCGGTTGAAACACCCGTTGCCGACAGCCCGATTGAGGTGCCGAAAGCCGAAACCGCCGCCGCTGCCCCCGATCCGATACCCGGCCAGCAATGGCTTTACGGCTCTGCCGAGGCCAGCGTGGCCATGCGGCAGGCCTGGGCAAGCATCGCGGGCTATGTCGAAGCGAAGGCTGCCGGTGCGCCCACGCAGGGCGTCGTGCTCGCGTCGGACAGCAGTCCCGCCGAGCCGTCATTCCTCGCTTGCGAAGGCAAGCCGCTGGCCGCGGTATTCGATGCCGACGAGACCCTGATCTGGAACCTCGGTTCGATGGGTTATTTCACCCGCGAAGGCATCGGCTTTGACCCCGCGATCTGGGACAATTGGGAGAAGACCGGAGCCGGCAAGGCCGTGCCCATCCCGGGCGCCCTGGCAGGCCTGGATCGCATTCGGGCAGCCGGTGTGACCGTGATCGTCAACACGAACCGTTCGGCTGAGAACGCCGCCGGGACAGAAGAGACATTGCGTGCCGCGGGGATTGGCGACTTCTTCCACGGATCGACATTGTTCCTGCGCGGCGACGCGCCGGACGGGGCCGGCAAGGATGGCCGCCGCGCCATGATCTCTGAAGACTATTGCGTCATCGCTCTGGTCGGCGACCAGCTGGGCGATATTGCCGACCCGTTCAACGACAAGGCATTGAGCGTGGCCGAGCGCCGGGCAATGACTGAGGCGCCCGCCGTCGCGAACCTGTGGGGCAATGGCTGGTTCGTCCTGCCGAACCCGGTCTATGGACCGTCGATCCGGGGCAGCTTCGACGATGTGTTCCCGCCGGCAACGCAATGGGCGCCGACACCGCCAGCCGAGACGCCGGTGATCAATTAGGCCTGGTTTCCGCCGCCGAACTGTTCGGTCCACGCCGCCACCTGCTCGTCCTCGATCTTCTGGAACAGAACGTCCGGCGGTGTGATCGCGTGGCCGCGTGGCAGGGCGTCGAGCAGGGCGGCAATGTCGCCGAACTGGAACGTCCGCTTGTCGTCCGGCACGCCCAGCGCATCGAGAATCTTCGCGCCTGTCTCAGGAATGACCGGCAGGCACAGGATGCCGAACAGCGCCGCCAGGTTCAGGCCCGTGCGCACGCCGACTGCCGCCGCATCGACGTCCGACTTGTACTTCACCCATGGCTCGGCCTTGGTCAGGTATTCATTGCCGGCGGCCCAGATGGCGCGCGTTTCGGCAGCCGCCTTGCGGAACTCCATGGCCTCGTAATAGTCGATCAGGCGCGGCAGGCGCTCGGCCAGTTCGGCTGTGATCCATGCCTCGGCCTCGCCCGGCTCGCCGCCATCGGGCACCTTGCCGTCGAACTTGGAGACGCAGTATTTGGTGATCCGGTTGACGAAATTGCCGAGCACATTGGCGAGGTCTGAATTGACCGCCGCCTGAAAGCCTTCCCATGTGAAGGCCGCATCAGAGCCTTCCGGCGAATTGGCGATCAGGTACCAGCGCCAATAGTCG
>TARA_R110000751_G_scaffold3355_10_pt1 | contig 13007 bp, 8 predicted proteins | sample TARA_R110000751 | Tara Oceans TARA_R110000751 (sample SAMEA4398001) | marine metagenome | biome: Polar Biome; feature: [MES] marine water layer (ENVO:01000295) within the mesopelagic zone...; material: water (ENVO:00002006), including particulate matter (ENVO:01000060) such as...... | reverse complement strand
AGGGAATAATTTTACAATTTCACAGCCCATTTCTTCGGCTTTGTTTATTTCCGTTAAAGAACCACAGCCAGGAGACCATAATACTTTTCTACGGTTACAAACAATTGCTATATCTTCTCTTAAAGAAGGTGTTACAATAAAATTTGCGCCAATAGACATATAGTATGAAGCAGCTGCAGCATCTGTAATTGATCCTACACCCATAATCATACCTGGAAGATTTTTAATTGCGTATTTGTTTAATTCAGAAAAAACTTCAAAAGCGAAATCGCCACGAGCGGTAAATTCCATTAATCTTGCACCACCATCATAACAAGCTTGTAATATTTTTTTACCTAACTCTATATCTGGGTGGTAGAACAAAGGGACCATACCAGATTCCTTCATTACATTTGCTACTTCTATTCTTGAATATTGTGCCATTTGTATTTTTATTTCTCGGTTAAAATTTTGTTGAAATCGTATTCTGAAGGGTTGGGTACATATTTTTTTGCTTCCTTATAATCACCTTCGTTTACATAGAATAGGTTTTGGAAACATAACTCAGCTAATTCTGAATTAATATCTACCAAACGAGGTGCAATTTTGCCATTCTCATCTTGAATATCCGATAAGAATAGGGGCGTTATTTCCCCTCTAGAATTAGCGGTGACCATACAGCCACTTTTACCTTCGTCAAATAATTTTTTTACGCCTAGACCTAAAACCGTACATAGTGTAAGGTCAAAACCTATGGGCCTGCAACAGCGTAATTCGTAGCCCAGTTCAACCGGTCTACTTTTAATATCAATACCTAACTCCTTTAATTTTTTTTGAACCAGCATATTAAAAATATGCGCTTTACTAACATTCCCTAATTCTGGATGTCCGTGATCATCATAGGTAAAATTAATACCACATTTATCCAATTCAGATTCAGGCATATTATGAAAAACTCCTTCACTAATTAGAGCTACACCGTAATGAATGTCTTCAATTTTACGTTTGATCATGGAAGAAATTACCATACGTACCACTTTATCAAAAGTGATAGAAGTTCGGTTGAACATTTCAGGAATAATCATCATTGGAAAGTGGCAACTTGCTGCAATTCCAAATGCCAAATGTCCTGCGGAACGCCCCATAGTAGACATTACAAACCAGTTTTGGCTGGTACGTGCATCTTCATAAGTTGTATTGCCAATACGTACACCTTCATCCTTTGCGGAGTGAAAACCGAATGTTGGGTTTCTATCTGGTAAGGGTAAATCGTTATCAATGGTTTTGGGTACGTGAATATTAGCAATAGCTATTCCTTCTTTCTTTAAAAAACCAGTAATTCTGTTGGCAGTAGAAGCAGTGTCGTCACCACCAATACTTACCAACAGTTTTACATTATTATCAATAAACAGGTTAGTGTTTAGTTTTTCGTTTTTAGGTTTAAAACGGCTCATTATTAATGTTGAGCCACCCCTGCTAAAAATCCTATCTGCATGGAAAAAATCAAACTCCTTGATTTTAGGATTTTTATCGAATATTCCTTTAAAACCTTCATGAAGTCCTAATACTCTGTAGTCATCTTTTAAAAATGCTTTTGCAACGGTACTGATAACGGTATTTATACCTGGTGCAGGTCCGCCACCGCAAAGAATTAAAACAGATTTTTTAGACATATTTAGATTTTAAAGGATATTCTAAGTGTTATAATTGAGTTGTATTATCTAGCAACTCTACCAGAAGCATCACCACCCATTAGTTTCTCTACTTCAGAAACTGTTACTAGGTTGGCATCTCCTTTAATTGTATGCTTTAAACATGATGCAGCAACTGCGAAGTCCAATGCATTTTGGTCATCTTCTGGGTATTTTAATAATCCGTAGATCAAACCTCCCATGAAAGAATCTCCACCACCAACTCTATCAACGATATCTGTAATTTGGTATTGGCGTGTTTCGTACATTTTAGAACCGTCCCATAAAACACCTGCCCATGTGTTGTGCGATGCAGAGATAGAACCTCTTAAAGTAGTTATTACCTTTTTGGCTTTAGGGAATTTCTTCATCATTTGCTTACATACAGATAAGAAAGCTTCCGCTTTAACATCGGCACTATCTTTATGAACATCCAATCCTTCTGGGTGAATTCCAAAATGCTTTTCAGCATCTTCTTCGTTCCCTAAAATAATATCGCAATACTCAGTTAAACCAGCCATTACTTTTTCTCTATGAGCATCGTCACAGTATGTCCAAAGTTTAGCTCTATAATTTAAATCTGTAGAGATTGTAATTCCTTTTGCACTTGCAGCTTTAACAGCTTCTAAACAAACATCAGCGGCTCCTTGAGATATTGCTGGTGTAATACCTGTCCAATGAAACCATTCAACACTTTCAAAAACAGCATCCCAATCGATCATTCCTGATTCAATTTCTGCAATTGCCGAATGTGCTCTGTCATAAACTACTTTACTACCTCTAGATACTGCTCCGGTTTCTAAGAAATAGATACCTAAACGGTCACCACCATAAACGATTTTATCTACTCCAACACCTCTTTTACGCATTTCCATCATCGCACATTCACCAATATCATTCTTTGGTAAACGTGTTACGAAATCTACAGGAACACCATAATTAGCTAAAGAAACCGCTACGTTAGATTCTCCACCACCGTATACGACATCAAAATTATTGGCTTGTGAAAATCTTAAAAATCCTTGAGGTGCTAAGCGAAGCATTATCTCCCCGAATGTTACTACTTTTTTCATGTTGACTATTAGTTAAATATGTAATAATTTATTGCTTGTTTAATCGATTAACCAATTAGGGTAAAAAATAACCAAAAAAGACATTTTTTGATTAAGTTAATTAAAGTCTTACTTTTGGTTAATCGATTAAACAAATATATATAAAGAAGTTGAATAAAAAAAGAACAACTTTAAAAGACATTGCTAATGTTTTAAGTATTTCTACCGCAGCTGTTTCCAAAGCTTTAAACGATGATGCGCGCATTAGCGTAAAAACCAAAAAAGCAGTTAAGCAAGTAGCCAAAGAATTAAATTATCAACCTAATCATTTAGCAAGTGCTCTTAGGAAAGGAAAAAGCAATTTAGTAGGGGTAATAGTGCCTAGGACTAATAGTAGTTTTTTCTCATCGGTGGTTGAAAACATGGAGGAGGTACTCAATAAAGCCGGGTATAATATTATTATAACACAATCTAACGAGTCTTTTGAAAAGGAATGTAAGAATATTGATGCCCTATTGTATACTCAGGTAGATGGAATTATTGCATCTATGGCGAATGAGACGGTCGATTTATCTTATTTTGAAAAAATAAAATCTTATGGAATTCCGCTAATTCTTTTTGATAGGGGGGAGAATGATTTAAATGTGGATTATGTTGGTATCGATGATTATAAGAGTAGTCATATGATTGTTGATCATCTAGTATCACAAGGTTGTAAGCGTATAGCACATATTGGCGGATATAGAAGAACGCGAATTTTTAATAACAGAATACGGGGTTATATCGATGCGATAAAAAAGCACGACTTGCCACATGATGATGAGTTATTGATAGAAAGTAGTTTGACTTTAGAAGATGGAAGGCAACAAATAGAAAAATTGTTGGCGTTAAAAAATAGACCAGATGCGGTTTATGTAGCAAGTGATTATGCCGCTTTGGGTTCTCTACAGGTTTTAAAGGAAAAAGGAATAAAAGTACCCGAAGAAATAAAATTGGTGGGGTTTGGAAATGAGCCGTTCACTTCTTTGGTTACGCCTTCAATTACTAGTATTAATCAACATAGTGAGCAAATAGGTAAGCTGGCCGCTGAAACTTTTTTGGGTTATTTAGAAAGGGATGTTGTTGTACAATCTTTGAATAAAATAATACTAGATTCAGAATTAATAGTTAGAAGTTCATCTGAATAAAAAAAGCGTTATTGTAATTACAATAACGCTTTTTTAGTATGTATATAAAGAATTTAATCTAGATTCCTAAAGCTTGACCACCACCAATTTGGATAGTTTCTGCTGTAATGAAAGCTGCATCTTTACCTGCAAGAAAAGAAACAACACCAGCAACATCACTAGGTTGTCCTAATCTACCTAACATAATGTTATTTGCCCAAGAAGCGAAAACTTCTGGTTTAGTAGCTTTAATCTGTGCATGGAATGGAGTATCAATTGTACCTGGAGATACTGCATTAACTCTAATACCATATTCTGCAAGATCTTTAGCTAAAGCTCTAGTTATTGCATTAACACCTGCTTTAGATGTACCATATATACCTGCACCTGGTCCACCTGCGGTCCATGCTGCATTAGATGTATAATTGATTATAGATGGGTGTTCACCTTTTTTAAGGTAAGGGATCGCTGCTCTTGATGCAAAGAATGTAGAATCAAGGTTTAATGCCATTACCGATCTGTAAAATTCAGTAGTCATCTCTTCGAATCTTGATCTACCTCCTAATCCACCAGCATTGTTCACTAGCGTATCAATTTTACCGTATTTATCACCAATTGCTTTGATGTTTTTGGTTACAGCTTCTTCATTAGTAACGTCAAAACCTAAATATTCTGCAGTAATACCTTCTGCGGTCAATTCTTTTACTCTTTTGGCGCCAGCTTCGTCATCTATACCATTTAAGATAACTGTAAAACCGTCTTGTCCTAATCTTTTAGCAACTTCAAAACCGATTCCTCCAGTTGCTCCTGTAATTACTGCTACTTTTCCTTCTGTACTCATAATTATTTAATTGTTATTCTGATTCAACTTCTACTGGTCTAATTTTTTTAATCAATACATAAATGGACAGTACAGCCATTGGAGCTAATACTGCTATTACAATAAATGCCGGAGTGTATGATACCTGCGCAATCATTGGAATTAAAGAGTTCATAATGATTACCGATACAGCGGCAACCGTGCCTGCTAAACCTGCAAGGGTTCCTACAGATGGGCCTCTAAAGAGGTCACTTGATATAGTTTGTATGTTACCAATGGCGAATTGAAAGCCAAAAAGAACAACAGCAACTATATAAATAAATGTCATTGGGTTATTTTCATTAACTAAGAAAATGATTCCGAGTAGACCTAGGAATATTAAGACTCCGCCAATAGTTATAGTAATTTTTCTAGCGGCATCTACAGATTTGGTTTCCATTAATTTTCCACTGTACCAACCTCCAATAATACTACCAGCCATTCCACCTAAATAAGAAATCCAAATGGTCGATCCTATTTCTTCAACGCTAAAGCCGAATTCAGAATTCAAGTAAAGTGGCATCCAACCTACAAATAGCCACCATATAGGTTCTATAAAAAATCTAGATGCTAATACACCCCAAGATTCTTTATAACTTAATATTTGACCAACAGATAGTCCCTTTTCATCATCATCTTTATCTAAATCTACAATTCTATCGCTATTAATAAATTTTAGCTCTTCCTCTGTAATCCAAGGGTGTTTTCCTGGTTTAGATTTATTAATGAACAACCATGGAATTACCCATATTAAACCTACTAAACCAATGATTATAAATGTCATTCGCCATCCAAAATGCCCATAAAGGAAAGCAATTAATAGTGGAGCTATTACACTACCTAAAGATGCTCCTGCATTAAATATACCTTGAGCTATTGCACGTTGTTTTACAGGAAACCATTCTCCATTACTTTTTACGGCTCCCGGCCAATTACCTGCCTCACCTAAACCTAAAAGGGCTCTAAATAAAGTAAGTGAAATAAGTCCTCTAGCAAAAGCATGAAATACTGATGCTACTGACCAAACAACAATTGATACAACGAACCCCATTCTTGTACCAATAATGTCATAAAGTTTACCTGAAAGAAATTTACCTATGGCGTAGGTGCCCATAAAAATACTAAGCATTATTCCGTAGTCAGATTCGTCCATACCCAAATCTTTGCCCATTTCTGGCCACATGACACCGAAAGCTGTTCTATCGATATAATTGATTACTGTAGCCAAGCAAATCAATGTGATAATCCACCATCTTAAACCTTTAACTTTCATAATAATTTGTTCTTTTTGGTTAGTGCTTGGTTATAAATTTTTTAAAGGAAAGCCTTTTATATATTGTAACAATATTGATAAAGAGCATTGAAATGTACTTTCATCATCTGTTTTGCTTCCTGTGTATTTTGTCTTTTTATAGCGTCAAAAATATCTTGATGCTCTTTTATTCCTTTTAAGCTTTGATCCTTGTCACAAACATGATATTTTTCAAAATTGTTTATGATCTCTGGTGTAATAATTAGCATCATTCTATTGATAGTGCTATTTCTACAAGCTTGGGCAATTGCTAAATGAAAAAGTAAATCTTCTTGAACAGCATCTTCATTATTCAATACCTTTTCTTTGTAAGCATCTAATGCCGCTTCCATTTTTACTAAATCTGCATCTGTTCTTCTTTGTGCAGCTAGTCGTACTGTTTTTAGTTCTAATAAGATTCTTGTTTCCACCAATGATTTAAAATCTGGGTCTTCTAGTCCAAGAATATCATCCATCATACCGTTCATTGCTACTTGACCAATGTCCGCTACGAATGTTCCACTTTGTGGTTTAGATTTTAGGATTCCGTAGAATTCTAATTTCTGAATTGATTCGCGTACATTTCCTCTACTTACATTAAATCGTTCTGATAACATACGCTCTGAAGGTAATTTATCTCCAGGCTCAAGATTTTTGTTATTGATTAAATCTCGAATTTTAGCGATAATATCATTATGAAGATCTTTATGTTCGGATTTAGTAAGGATTTGTAGCTTCATATTTCACATTTTGTTATTTCAAAAAATTGGTTAACCAGATTGGTTTTTCAAATTTATAAAAATAACCTCGTTATTAATTATTTCAAGTACTTAATGTTAGATACTTATTCTAAAAGATTTGCTGGCTCGCTTAACAAGCCAGCAATCCTAACAACTAACTCAAACAACTCTCTTTTAATTAACTTATATATTATTTAGTACCCTGGGTTCTGTGTAAGGTTAGGGTTTCTTTCTAATTCGTCTTCAGGTAATGGAAGTAAATAATCATCTTCAGAGAAAAATGGCTTTTCACCTTCTAATCCAGATGCTCCAAATACTTCGTTTCCTATTTTTCTTCTAGCAATATCGTACCATCTTATTCCTTCAAAAGCAAACTCTAATCTTCTTTCTTCTAAGATGTCGTCAATTGTAACGGTTCCTGTAAGGTCTGCAGGAACAGCACTTGGTTCAAAAGTTACAGGAACACCTGCCCCAGTTTGAGTTTCTCCACCCATTCTAGCTCTTGCTCTAACCTGGTTGATATAGTTAAGGGCAGTTGCGTTGTCTCCTAGTTCTACTGCTGCTTCCGCTGCGATCAATAATACTTCTGCATAACGGATCATAGAATAGTTATGGCTAGTTGCTCTAGCGTTTGCGCGAGCAAATGGTCCAGGAAAACGTGTGTATTTTGCAACGTAAGGGTTGTTCTTGGCAAATTCGTGACCACTGATGTCAAATTGAGTGTAGTCAACAACTGTACCTCCAATAGATACTTCGTCGTCCATACTAACAGCTCTTCTGTAATCTCCTGCATCCCATGTTGTATAAACTTCTAAAGTTGGTACGGCTACAGACCATCCTCCTCCTAAGTTTCTATCGTCTCCTCTGATACCGGTCATAGGAGCTGTTTGGTCATAAGCATTATCATCAGCTTCGAAATTATTGTAGTCTAATGCAAAAATCGGTTCAAGAGATGCATCTATGGCATCGGCATTAAATAGGTTTTGAAAGTTAGACTCTAATGCTAAATTATAAGTTCCTGCATTATCAATAACTTCTTGAGCTTCGTCAAAAGAGTTTTGCCATTGTTCTAATGTCAAATAAACTAAAGCTAGATAAGAACTAGCTGCCGCTTTCGAAGGGGTAGCTCTTGAAGTTACTGTTGCTGGCAACCATGTTTTTGCATACTCTAAATCTGAAATTATATTTTCATATACTTCTGCAGCTGGAGTTCTACTTATAGAGGTAGCGGCATCAAAATCAGTTACTGGAGCATCGATATAAGGAACATCTCCAAAAAGGCGTACTAAGTGAAAATAGTAGAACGCTCTTGCAAAATAAGCTTGAGCTGTTATAGGATTTTTTATGGAATCATCTACATCTACATCTTCAGCCCCAGCAATTGCAGCGTTGGCAGCAGCAATACCTTGATAGGTTCTTGGCCAAAATTCACTTATCATACCATTGCTGGCAAGAGTAGTAAACTCGTTCATTTCAACCCTTCTTGTTTCATTAGAAGCAAGACTAACCATGTCTGAACGCAACATTAACGCAATTGACAATTTTCTACCCCAAAACTTCTCGTTGATAGCATGAGTTAAAGAACCATCTACCGCTGTTTGTATATTTGCAGGAGTTTCAAAGAAACCTTCAGCAGACAATATACCTACAGGCTCTTCTTCTAAATCTGAACAGCCCATTATTGATAACCCTACCAATAACAGTAATAATTTATATATTTTCATTTTTCTTATTTTAAATTAATTCTTTATTAAAACTTTAAATTAAGGCTCATAGTAACAGTTCTTACCGTTGGGTAGTTACCAAAGTCAAAACCTTGAGCGGTATTAGATGAAGTGTTATTGTTGCCACCAGAACCATAGTAACTTACTTCAGGATCTAAGCCAGAATAGTTTGTAAAGGTTAATAGGTTTTGGCCACTTAAAGATAATCTAAGGTTATCAAGACCTAATTTTTCTGTAATATCTGAAGGTACTGTGTAACCTAAAGAAATATTCTTAAGTCTAACATAACTACCATCTTCTATAAAACGAGAAGAAATTTCTCTGTTACTGTTGTTACCAACACGCGGAGCGTTTGTGTCTGTATTTGTTGGAGTCCATGCACTATTATAGTAAGCTCTAGTAGTATTTGCATCTCCATTCGTTAACTGAACATTGGTCAAGTTAAAGATATCTCCGCCTTGAGAACCTTGAAGAAATATACTTAAATCTAAATTTTTGTAGCTAAAGTTATTAGTGAAGCCCCATGTAAAATCAGGATTAGGATTACCTATCGTTGTTCTATCTGCTTCTGTAATATCACCACTTCCATCAATATCTGCGAATAATGGATCACCTGCTACACCACCTGATAAGGTTTGTGTACCTGCAGGAGCTGTACCGCCTTGATAAACACCAGCATATTCATAACCCCAGAAAAGACCAACTTCTTCACCAACTCTTAAAACATAACTTCTGTCATGACTAAAATAACTTGGCGTAGCATCGAAAAACAAATCTGCATCGTTTACTAAGCTAACCACTTCATTTTTATTGAATGCAATATTGAAATCGGTTGTCCATCTAAAATCTTCTTTAAGAATGTTTTTTGTACTTAAAGCAATTTCAAGTCCTCTGTTGTTTATTTCCCCAACATTGGCTAAAATATCATCACCAGAGAAACCTAAGTATTCGGTAATACTGTTATCCGTTAAAATCAAATCTTTAGTATCTATGTTGTAGTAATCCAAGGATACAGATACCCTATTATTAATAAGACCTAAATCAATACCAAAGTTTGTTTGGTATGAAGATTCCCATTTCAGATTAGGATTTTCAGGTTGTTCTGGAGTTACAGCACTAACAGTTTGTCCGTTGCTTGAAGCATAAAGCGTCTCAAGTCTTGATAAAGATTCGTAAGCACCAATTGAAGGGTTACCAGTAACACCGTAACTAGCTCTAAATTTCAAATTAGAAATAGCCTTGCTGTCTTTAAGAAAGTTTTCATTAGAAACTTTCCAACCTAAAGCTGCAGAAGGGAAAAGAGCATATTTTTCATTAGCCGAAAAGTTTGATGCACCATCTCTTCTTATAGTTGCGGTCAATAAATATTTATCATCGAAGTCATAATTAAATCTACCAAATTGAGATTGAATTTCTACATCTGATTTTGAAGAACTTGGTTGTAAGATATTCGTTGCGGAACCTAAACCATAGTAAGAAAAACCATCTGAAATGAAACCGGTAGCTTCAGAGAAAAAGTTTTCATTAACGGTTTTTTGGTAAGAGTACCCTCCTAATAAGGTTAAGTTACTTTTACCGAATTCTTTAGTGTAAGTCAAATAGTTTTCACTTAAAACACTTGTTTCTCTATTAGTATCTACTATTGCTCTTCCGCTTTCCCCACCTGCAGTCTGGGTTAATAATGATGGTAAGAAGATACCTCTAGTTTGATTTTCTGTACTTAAACCAAAAGTAGTTTTAAAACTAAGACCTTCTAAGATTTCATAATTAGCATATAAATTAGCTCTGAAATTATCAGTTTTTGTTTCATCGATTCTTTCTGTTGCAACAGCAAATGGGTTGTCAACAGGGTCACCTACAGTATTACCAAATGTATAGGTTCCATCTGCATTATAAACTGGTTGATCAGGTGCATATCTTAAAGCTAAAGTAATTACGTCATCTCCACCAGCAGAAACTGAACCGTTAGATTGTGTTGCAGAACCATTTTTAATGCCTCTACTTCCAAAAAGGTTCATTCCTAACTTTAATTTATCTGTTACTTGAGCGTCGATGTTAGATAAGAAAGTTAATCTTTCAAAATCAGAACCGATTATAATACCATCTTGTTTAAAGTAGTTGGCAGAAGCATAGAAATTAATTTTCTCGCTACCACCTGAAAATGATACTTGGTTATTAGATGTGCTACCTGATCTGTAAATTAAATCTTGCCAGTCAGTATTAGCAGGTCCTTGAGCATATGGCGTAGAAACACCATTGTTAGTTCTAATTTGATTTTGATAATCGGCAAATTCACTAGCATTCAACAAATCTAATCTGTTAGATATATTTTGAATTGCGTAAGTGGTGTTAGCTTCAATTGATAATTTTCCGCTTCTACCTTTTTTAGTTGTTACAAGTATAACACCATTTGAACCTCTTGATCCGTATATAGCAGTCGCCGATGCATCTTTTAAAACTTCCATTGACTCAATGTCATTAGCCTGTGGCATAGAAGCACCTACAAAACCATCTACAACAACAAGCGGAGAGCTACTTGCATTAATAGAAGTATTACCTCTAATTTTTATACTGATTGGAGCGCCTGGTTCACCACCGTTGTTGGATTGTACTACAACACCCGCTGCACGACCTTGTAGGGCTTGAGCAGCATCTAACACAGGATATGCGTTCAATTCTTCAGATTTAACTGAAGAGACGGAACCGGTAATGTCACTCTTTTTCTGAGAACCGTAACCTACAACAACAACTTCTTCAAGTTGGCTAGCGTCTTCAGCAAGAACAACGTTTAAAGTTTGTTGACCGGTAATGGCTACTTCTTTTTTTGCATAACCAATAGAAGAAAATTCTAAAACATCACCGTTAGAAACTGTAATTGAAAAATTACCGTCAAAATCGGTAGAAGTACCTGTAGTTGTGTTTTGGATAACAACGTTAGCTCCTGGAACGGGCATATTTGTTTCGTCCAGTACCGTACCAGTTAAGGTGTAGCCGTCTTGTGCGAATAATGATATGTTGAGTAACAATACCATCATTAATACTAATTTCGTTTTTAAATTCATTTGTAGTCTTGTTATGTTAATTTAAGTTCGACTTATTAAAGTCTGATTAAAGCATTCTAAAATGAAACTTTGAGTAAAACTTCATTTTTACATCTGTTATGTTCTTTTCAAGTTGTTAAACTCTTGCTTAAGGAAAAAACATGAACAGCAAATAATACATGTTGTAATTAATCTTCTCCATTTAAATGAGAAGTAATGTTGTAAATGTGTTAATCTGATTTTTTTGTCATTGAGTTTAAGTGAAATTTAAGTTCGATTTTAATTTAAGGAATGATGACTCATTTTTGGTTTTCCAAACTGGTTATCCAATTTGGTTTACCAAATATATGTTATTTAATCGTTAAAAAAAGAGAAATTTGCATTTTAACAACTTTAGAGTCGCTATAATTTTTGAAATATTCTTTTAACCCTATAAATTATTGAGGATATAGCAGTTTGTTAACAAATAAGGCTTTTTTAATTTTCTCAAATATGCTCTTATTTGGAGGGGGTTTTAGTCGTAAAATCACTAAATTTGAATGGTTTTCCTCTCTAATTTTTCAATTATTTTTTAAGAATAGATAGTATTCAATGAATTCAAACTTTTGATATTCATTGGGTTCTGATAATTTTATTGAACAATAAGCATTGTATTATGAAGAACAATTTTGAGCAATACGCATATATACCATTAAAACAATATTCTAATAGGGTTTGGCGTACTTATGAAGGTGGCGCATTAATAGATAAGTGGAAACAAGTGACTCCAGAAGTGGATGGCAGTATGCCAGAAGAGTGGATTATGTCTACCGTTACGGCTCGAGGAAATGGAAGACCTGAGAATGAAGGGTTGTCTTTGGTTGAAACACCGTCGGGCACACATTCGTTAAAAGAATTAGTGGCTTCTAACAAAGAATTATACTTAGGAAAAGCTTTAGCTGATAAATTTGGCACTACTGGTGTGCTCATTAAAATGCTTGATTCTAAAGAGCGATTAACCATTCAAGTACACCCAGATAAAGATTATGCCCGCACTATGCTTAACTCGGCTTTCGGTAAAACTGAATCTTGGTATGTTTTGAACAAGCGCGAGGTAAATGGCGAAAAAAGTGTCATTTACATGGGCTTTAAGGAAGGAGTTACAAAAGAACAATGGGAAACCCTATTTGTAAATCAAGATATTGAAGGTATGTTGGGGTGCTTACATAAAATAGAAGTAAACCCTGGTGATGCGTATATGATTTATGGTGGTGTGCCGCATGCTATTGGTAGTGGTTGTTTTTTAATGGAAGTTCAAGAACCTACGGATTATACCATGCGTGTGGAAAAGATTACACCTGCAGGTCTAGAAATCTCGGATGAACTGATACATCAGGGAGTAGGAGAACAAAATATGTTAGAATGTTTTCATTATGATGGCTGTTCTTATGAGGAAGCCTTGAAAAGATGGAAGGTGTCTCCTAG
>TARA_R110000751_G_scaffold215330_2_pt1 | contig 13011 bp, 10 predicted proteins | sample TARA_R110000751 | Tara Oceans TARA_R110000751 (sample SAMEA4398001) | marine metagenome | biome: Polar Biome; feature: [MES] marine water layer (ENVO:01000295) within the mesopelagic zone...; material: water (ENVO:00002006), including particulate matter (ENVO:01000060) such... | reverse complement strand
CGCAACATTGCCGATCGCTGATCGCGCAGGATAAGCCGGAAAATTACCCAAAGCGCCCTCATGACAAGCCCTCCAGATCAATGATCCGGTCCATTTGTGCCGCAAGGGCAAGGTCATGCGTGGCAACAACCAACGTAACTCCTTGCCTTGCACGCTTTAACAGCCCGCTTGTTACGGCCTGCGCGGTTTGTGCATCAAGGTCGGCGGTTGGCTCATCAGCCAGAATGACATCCGGATTACCAAAGACCGCACGCGCCATCGTGACCCGTCGGGCCTCGCCGCCCGAAAGCCCCCCACCAGTTTCACCCAGCCGCGTGGCAAGGCCCTGGGGCATTGCCTGCACCACCGTCTGTACTGCCGCCGTATCAAGCGCTGCGGCAAGATCGCCGCTGCGTCCAAGTGTAAGGTTTAGATGCAAACTGCCTGTCAGGAAATGCGGGGCTTGCGGCATCCAGCCCAGCCGGGCCCGCCATCCATCCGCGTTATCGGCGGTCAAAGGCTGTTGCGCAACAAGGACTGTCCCCTGTGCTGGCACCTCCAGCCCCGCCATGAGCCGCAACGCACTCGTTTTACCCGCACCGCTTGGCCCGACAAGGGCAACCCGCTCGCCCGCAGCAATAACAATTTCGGGCAAGGCACAGCCCGATAGTGTGAAACAGCCATGCAGGGCAAGACTTGCGGGGCCGGGCAATGGCGCGGCCCGCCCCCCGGTGCCGGGCAATGACCCGCCGGTATCTGACCGATAGGCGGTGATCTCATCAACCACTGCCGTGGCCGCCGCCTTGTCATGCCAGGCAGCCGAAAGGTCGCGCAAGGGCTGATAAAACTCTGGGGCCAGCAATAAAAGAAATATCCCCGCCTGTGGCGTGATCGAAGCCCCCCAGGCGCCGAATGCCAGCACCCCCAAAAGCGAAAATCCGACATAAACGGCAACCATTGCCACACCGATTGCCGCAAACAGCTCCAATACTGTCGAGGATAGAAACGCCACCCCGAGCACCCTCATCGTCCGGCGCCGAAGATCGCCTGCCTGCCGCGCAAACCCTTGCAAAACAGCTGGCCCGGCTCCTAACAGGCGAATATCTGCAAGAGCAGACAGCCGTTCGACCAAAAAATCGTTCAGCGTTCCGATCTCGGTCATTTGCCGGGCACTGGCCTCTTTTGCCGCCATCCCGACCAGCGCCATGAACACCGGGATCAGCGGCCCCGAAATCAAAAGCACGATCCCCACCGCCCATGAATGCCAGAACGCCAGCACCAGAATGACCAGCGGCACAACCATGACCCGTGCACGTGCCGGTGCATAGCGGGTGACATAGGGGATCAGGAGGTCCAGTTTCTCGCCTGCGATGGCGGCCACACTACCGGCCCCGCCAAAAGAACTGTCGGCGGACCGAGCCGCCTCGATGGCAACAATTTCTGCGCGGGCCTTCGCCGTAATGACCTCGGCAGCCTGTTGTGCCTGCCCCTCGGCAAAATAAGTCAAGACAGCGCGCGAAATGCCAAACGCAGCAAAAAGAAGGGCTGTGGTCAGCGGCGAAGCCGTCTGCCCCGCAAGCAACTGCCCCAAAGCCCAGGCCACCACCGCCGCCTGCAAGGGCCAGATCAGCGCAGCGATAACAGAGAGCACGGCAGACCGACGTTGCGTTTGCGCGCCAGGCGCCAGCAGGATGGCCAACCATTCAGATGCGGAAGGATGTAGGACGGAGGACTTGTCCATGGTTTTTCTCAAACTGACTTTCAAGATATGAGTTAAGGCAGTTTTATTCCAGCCCGCATGTCCCTTGTCAAAAAGGCATGAAGTTGGTGGCCTATCTGATCAAGACCCTTGCGGTCAAAAAGTGATTTCGGGACTGACTGAAAAAGTTGAATTTTTTCAGAAGGATATGACTTTTCAGATTTGTTAAAGTTTCAAGGGAAAGCGCTATGGCCCTAACAAAAACCAATCGCCGTCGATATTCTCGCAAGAGCGTTCGTTATGCAAGTGCTCTAACGAACCTCGCATGAAAATCGATTGCGGTTTTTTTTTGCATAACGAGATATGCCGGTTGGCAGCAATTGAATCTCGAAACAACCGCCAGAGGAAGATTTTTACCGACCAGTCCCTTGATCGCGAGATATGTCAGGATGCTCTTGGCCAAAAGCTTTAGGGCCTGCCTGAAATAGTATAAACGCAAGCTGGTTATCCCGCCTGGCAAGCCGCTGCAAAACGCTTATATCAAGCGATATAACTGAACTGTTCGGCATGAATGGCAGGGCCACTACAATACATAAAGCATTGATGAGGCACAAGAGTTCGTTAGCCAATGGCTTTATGAAAGTCCCGTAAAACAGAAGATTACCGAGGCATCCCCCGTAACGCGCAAACCCGGATCAAAACGAATTTCTTGCTCTCGGAGGGCAGTTGCCGGTTTGGCTTGGTACGGCACCAAAACAATGCCAATGGCTCTCCGAGAGAAGGCTTTCAAATTCAATTTGTCACCGAGGAATGAAGGCCGAGCAAGACACTCTAGCGATCCGCCCCCCCCGTTAACCTTTACATCTCATTTCGAATTACGCCAATTCACCACCAGATCAACAGCTGCAGTTAGCGCTTCTACGACATTTTCGGTATTGACCGGCATCGCCATATTGTGAATGCGACTGTTGTCGCGCACGACAAAAGTCGCCAATCGATGCAAGCTCTCGGAATTAGGCAAGTCGTCCATGATGTCCAGTAGGCTGGCCGGCAAACCAAGATCATCATAAAAAGCCAGAATGTCATCCATAAAGGCCTTCTCGCGCTTTTCCAGCATAAACTGAGCAATCAAACCCACGGCAACCTCTTCACCATGCAGTATTCCGGAAACGCCCGGAAGATCACCAATTGCCAAACCAATCGCATGCGCAGCTGCGACGCCGCAACCTTCAAATCCTAACCCGCTCAGCAGCGTATTTGCTTCCACGATTTTCTCAACGGATAAAGAGGTTTTCTGCACTTTTACGTCTTCGACCGCCTGCTTTCCATATTGCCTGACGATTTGATAACAATGGCTGGAAAGACACATGGCAGCTTCAGTCGGAAGTCCACCGAAGAAATTTCTCCCTCCTGAAGCGACACATTGATCAGCTTCAAATTTCGTCACCAGGGCATCAGCTATACCAGAAACGAAAAACCGAACCGGTGCTCTTACGATGACGTCGGTATCGACCAGAACAGCGTCCGGATTCATATCCATTATCCGCGGTCCGACGAATTTACCTGCATCAGTGTACACGATGGCCAAACGGCTGGTCGGAGAATCATTTGAAGCAATCGTTGGTATGACGATGACCGGTAAACCCGTTTCAATTTTGACGGCTTTCGCTGTATCTATTGCCTTGCCACCCCCTAAGCCAATCACCGCATCACATCCCGCTTCACGCGCCTGGATGCTTGCCTTTTCAATTGCCGAGGCGGTACATTCGCCCGCGAAGCTGGCGAATACGGGAACAATGTTCTCCGCTGCAAGAGCTGCAGTCAGTTGATCGCCGTAAAGCCCCCGAACCAAATCATCGACAACTATCAGCGGCTTCGATCCAAATACACCAACATGCTGACCAATTTCATTCAAAATACCGCCACCCTGGCGGTAGATGCGTGGAAATCCCATTGAAAACATTTTTTGCCCTAGCGAATACAGCGGTAAGAAGAAAGAATGGGGCCTGACTATTGCCCCATTCCTATATTTAGCATTGACGCTTCCAACCTCGGTGATCAGGAACGCCCTGCGGCATCTTCCGCTTCCGCAACAGCTTTAAGCATGATGTTCAACCATTCATCACCATATTTGCCCACATACCAATCTTGCATATGCTGACGCGCGCCCAAAAAGGTTGAGCGGTCCTCTTCTGTCGGTTCATAAATTTTACCGCCCGATGCAACAAACTCATTATTGGCACTTTCTTCCGTGTCAGCGTTGAATTTCGTTTGCTTTGCTGCTGCATATTCAAAACCGTCAAGAACAACGCTTTGAAGATTTTCAGGTAAAGCGTTCAGCCACGCATCGCTGACGAAATAATAACCGAAAAGAAAGGTATGCCGATCAAGGATCAGATACTTGATGCTCTCATTGAACTTGTTCGACATAATGTCTGGCGTTCCGTTCTTCGTCCCGTCCACGACACCGGTTGCAAGCGCGGTATAAAGATCTCCCCAAGCAATGGGCGTCGGCGCGGCACCAAGACTGCGGACAAATTCTTGCTGCAACGGTGAATTGATTGTCCTGATTTTCAATCCTTTAAGATCACTGGCCGTTTTGACCTCTTGCGAGGTTGTAAAGAACGAGCGCCAACGACCACCGTCACTGACCGCAACCAGGCGGTCATTGGGCAACTGCGCCATCACAGCATCCCGCATCGTCTGGGTGAAGCTGCCCTTCATAAAAGCGTAGGCAACTTTGTCGCTTGGCAAGACATAGGGCAGATCGACGACACCCAGTTCAGGGACAAACGGCGTGACGCCTCCGATGGAAACATGAACAGCTTCGATCACATTGGCATTCACCTGCTCCATGACTTCTTCATAGCTACCAAGCTGATTACCTGGAAAAATCTGCACAGAGATCTCTCCATTGGATTTTTCCTCGATATACTCTTTCAGCGATGTCGACCCAACGTAGTCGTCATTGTTCATTGTCGCTGGTCCGGCATGAGAAATTTTCAGAGTGTAGGTCTGCGCGAGAACCGGTTGGGAAAACACGCCAACAGCCATTATTATGGTGGCAATTGAAAACGAAAATCTCATTATTTCCTCCCTGTATTTAGATTTTATTGGCCGACTGAAAAACCAAGCCATCTGGGCAAGGTCAAAGAAATCGCAGGAACGTAGGTCACCAAAAGCAACACCACGCCATGTACGAAATAGAATGGAAGCATTGACCGAACGATTTGTTCGACCTTCACGCCAGACACCGCTGAAGCCGTAAACAGGATCAGGCCAAATGGCGGCGTAGCCAAACCGATCGTCAAGTTAAGGCACATGATCACAGCGAAATGCACAGGGTCCAGCCCCAACCCCAAAAGGGTCGGCCCGAGGATCGGCCCTAATATCAGGATGGCAGGACCGGCATCAAGAAACATGCCCGTCACCAGCAACAGCAAGTTGGCCGCCAGCAAAAACAGCAGTGTACTGTCAGTCAAACCGAGCACAGTGCCTGCAAGTGACTGCGGTACGCCGGACATGTTTAAAACCCAGCCCAACAAGGCTGCCGAACCGATCATCAAAAGAATTACAGCCGAAGACTTGGCCGAACGACAGAAAATGTCCGGCAATTCCGACAAGCTCAGCGAGCGCACAAACAAGCTGAGACCCAAAGCATAAACCACAGCAATCGCAGCGGCTTCGGTCGGCGACACAATCCCAAGCAAAATACCCCCAAGAATGATCACCGGAGTTAACATGGGGAAAAACCCCTGGGTGACGGCCTTGCCGACTTCTTTGAAATCAGCCCTTTTTTCCTGTTTGGGCAGATCATGTTTACGTGCGAGAAAAGCCGTCATGACCATCAGACTGACGCCCATCAACAATCCCGGCACGACACCAGCTGCGAACAAAGCGCCCACCGACACATTCATAATGTAGGCATACACAATCATAATGATGCTGGGCGGAATGATCGGACCTATCACGGCAGAGGCTGCGGTCACTGCCGTGGCGAAGCGCCGCGAATAACCATCGCGTTCCATCGCTGGCACCAGCATCGATCCCAGTGCAGATGCATCGGCCACGGCTGAGCCGCTCAAACCCGCGAACAGAATGGAGCTAAGAATATTTACGTGTGCCAATCCGCCGCGCAGATGCCCGACCAGAACCTGCGCAAGGCGCACCAAACGCCGGGTAATATCACCGGCATTCATGATCTCACCCGCCAAAATAAACAAGGGCACAGCCAGCAAAGGGAATTGGTTGATTCCCGCGAACCACCGCTGCAAACTGATTTTCAGCATCGCATCATTGCCCTGCAGAAAAAAGTCCAGCAAAGGACCGAAAGCGAGCGCAAAGACGATCGGCACGCCGATCAAAGCCGCCAATAAGGTAAAAATGATAAAAATTGGCATCGCTTAGGCGTCCTGCCGATTTGAAGAAGCCCCAAGGAAAGGCACAAAAACGCGTTCAAGACTCAGCGGTAGGACAAGGGCAAAGCCAACAGGTAGACACAAATAGAAATACCCTTGGCTCAGCCAATCCATCGACGGGACGATACGCGCCATACCCTGCTCAACCAGTGCAAAGCCGTAAACCAAAACAAGAACAGAAACGAAAAGAACGGCCAAGCCAATCACGGCATTCAAGAGCCTGGTCATAAACGGCGGCATGATATCGAGCACGAACTCCGTTGAAATATGCCCATTTCGCATACCGACAGGTGCGCCGAGCAACGTCATCCAGACAAGTGCCAAAAGCGTGAAATCGCCGCCCCAGGAAATGGGGCTCGAAAAAAAGTACCGGCACAGGACGGCGTAAAAAAGAACCGAGACAATCACTGCCAGCAGCCCCCCAATCAGGATGCCGCATACGCGAACAATCAGGTCGTTTACCCTGACAAGACCATTATAAGCCAACTGGAACATTCTTCCTCCCTAGCTTGATGCCCCCACTTAAAAGCACGCTATCCAAAGCCGCTTCTGCGGAAATCATACCTCTATTTTGACCCGAGTATAAGGTAACTTATATAAAATTAAAAACAGAATTTTCGGCAAATTTCAATCTTGAAATTCTTCTATAAGTTATATAATAGAAATAGCAGTTTTTGGCAAAGCACAACGTCCTAACGACAAAGGGTAACACCGTCATGCCCCATATCATTTGCGCAGGAGTCATTACCGTAGACACAGTTCTGCATCTTGATTCCTTCCCGGCACCCGGCATCAAACATCGCGCAAAATCGTCTTTGATGACTGTAGGCGGCTGCGCCCTGAATGCCGCGTTGGCAATCACAGCACTGGGTGGGAAGGCATCGCTTGCTGGAGCGGTTGGCGATGACAGCCTGGGACAGTTTGTCCGCAATGAACTTCGGCACCTTGGTGTTTGCGACGACTTGCTTGTTACTATACCGGGACAGCAAACCGCGCGGTCTTCGGTTATCGTCACGCGCGACGGAGAACGGACGATCATAAATTACCGTAGTGACGAACTGTTCGAGGTGGACTTACCGGCAACAGAGCCAAGAGAATTTGACGCGGTCCTGGTTGACACACGTTGGCTCCGTGGCGCCTCTCAACTTATTGAAATCGCAATTCAAAATGACAAAGTATCCGTCATTGATGCGGAGTCCCCGCTTGCCGGTCTGGACAATCTTCTGTCAAAGGCATCCCATGTTGCATTTTCCGAGCAGGGATTTTCTGACTATGCCGATATCGTCAACGAAGACAACATCGCCAAAGTCGCCAAACAGCTTGGGAACTGGACCTGTGTTACCCAAGGACCGAACCCGGTATTGTGCCATGATGGAACGACCCTTATCGAAATCCCAACCTATCGCGTCAAGGCAGTCGATACGCTAGGGGCCGGCGATGTGTGGCACGGTGCGTTTACCCTTGCACTTGCTCGCGATCTCAGCACGGTTCGCGCCGTTTCCTATGCCAATGCAGCCGCCGCCCTAAAGACCACGAAAGCAGGTTGGCTACCAACTCCCAAAGAAATTGAACAACTGTTAAAGGAGAACCTGAAATGAATCTTACCGCAGGTAAACTTTGGGGAATGCGGCGCATGGCCGATTCCAGAGGGCTGTTTAAAATGACAGCAGTAGACCAACGCCCACCCATTAAAGGACCGATTTCAAAACACTACGGCGTCGAAACTGCCCCCTATGACGACGTAGCCAAATTCAAATCACTTTTGATCGAAACACTGCAGCCGGAATCAAGCGCACTCCTTTTAGATCCGCACTTTGCCATACCACGTGGAATCAACCTGCTATCGCCGTCCAAAGGGCTGATTGTCACCCTCGAAGATTCGATATTTGAGGATAACGGATCGGGCCGCTATTCATCAGAAATCGACGACTGGTCGGTAAACAAAATCAAACGCATGGGCGGAGACGCAGTAAAGGTTCTTGCCTGGTACCGTCCGGATGCGGACCCGAAAATCAACAGACACCAGCAAGATTTTGTCAAAAAAATCGGTGATGCTTGTGCAAAATACGACATTCCGTTCCTGTTTGAGCTTCTGGTATTCCCTCTAAAATCGGACCTGCATCAGACAAAAGATTATGTCGAAATGGCCGGAAAAAAACACGACCATGTCTTGGCGTCAGTCCAGGAATTCGCGAAACCGGAATACGGTATCGACGTTTTCAAACTAGAGAGCCCGGTCTCCGCCCAAAATGTTCCTGGCGTCGGCAACGAAAACTGGGAAGAAACCCAGAAAATATTCGATGAAATGGGCCAACTTGCCGGACGCCCATGGGTTATGCTGTCGGCGGGAGCAGAAAAAAACCAGTTCAAAAACATCCTCTCACACGCATATCATGCGGGTGCATCGGGCTATCTTGCCGGCCGTGCCATCTGGCTCGAAGCATTCCAGAGTTTCCCTGACTGGACTAAAATGCGGAACGAACTTACCAACAGCGCGTGCGACTATATTGCAGAACTTAACAAGCTGACCGATGACACGGCCCTGCCTTGGCACAAGCACGCATTATTTAATGCTGACGGTCTCAAGTTCTCTCCTTCGGACGCAAGTTTCCGCCACATTTACAGCGAAATGTAATTTCGAAGGCCAGAGGAACACATGACCACCATGTCACGCTACAAGATTGATGCCAATTTCATCGGCGGCGAATGGAAACGCTCCGGCGACAAAAGCATTACCGTCACCAATCCTGCAACCGGCGAAATATTGGGAACGGTCCCGTCATTTGGCGCGACGGAAACCCGGGAAGCTATTTCTGCTGCCTATAAAACTTTTCCGGTCTATGCCGCCATGCCACTTGGCGAACGCATCGCCTTGATGCGAAAACTCCATGATGCACTTCTTGACAACCGGAGCGAACTTGCCGCATTGCTAACAGCCGAACAAGGCAAGCCCCTTGCCGAGGCCGCAGGAGAAATTTCAATCGGAGCGGCTTATATTCTGTGGTTTGCAGAAGAAATCCGACGTGCAAAAGGCGAAATTATTCCTGCAGCAACGCCGGGCCGACGGATGATGGTCACCCATCACCCTGTCGGGGTCGTTGGTGCCATTACTCCGTGGAACTTCCCATCCTCAATGCTCGCAAGAAAGCTTGGGCCAGCGCTCGCTGTCGGCTGCACGACAGTCGTCAAACCGGCGTCGCAGACGCCTTATTCTGCACTGGCTTGGGGGAAGCTCGCAGAAGAAGTCGGCTTCCCCGCAGGCACAATCAACATTGTCACCGGACCGCCACGCGAAATCGCCGAAACATTGATGGCCGACAAGCGCGTCCGAAAAATTACTTTCACGGGGTCGACCAATGTCGGCAAAATTCTGATTCGACAGTCGGCAGACACCGTGAAAAAGGTTTCAATGGAACTAGGGGGAAACGCGCCGTTCATCGTTTTCGATGACGCTGACCTCAACCAGGCAATTGAGGGAGCATTAGTTGCCAAATACCGAAACTCGGGACAAACCTGTGTTTGCGCTAATCGGTTTTATGTTCAATCCGGTATCTATGATGCCTTTGTTAAAAAACTTACCCAAAAGACCCAAAACCTGATTGTCGGCGACGGGACCGGAGCCGGTGTGGATCAGGGTCCACTGATTGATGAAAGCGCATTTAAAAAAGTAAGCGCTTTGGTCGATGATGCAAAGGTAAAAGGCGCGACCATTAATACCGGCGGCCACCCCCATCATCTGGGGCGTACATGGTACGAACCAACGGTGATTTCAAATGTGACCACGACCATGCGTATCGCCACCGAAGAAATTTTCGGACCTGTCGCAGCCATTATGTGCTTCGAGAATGAAGATGACGTTATTGAAGCAGCAAACGATACTGACTTTGGCTTGGCCGCCTATGTCTATACTAATAATATGGTCAGAGTATTTCGGATGAATGACCGCCTTCAGTATGGCATGATCGGCATTAATGAAGGCTTGATCACAACGGTCGAAACACCATTTGGCGGAATCAAGGAAAGTGGCTTGGGCAAGGAAGGCGGCAGCCAAGGCCTGAGCGACTATCTCGACACTAAATATATCTGCATTGGCGGGATATAATATCCATCCAATACGGCCTTAAACATGCAACAGATGGGACTATTCCGATGAGCTGTCCCATCTGTTGAGTTCCACCTGGTATGTCGCAAACGACGTCAAATAGTGGCTTCTGCGAACTTCTATAATTTGCTTCCCAAGATCCAGCGCCCGACGCTCCACCCGAAGTAACGGCGTTCCATTGGCAACCGAAAGCGCCTCTGCAACATCAGCATCGGCAGCAACGGCAGCAACAGATTCCTGGACCGACATCACCGTAATGCCCCAGCGCTCGTTCAAATATGGGTACAAAGAACTGGGTAGCGGCAGGTTATCTTCCAAACCATCACAAAGTTTTGCCGAAAAGACCATATCTTCCAACACGAAGGGGCGATCCTGATTGTGACGCACACGCTTTAGCTGGTACACTTCCTCGCACTTGGGCGCGAGTATTTCATATTCGTACTTGGTAGCCTTACGCCGTCTCAAATCTTCAGAAAGCGTTTGCGGGGTAACGATATTGGCATTCCCATCGCGCAATCGGAAAAAGGCGAACAACACCTCTTCCTGGGTGGTTCGAGCAACCATTGTCCCCCGACCCGGATGACGAACAAGCAACCCCTTTTTTTCCAGCGACGTAAGGGCCTTGCGAATAGTTCCCTGGCTGATATTGAACTCTTCGGCAAGTATGAACTCATTTGGCAATTGTTGTCCTGGCACCCAGACCTTGTTCGCGATCCGCCGCAGCATTTCATTCTCAGCCATGCGGTAAAGAGGCTGCGCAACCAAACTCGACATTTTTGACTTACCAGGTTTTTCCTTGTTTGATTTTGGCATTGTTAGCTTATCCACTTGCATGACATCGGGAATACGAAGCATAAGTTGTTATATCAGATACATGATATCATCAATGATCATCTCAGTCTTGACTGTTTTAATCAGTTGGAAAACACCCTCCAACCTAAACATCTTGTTCTCAAATACACCGAAAATACGATAGTCCCAACATTCCCCAAATCGTCAAATGCACCGTAAAGGATGAACTGCCTCTATATCCTAAACAAGTAAAGCAACACCGGTAAAAATTAAAACGGCGAACACAAACCGCCGTAAGGTAGCGTCGGATACTTTGGGCGGCATGCGTTTAGCAAACCATGTAAACAACAAAACAACAGGCACGGCATACACCGCCATCCCAACGGCCTCAATCGGGACGGCGTCCTGAGTATAGGCAATAATGACGCGAAATGTTGCGATCAAGAAAAAAGCTGCGAGCAATGTGTCGCGAATAACCTCGCGCAACCATGGCTGGCGATAAAAATGAAAAACGATCGGCGGGCCAGACGTTGCATACATCCCCCCGAGAAAACCGGCCAATGCACCTGCAACAAAAAAACTACTGTTTGATGAAGGGGTTGGCTTGGCCGATGGCCGCAACATAAACAATATTGCGCAAATAGCGATCACCCCGCCAAGCAAGCGACGCGCAAGCATAAGCTGCCCGGCCCCCTGCCAATAATGCAACAACCAAACTCCTAACCAGGTGAAAGGCAGGGACATTCCGACGACGATAATCAAATATCGGAAAGCGATATTCCCGGCGTTATTTTTTAAAGCAAAAGACGTATTGACCAAACTCACTAAGGTCACCGCCGCCGTCGCAACATTTAGAGGCACAACGCCAAGCAGCGCAACTCCCCCCATCACCGTAAGTCCTAATGCAAATCCGGTCACCGTTTGGACATAACAACCAACCGCAACAATCGACAAAAACTGAAAAACAGCACCCAACGGCAAATCAATCATCATTTAAATACTCTGTAAAAACGAAAACTCTGCCCTGCCTCCCGACAGCAAAAACCTTAACTTCTGGCACCAGATTTATCGGAAATGCATGACAAAATATTTTAGTATCTTATTTCTTATACATGATTATTTGCATGTCAATAAGCACATTGCGGACAATCGCCTTATTCAAGGAACTTTTGGGAAACCGGCCTGACGGACCAGGACGCACTGGACAGCCATTTTGACGGCGTTGATCCGACGACGAACAAAAACCCTGCGGGAAATAACAACCCCAGCGGGGAGAACGTCCAATGAGCGAGAAAAAATCCTACCGCGACCAGGTGGCCGAAGAACTGCTCAAACAGGGCAATGTGCCGATCTTTCATGATCAGCGGGATCGGGCCTTTTACCGCCCAATGGCCGATGAAATTCATCTGCCGCCACAAGATGCCTTTGGCAGTCAATATGACTATTACGCAACCGCCCTGCATGAGCTTGGCCATGCCACCGGCCATCAATCCAGAATGGCCCGCGAGTTCGGGCCGTTTGGCTCGGAAGTCTATGCCAAGGAAGAACTGCGCGCCGAGATTGGCAGCTACATGCTGAGCACCGAACTGGGGCTGGGCCATTATCCCCAGCGCCATGCCGCCTATGTCAAAAGCTGGATGAAGGCGATCAAAGAGGATCGCAATGTGCTGTTCACCGCTGCGCGCGATGCCGAAAACATCAAAAGCTGGATCATGGAACCGGACATGCGCGAGCAGCTCAAACCGGTTCTGGCTCCGGAAAAAACAAGGGAGGTTTCGCCCATGGAGACGCCAGACAACAGCCCGGCAACAGATCAGACCCCGGCCAAACGCCATTATCTCAATGTGCCTTATAACGAGAAGAATGACGCCAAAGCCTTGGGGGCCAAATGGGACCGGCGCGCCAAATCCTGGTATGTGCGCGAGGATGCCGATCTCAAACCCTTTGCCCGCTGGAATGAAGCAACGGCCCAACAGCCGGAAACGCGGATGCGCCCGGAAGAGGAGTTTGCCCTCGCGTGC
>TARA_R110000751_G_scaffold57842_4_pt1 | contig 13022 bp, 14 predicted proteins | sample TARA_R110000751 | Tara Oceans TARA_R110000751 (sample SAMEA4398001) | marine metagenome | biome: Polar Biome; feature: [MES] marine water layer (ENVO:01000295) within the mesopelagic zone...; material: water (ENVO:00002006), including particulate matter (ENVO:01000060) such as...... | reverse complement strand
AGAGAGTGAGGGAGGGTATGGATTTGGACCATGTAATAGATAGTCTATGGCCGCACGGGGCACCACGTCCGCCAAGAGATACTCCGACGACCCTTGCCGAAATCCTACCGCTCATCGGGTACGATGGGGTACGCGAGGGGCCTATGTTCGGTGTTGTTGCCGACTCGTTACGTATCTCACCCCACCCGCCCGCCATACGACGTTCGATTAGCTTCTGGAACGGAACACCCGAAGACACTGCCTTCGACTCCATCCCCAGGCCGGACACTTCTGGTGTGGCAACAGAGTCCCAGTACGACTGGGGACAGGTGCCCTTCTCCCACATTGGGCACAGCCCCAGGTCGATGTTGAATGTCACTGTTCAAGAGGGTTACAGCGAGTATCAAGAAGATACTGGTCTAACGCTCGGCTTCGGTGCCAAGCAGATGGATCAGCACGAGCAGGGGATCCAAGACAACACCCCCTACGCTGGCTGGCGTGAGCTTGTCCCGGCATTCCTGCAGAGGCTGAAGGACTCCAAGCTGGCAATCAAGAACGGTGAGATCATCCCGTACTTGAGGTCCCCTGGAAGGGCAAAGTTTATCTGGATGGCGAGTGGCTTCAAGGAGCCAGTGGTCGTCGTCCTCGACTACAAGAAGGATGCCCCCGAGTGGACAGTCCAGACCGTGTTCTCGGATGGAAACTTCTTTGAGAACCCCGAAGGAACCTATGTCGAGGAGTTGATGCCCCAGGAGTTCGGGGATAACGCAAGCTCCAAGGCTGTGCGTATAGCCCTTGATCACAGCTTGGCCACCAAGCTCACTCCTTCGCAGACAAGAAGGCTTTCTGCCGTAGGCGTGCCCGCCAGCATGACCCCTGAAGAGAGGCGTGTTCACCAAGAGATCATGGGTACCCAGTCAGTTTCTGGGAAGAGCTTCTTTGAAATGGTGTGGGAGTGGATCAAGTCTCCAAGCTTTGAGGCCATCAGGGAGATGAGGAAGGGCTTCAGGGATGAGATAATCGATAAGTACGACAGAATATCGATCATCAGCAACCTACTCCAGGACAAGCGAAGAGCGTTGTTGGACAACACGGATCGAAAGATCATGATCAATGAGCTTGCTTCGCAGAATGCTCACAACTCAGCCCTGAATATCGACAACACCCGTGGCTACGTAGCCTCCATGATGACTCGCGGTGGTATCACCCACCTGAACGGCGTCACGATGGTTGATGAGCTTGACCTCGTCCACCAAATCAGGAAGGGCGAGCTAGACCAAGAGGGAAACGTAGAGCAGGGGATTGCGATAGGCGTGGACGCATCCGGTGAACTCATCTATGGCGACGCTGTCACATCCGCCGGCCCCAGTACGGGCGGCCTGATCACTATCCTGGGAAGACTCAACGCCAACGAACTCATGAGTACCTTCTTCATGTACGAGAGGGCTCTCCGTGCCCACGGTATCAAGAAGTCTGGAAGGAACATCGTCCTAGCCGAGGATGAAAATGCAGTAGACATGACAGACTCGGCTATCAGGACAGCCCTCTCCATGGCCCAGAAGTACCCCGAGATCGGAGTGGCGCACAGGAACTACCAGAACTGGAACAACAGCATCCCGAATCTACTGAGGGAATCTGGCCTGATAACAAGCGAGATGGCCGACGAGTGGATGAGCAGGCAGGACTACATCCCTCTTTGGGGTGACTTGAAGAAAGAGTCCTTCGACGCCATGGGAGGACAGTTCGTAGCCCTTGGCCGGATGCTTTCCTCGCTCCCCGGCGAGAGGCTTCTCGGCAAGAAGGATAAGTACGACAAGATGGATGATGTCGAAGCCATCACGAAGAACACCCTGATGATGGTTCGTGCGAGCCTTATGAATATCGCCAGCAACAAGGCCCTGGATGAGGCCGCTGAGCTTTCCTCCTTCAACGGAGTCCCGGACTACGCAAGGAAGATAGAGGAAGGTGAAGACAGGAAGCTGGCCAATGTCACTACGTTCAGGGATGGTAAGGAAGAGTTCTGGATCGTAGAGGACGAAGCCCTCCTCAACACTCTCACAGGTCTTTACGCAACAAAGGACTCCAGGTGGGCTACTGCCGAGAAGATACTTGGTAAGCCAGCGAGGCTCCTGAGGGAGACGGTTACTCGCAGCCCTGAGTTCATGCTCGCGAACATGATGCGTGACTCCTTGGCCGTGTGGGGCCAGGGAGGGGATATTGGAACCCCTATTGCCTCCACCCTCAAGAGGTTTACGTCGGACCTTCGCGGGGATCTTCTGGTCATCCCCGGAGAGGGCAGCACGAGGGACCTTAAGGTAAGAGATGTTCTTGAGGCCACGGGTACGATTGGTGGCTACGAGCTGGCCGACATCGAGTCTGGCAGGCTAGACCGTAAGTACGCGAAGATGGTCTCCCCGAACACCACCAACAGCGGTCTCATGGATGCTTGGTACAAGGTGTGGGATGGAGCAGGGGATCTTTCATCCACGTCAGAGGCGGCAACACGCCAGCTTGTATTCCAAAGCACGTACTCCGAGGTCTATAAGGACCTTATCACCGGCGGGCTCTCTGAGGCCGAGGCCCAGAGGATTGCCATCGGTGAGGGTGCAAACAAGGCCCGCGATGTCCTGAACTTCAACAAGCGTGGCTCGAATCCGTGGATGCAGATGGCCGCCATCGCATATCCATTCATGAACGCTCGCATCCAAGGCATGGACCGTCTCGCCAGGACGGGCACTCGCGGGGAGCTGATGGGCAAGAGGGTGAACAAGTCCCTCGCGATGCTTACGATTGCGAGAAGGGCTGCCTGGATGTCCGGGGCAACCGTTGGCTACACATTGCTTCTGGGGGAGGACGAAGACAGGGACAAGATCCGCCCCGAGAACCGAGACAACTACTGGTGGATCCCTCTTCCAGGGAGCCCTCTTGGACTCAACTTCTTTGCAATCCCAATCCCGTTTGAGGTGGGTCTCCTCTTCAAAGTTATCCCTGAGACCTTCATTCGTGGGGCTAGGTACCAAATAACGGGCGGGGACACCGGGATGTCCCCGAGGGAGGCGTCCAGCTCGCTGTGGCACGCCGCTACAGAGACGCTTCGTTTGGACCTAATGCCTCAGTTGATAAAGCCAGTTACTGAGGCTGCTTGGAACAAATCAGGCTACACGGGGGAAGCTATTGTCCCTCACTACATGGAAGACCTTGGCGCAGAAGCGGCTCACGCGACTACATCTGACACGCTCAAGCTACTCGCAAGGGGGACGACAGTCCTGCCTAAATTCCTAGTGGGCAACGGGATCTCCCCACTAGCCATGGAGCATGTCATCCGGGGCTACACGTCACAGCTAGGTGTGTACGCCCTGTCGGCGGCAGACTGGGGCCTTAGCGCCACTCCGCTGGTGGGTTCCAAGCCCACCCCGAGGATCACGGACCTGCCCTTCTTTCGCAGGTTCCTTGCCGATGACTTTGAGTCCGGCCTCGCGTCGAAGTTTTACGAGCTAAGGGATGAGTCTACGGCGCTGACGGCGATCATCAACAAGGTCGAGAAGTACGACCCGCAGCGCGCAGCCAAGATGCGTAGGGAGCACAGGGGGCTGGAGCAGTTCAAGAGTTACAAGTCCAAAGTGGACAAGGCGCTTGCCAAGATCCGAGACGAGGAGATCCAGGTGTACGCAATGAGGGATCGCCTGTCGGCGGCCCAAATGCGCGAGAGACTGGACCGTCTAGCCCTCGCCAAGCAGCGCGCGATGAGAAACATCTTCTATATGGAGAAGGTTCTAGACCGATGACCATGCTTTCCAAGTACTTCTCTCTAGCTGAGATGACGAAGTCGCAGACGGCGACTCGCCTGGGTCTCGACAATATCCCCTCGGACGGTCAAATCGATGACCTGAAGGATCTGTGCATAAATATTTTGGATCCGGTACGGGAGCATTACGGTGTACCCTTCTCCCCTAGTTCTGGCTACCGAAGCCCGGAACTTAACGCGGCCATTGGATCAACCCCGACGAGCCAGCATTGCGCCGGGCAGGCTGCCGACATTGAGGTCCCGGGTGTATCCAACATCCGTCTGGCTTGGTGGATTCGGGTACACCTTGATTTTGACCAGCTAATACTGGAGTATTACACCAGTGGGGACCCGTCTTCAGGTTGGATTCACGTCTCCCTCAACAGCGGATCAAACCGCCATAAGGTTTTAACTTACAACGGAACTTCCTACGAAAAGGGACTCCCAGAATAGGTACCGAAATGAAGTCATGGATTAAGTCTCGCACGATTTGGTTCAACCTCGCCGCAGCCGTCCTCGGCTGGGCATCCGCATCACTCGGATCAGCCCCTATCGACCCCCAGTATCAAATCATTGGCATCGGTCTTATTAACGTCATCCTCCGGTTTGTAACTACCGGACCTGTAGCTTTGAATCCTGGAGCGTAAATATCCGTGGAGATAGCCGGTGTTCTACTTCTCACTGTTCTCATCCTAGTGTTCCTTCTAGTGGTGGTGTCCAGGAAATGGGGTCGTGCAGGTGAACGTGCAGCCAACGATAAAAAGAGAAGAGAACTGGTGCGAGCGGCCATGGAACAAGTTTCTCGCCGCAGGCTTAGTGGTGATGAGCTTGTTAGTGAGCTGCGCCGGCAACGGGAACGTCGCCTGGATCGTTGAGTGTCCGGTCTGGTCCGACGCTGCGCTCACAGAACTGGGTGAGGCTATTTCTTCAGGGGAATTCCCGGAACTAGAGGAGCAAATAGGGGAGCAGTTGAGACACTGCAACGCCATAGAGGCTGCTTTAGGGAACGATCCCGACTGCGACCCAGGTACATGGCGAGGGCGGTTCTCTCTAGCCTTCGGCTTGGAGTGTTCGCGGGTTGACTAAGCCAACCGATAACGGCCTGACCATACTTGTTATCCCTGATTCCCATGCGCGACCGGGCGTCGATAACGATCGCTTTACCCTGCTGGGAAAGATGATCTGCGAAGTCAAGCCGGATGTAGTTGTCAACATCGGGGACATGTTCGACCTACCATCCCTCTCCTCTTACGACAAAGGCAAGAGGAGTTACGAAGGTCGTAGGTACAAAGACGACATCGCCTGCGGCATAGATGCCCAGAGACGTATCTTTGACGAGATAGATAACTACAATAGGCCACGAAGGGGCAAGAGCGTCCTGGACATCGAGTGGCATTACGCCCTCGGGAACCACGAGGCTAGGATAAACCGGGCGATAGAGGATGATCCCGGCCAGCTAGAAGGCGTCATCAGCATTGATGACCTAACTAACAACGGCGAGTTCCCGTGGGAGATTCATCCGTTCCTGGAGCCGTTCTTCATCGGTGGTGTTGGATTTTCACACTACTGGTCGTCCGGTGTGATGGGCAGGGCTATCTCCGGAGTGTCCCCCGCTGCCGCGATACTCTCAAAGCAATTCCATTCCTGCATACAGGGACACACCCATACGCTAGACGTGGCATCGAGATGCAGGGCTGATGGGGTCCGTCTCGGTGCGATTGTCTGTGGTTGCTACTTCACACACAAGGAAGCGTGGGCAGGACCTCAGGTGAACGCCTTGTGGGAGCCAGGAATACTTGTCTTAAGGGGCGTACTCAACGGGGAGTACGGATTCGAGTGGTGGCCCATGCGAAGGATAGAGTCCCAGTTTGGCTAAGCCGCACCGCGCCAAAAACGTTAAGGAACGATGTCAACAAACCGCACAGTGGTGTCGAAACTTCAGCCCAACAAGATATCCAGTCAGGATCAAATGGCTGCCAGAACTTCCATGCAAAAGCCAAGCATGCGCGTCGAGATCAGGAAGAAAGTTCGATATAGAACTTTCATGGAAACGCTTGAGGGGTTCCTGGGCGCTCTGTAATGACGCTATAATCCACGAGTGGGCGCATTGCGCTACATGGCAAGAGCACCGTGATCTAGGAGACCACCCCCCTGAGTTCTGGATCGAATATGGCAGGCTATATGTGCTTTGGTTTGAAGAGGGTGGTTCTGAAGAAGCTAAGTCTTATGATTTCGAGAGGGTTAGAATCCGATGATTGAAGTAACTGTCCTTGTCCCGGATCCCATTGTGGCTAGGTTGATCCGGCGTCTCGCCGAGAGGTCTCGCAAGGGGGCCATTGAGTACGGCCACAAGTCAATCGCTACCCGCCCGATGTCTGACGCAAACCTCAGGCGAGAGAAGCAAGAGGAGTTGATGGACTATCTAGTCTACGATGAACTTGAGCTTGTCAGGCTAGAAGCACCCAGGGGCGGTGTTGACGAATAAAAGAAAAGACCGCGCCCGAGACGAGGACGCGGTCTTTATAACCCCAAACCGACCACACGGCCGGCTCCACAGGGGCGTTCATTTTGATTTTACCAAACCCCCAGCCTTGGTCAATACGGTTTTCGCATGGCGCTAATAATTAGCATCATACGAACCCTGATCTTCGCGATAATTATTATCACCCCAGGGGTGGCTTTGCCATCCAGTCACACCGTACGGTTCGTGACCTGCCTAGATCCAAGCGCAATATCCTCAGTACACATATATACCAATGGTGTCCTCACGTCATCACATCCAATGCCAGACTCCCCTGACGAATACGGCATCTATTCACTGGAGGCTAATGTCTCGTTCGGTTCCGGGACCACCATAGCTATAGAGGTTGGTGCGTACTCCTCCGAGCAATCCAATGAGATCAAGCACGGAGGCTGTGACTGGGACCGATCCAGTATGGCCAGCGTAGGAACGCCAGACGGCGAGGTTGGCCTCCCTGACTTTTCGTTCTTCCGTTACGAGGTTAGCCTTGGCAAGGCATGGCCTTCAGAGTTCGGCTCACTGCGCGATGCGTATGGCCTATACGGGTGCCAAGACTAAGTCAGGCTTTCCGTATCCAGCCCAACCTTACTCATCCCTATACTGTTGAATTCACGCATAACCTCGGAGAAGCGAACCCTCGCCTCCTCATTCGTTCGTAGCTCGGCCCGACTCTGCACCCCCATAGCCGCGCACAGCGAATCACGAGTCTCCTTCACCCTAAGCTTTTCATCCAAGGATTCGGCGTACTCCTGTCCAATCATGTACGACTGAAACTCCGGGTTCCTGCACACCTTCCCGGCCTTGGCTACGAACAAGTCCACCTGACGAAATGCAATCAATGGATCCAGTGATTGACTGTGGTCAGTCTCGGTTGTTGATTCCCTTCCACCCTCCTTGATTAACGGTTGCTCGTCATCATCTATCTGGAACAGCACGGCGCGGAATCTCGTCCCGAGAGGGGCGTCCAGTAGATCGGTCGGGGCATCGTTCGGGTGAACAGAGAACCCTATGACCCAACCATTCTTGTCTTTCCTGAGGATCATCAGGCTCGACTCGAAAGACTGAGCCGCACCTTCCCATCTATCCTTGTCGAAATTCATACGATTCTATACTCCCACAAACCTCCACCTCGCCTCCTTGATTCGACCCGGTGAGATCCGTTCTTTGGTTTTCGTAGGTCCCTCACCCTCGCGGAGACGCCCGCCTCGCTTGACTGGGTCTCCTCTGATAGTTGAGAGAGTGTCCACCATCGACCACGAGGCCGAGTCAGGAGATATTCCACCCTCTTCAGTGAAGTACCGAGCCTGCGGAAGTCATCCTCTGCGGAGTAAGTGTCCCCGTCAAAAGCCTTCTCTGCGTTGTGATCCCTTTCTAGTTTCTGTGTGAAATCTTTTACATCCACCGCAGGTACATCTGTTTCAGGCAGCTTCATCTGGTTCCTCATCTGATCCCCTCCTACTTCTTTTTCTCCATCCATTCCGAACTCCTCCTTAACGCCCACTCAATAGGGTCGCTCCTCTTTTTTATCCACCAGTCGGCTTCATTGCCGCGAGTGTGGCAGTCCATGTGGCACATAGCGCAAAGCGGAACGACGAATTCGTCAGACACCTTGCGCCCCATCCCGCTCTTTTCCCCGTGTCGCAAGTGATGAGCCTGGACGTCAAAGGGGGAGCCGCATGACAAACACGGCTCCCCCCGGACATTGGCTAGATAAGCCTTAGACCTCCATGGCTTTTGCTTAAAACGGGACATCTTCAGCAGCGGCAGGTAGATCCGGCTTCGGGCGCTCCGGCTCGATAGTGATGAACGTGTACTGACCGCTCTTCCCCTGCTTCACCCACCCAGCACAGCGCAGCTTGAGGGTTTCACCGTCACCAAGCTCCTTGTATGCCTCGACGAAGTCTTTAAGGACGTCCTTGTGAATTCGACCAGGGCCACTGAAGTCGGGCATCTTGTCGTGCTTCTTGTCTTTCTTTGCGTCGAACATCCAAAGAAGCGCCCTGTCGTCTTTTCTAGTTTGATCCATTTTGTGTCTCCTTCTCCTTGAGCGCCTTCTTGCGCTCTGTAAATACGTCGAGTACGGCCTTGTAGTGATCCGGCTGGTTGGATTCGAGCGTCTCAAGCTCTTCCTTGTTCGTCACCCACCATGAGCGCAGGTCTTTCATGGACTCACAGTCTTGAGCAAAGACTTCGTAGGAGACTGCGATGCCGGATTCCTTCTTTGCAGTCTTCTTACTTGGCTTTGCCGTCGCACTCTTTGGTTCCTCCTTCCCCTTGTCTTCGGGCCTTTCAGGGGCCGTGTCCTCCCCCGCATACAGGAAATGTCCGAGACCAAAGAGGCTGAGTGCCTTGGTTAGGCACCTCATCTTGGCATCGCTGATCTGCCTGCTGGATGGGTTCTTGATGCTGTTGTTCTTGTAGTCCATCACCGGCAGCCACATCAACCTCTCGCAGCCACGGATCGTGACGATACATTCGACAGAGCAACTCCCATCCGGGTAGGTCAACACATCCAAGTCTCCCGCCACCGGGTGGGGGTTAGGGAACAGGTTGAACCGGAACTGGGCGTCTGGGTAGTTGTCCATCAGGACGCCCCATGCCCATGCCCAGCTCAGATACGAGAGTCCGCCCTTCTTCTCCACATGACCTGTTACGTCAACATGGCTAAGGGTATCCCATATTTCGTTGAAGTTTTCTTTTGACATTTTCACTCCATTTAACGTGATTAGTTTTCTTCTCTTTTCGCTTTTTGCTCACAGAACGGTGCAGCCGCACAATAGCTGTCACACCGAGTGAATATTGCAGGACGCTTCTCCCCTACCCAGTAGGTGCCCGCCACGAGTTCCGCATCGCCGGTTTTCTCATCGGCGAAGATCAACGCGGCCGTCTGCGTAGGCAGTAGCCTGCTGGCACGCTTGGCTTTCCCTTTGTAGACGGGCCATTTTTCTGGCTGTGTCCACATCTCCTCCGCAGAGCAGTCAGGAAGCGTTACTTTAGCCTCTTCGTGGATGGCTATCCTCTCCCAAGCATACTCAGAGGCAACCTCAGGCTCCCACATCTCTATCGGAACACGCACGACAGGGGACTCTGGGTAGAAGCTACCGTTCTTAGCGGCTACATTGTACGAGGCCTTGCGCCAATCCCTGCATATGGCAACCACTTCCAGACCGACAATGTCCTGGACACCGTTGTGTCTGGCTAAATGTGCGTAGAAGTTTAACTGCGACTGCCACTCCGGCTTACCCGCCGGGTTGTATCGAATGGTTGAGGCAGAGCAGGTCTTGTAGTCCACGATAGTGATCCCGTCCCGACCCCTCTCCTGTAGGTCCACCTGACCAGACACGCTTACGGACGGCTCGAACTGGTTGTACTCCGCGTGGAACCTTTGCTCGACAATGTCCCCCTCCCGCGCACCCTTCTCCAGGACGGTATGCACGGCGGTGCCCAGGATTGAGAATATCCTGTCAGAAACATCTTCTGTGATTTCATGCTCGTGCTCGCACTTGAGCCTGTGTACTCTAGGGGAGTCGATTAGAGTCGTGACGGTGTAGTCGGCCCCTTCCCCATCGTGGGGATTGCGTTCTTCGAAGTTCGCAAAGGCGGACGGAAGTCCGAGTTTGTTAGTTAGCCTTGTCATTATTTTTCTCCTGTTTCGGCAGAGTACACGAAAGGTTGGTGCAATCAAGTGGAATGTGAGTTTGATCAAGTAATTCTTGGTGAGCCTGCGTCTGCAAAGAATCGTCGCAGGATCGTCCTTGCTGGTGGTCGCCCTAGATTAATCAAGAGCGCGAAGGCCCTCGATTACGAGAAGTATTTCAAAGAGCAATGTAAACCCCTCGGGGATATTATGGTGGGTGACTGTGCCCTGTGGCTGGACTGCTACTACGGGTCACGTAGGCCAGACCTTGCGGCCGTTGACCTGATCCAGGACCTGCTAGAGGGATACGTGTATAAAAACGACAGACAAGTGAAAGCGAGTGCATCGATTTGGAATCTGGACAGGGAGAACCCGAGGGTAAGAGTGCGAGTGAAGAGCCTGGGTATCGAAGGATCAAACGGGCTATCATCATACACGCCATACGAGATTTGGGGGCTGGATGCACTAAAGGGGAAGCCTTAGGATTCCTGACGTCCGAATCACTCCTTGACACATGCGAGGGGTCTGGTTGGGACCCGATGTGGGTCTGCGAGTTGGTGGAATCTATACTAAGTCTCAGGGATGAATCGGACTTCGTCAAAGAGATGGTCATTCGTGACTGTGTTAGGCTACTGGCGAAGCACAAGTAATACATATCAATAATACAACAGGGGGTCTTCATGGCTGTAGCACTTGAAGCGAGGATGAGGGAGCACATAAGCAACGATGGATCGATTGGTCGCCTGAACGGCACTGGCGGGTCTATTCGCATCACATGCCCGGAGTGCGGGCCGGACAGGAGGAAGTTCAACGACAAGTCCCTTAGTGTGAAGATGGATGGGCCGAGGGCGGTGTTTTTCTGCCACCACTGTGAGATAGGAGGAGCTGTGACACTGTCCCAGCCGAGGAACGATTGGGCGAAAGATTCGGAGTCAATCCCCGTCGCGGAGGACAACGAGATCAAGGTTACACCCCTCTCCGACGACCAACTAGCATGGCTCAAAGACTTTAGGCATATCAGCAAGGAGACCGTTGAGGCCTGTGGGATGGCGTCTGGCTCGATGTATATAAGGGCAAGGGATGGCAATGTTCCGTGCATAGGGTGGCAGTATAAAAACAAGGACGGAAGCGTGGCCACCAAGTGGCGTGACGGGGCGAAGAACTTCACACAGACGGGCGCAGCCCGATCGCTCTGGAGGATTGATGAGTGGAGGTCGGGCGACCTAATTATCTGTGAGGGCGAGTTGGATGCCATGAGCTTCCGGGAGGCGGGCCTGTTCGCAACGAGTGTCCCGAATGGGGCACCGTCCTCATCGTCAAAAGGGGACACTGGTGTCAAGTATTCATACCTGTGGGACGCTAAGGATAAGATCGATGAGGCCAAGCGGATCATCCTGGCCATGGATTCAGATGAACCCGGCCGGATCCTGTCCGAGGAGATTGCTAGGCGTGTAGGAAAGGCCCGATGCTGGCGCTGCATATTCCCGGAAGGGTGCAAGGATGCCAACGATGTCCTTGTGAAGCATGGGCCGGAGGCGTTGAAGAAGGTGCTTTCCGAATCCACCCCGTGGCCGGTGCATGGGCTGAGGAACGTATCTGAGTTCAGGGCAGACGTGACGGATATATTCGAGAACGGCATCGACATGGGCCGTGCCTCCGGTTTGAAGAGTTTGGACAAGTTGTTCAGGGCGTGCCCGCAGACGCTCACGATCTGCACTGGAATCCCCGGCTCCGGGAAGAGTGCCTTCCTTACGTGGCTGTCTGTCAGGCTCAGTGCGATGAGTGACTGGCAGTGTGCGATCTTCTCTGCTGAGACGTCCACACAGATCCTTCTCCTCCAACTCGCTTCCGCGTTCACGGACAAGCCTTATATGGGTGACGACAAGATGAGCAGGGAGGAACTGGACTCTGCGATGGACTGGATCTCTAGTAGGTATGTCTTCCTCGACGAAACCCAGACTGACATCGAGTCGGTGATCGAGAGGGCGCAGGCTGCTGTCCTGAGGAATGGCGTCCGGATGCTGATTGTGGATCCGTACAACTTCCTCACGAGTACATCTGGTGGCGGTGATGATGGTGTGGCTCAAATCAATAGCCTCCTCACAAACCTGAAATCGCTGGCCGTCTCTCACGATCTGGCGATTTTCCTCGTCGCTCACCCGGTCAAGATGTACCGACAGCAAGACGGAACTACTCCCATCCCAACCGGGTACTCCGTTAGTGGTAGCTCGGCCTTCTACAATGTCGCAGACGCGGGCATCACCCTGTCTCGTGTTAGTGATGGCAAGGCTCTCTTCACCTCTTGGAAGAGTCGCTTCCCATGGATCGGCTCTGTCGGACAGACACCGCTTAACTTCAATCACCGAACCGGGGCCTTTACAGAGTCCACGGATGAGGAGCTGGATGAACTCTTCGATTCTCTATAAGACGTTGCTTACGAAGGAACAGAGGGACAAGCGTAGGTTGGTATCGGAGGCCATGGACAGGAAAGGGTTGGTTGTCCGGTACAGAGTCGAGGACCAGACCATCTTCGACGGTATGTTCATTGCTGAATTGATAGATCGTCCACAGCACGATGCAGGGCACTCATTCCTGGCAGTAGTTGAGATGAGCGGGGCGTACCCGCCAAGCTGCAACCTAGAAGCAAGCTTCTCTACACCGATGTATCGAGTCGGCGATGCGATAGGGGAGAGGCGCATGGCATTCGGGTCTGCGTATCGCTTTGTGGTGAGGGAGTGTGGAGAAAAGCAGGCGGATAAGTTTGTCCGTCTGGTTGGTAATATATTCACCCCGACCGACACAAGCGATAAGATGTTCATGAGATCGCTCTCCCGGATCGCATACAAGCCACTAAGGGTTCTCGCTAAATATTTCAGAACAGATTCCAAGCGTGACCCACGGGACATCGCACGAGAAGGATCCGTCTAGTGCTTGCGGTATGAGATGTTCTCCACGCTAGTATCCCAACAAGCCCTACATGACCCACACCTATCGTCTTGCAGGTGAGCGGGGCACTCGTCACCCAGTGTCCCGTTCACCCTGTGTACTGTGGATGTATTCTGAAAACCGCGTGGCGGTAGACCGTCAATCATCGCAGCAGA
>TARA_R110000751_G_scaffold119345_3_pt1 | contig 13077 bp, 10 predicted proteins | sample TARA_R110000751 | Tara Oceans TARA_R110000751 (sample SAMEA4398001) | marine metagenome | biome: Polar Biome; feature: [MES] marine water layer (ENVO:01000295) within the mesopelagic zone...; material: water (ENVO:00002006), including particulate matter (ENVO:01000060) such... | reverse complement strand
TTTTTTTTTTTTTTTTTTGATTTGAGTAACCTGATATAAATCAATATGAAAAAATCAAAAAACCAGTTGTCAATTTTACTTTTTTTAAGCCTCTTTTGTGTCTTTACTAATTGCGAAAAGGAAGATGATTTTTTAAGTAAAGAATTAAATGAACTTAAAAATTCAAATAAGAAGCTAAACGCAGAGTTAGATTCTCTTAAAAAATTATATATAAATCCATTTAAGCAATACGAAAACATCGTTCTTGATGAAAGCAAAAATAATCCTGATTCCATAATTAATGAATATGAAAAATTAATTAAAAATCATCCTAATTCATTTTGGAAACATGAATCAGAACGAAGAATTAAAAATATTGAAAAAAGAAAAAAATATTGGACTAAAAAAAATGGTTGGAAATTAAATGACATTCCCAAAAAGCCTCTAAATGATGAACAAAGTATAAGTTGTCCTGGATGTTAAAATATCTAATCTGTCGAGACCTAACCTTAATAGGAATAATCAAGGTCGTTTTACTTGTTTATGTGGATTTGTAATCCGCGACTACAAATAATTATAACAAATAGCTTAGACGCTTACAGGTATGAGTCCGATCTCAGATTAACGATAGTAAGGGTTTTAAGTGTTTTTAAGGTTGTATTTTAAGTTTATATAACAACTGTTAGGTTGATATAAACACGTTAAAATAAGCACTACACTTCTCTAATAATATAAGATTATTACCAAATAAAAGTCAACAAAAAAACCACGACATTTAAAAATGCGTGGTTTTTTTATATAAATAAAGTAGTTAATTATATATTCTCTGCGTCTCTAAGACCTTGAATATAACTAGCTTTTTGTATCTGTCTTCTGTTTTTTACAGATGGCTTAGTAAAGTATTGCTTCTCTCTTAAGTTTTGCATAACTTTTACGTTTCTGTGCTTACGTTTGTAACGTTTTAGAGCACGTTCTATATTTTCGCCTTCTTTTATTTCAATTCTTAACATATCTAAATTTTAAATCTGGTGCAAATATCTATTAAATTAAAATATAATTCAAATTAATATTGCATTTTTTTACTATTTAATATCTAAAAAAGTCTATTTAGTTTATCCTAAATAGGTTTTTAATATCTTACTCTTAGAAGTTTGACGTAAACGTCTGATTCCTTTTTCTCTAATTTGTCTTACACGCTCACGTGTTAAATCAAATGTACGACCTATTTCGTCTAGTGTCATTGCTGGTTGATCACTTAAACCAAAGTTAAGTCTAATAACATCACTTTCTCTAGGTGTTAAAGTTTCTAAAGCTCTGTCAATCTCAGTATTTAATGACTCACGCATTAACTGCGTATCTGGATTTGGAGAGTCGTTAGAGCTAACTAAGTCATATAAGCTATAATCTTCACCTTCTTTTAAAGGTGCATCCATAGAGACATGTCTACTAGAAATCTTCATGGATTGCTTTACATCACTTATAGTTAGGTCAAGCTCTTTTGCGATTTCTGAAGCGCTAGGAGGTCTTTGATTAACTTGCTCTAGGTGAGAGGTTACTTTTCTAATTTTATTTATAGATCCAATTTTATTTAATGGTAATCTTACAATTCTAGATTGTTCTGCTAAAGCAGAAAGAATTGCTTGTCTGATCCACCAAACAGCATAAGATATAAATTTAAATCCTCTAGTTTCATCAAAACGCTTGGCAGCTTTTACAAGTCCAGCATTACCTTCATTAATTAAATCAGGTAATGTTAATCCTTGGTTTTGATATTGTTTTGCAACAGAAACTACAAAACGTAAGTTAGCAGTGGTAAGTAAATCTAAAGATTTTTGACAGCCTTCTCTAATTTTTTGAGCTAACTCGACCTCTTCCTCTGCTGTAATCATGGGAAGTTTGCTAATGTCTTGTAAGTATTTGTCTAGTGATTTAGATTCGCGGTTGGTAACTTGCTTGGTAATTTTTAATTGCCTCATTCAGTCCAAATTGTTTTAAAGTTATACCTACAATCTAACATTATTTTTGACATTTCCTAATTATTAATAATTTCTTTTTAGGAAATAGCCCAAACGACTAAAATTCATTAAAAAAACATATAAAAACGACTATTAAATGTTAAAGTTTTAAAATACTACTACTTATCCTTTTTGCCAAACAAGCCTTTTATAGCATCTTTTACTTGGTCTTTAGGCTTGTCATTTGTAGTTTTGGTTGTGTCTTTTGGCGTGTTATTTCCATTTAGTATGTTTCCTAAAACATCCTTAACACCACCATTACTTTGTGTTGATGTACTGTCTTTAGGTTTGTTTCCGCCTAATATGTTACCAACAACATCGGTAAGTTTGTCTTTACCTTTATTAATAAGTTTTTGTTTTTCTATTTCAATTAATTGCGAGGTTAGGTTTTTTACACCACTTGTTAAGTCTGTAGTTACTTGTGGTTTTAAAGTGTTTCCAGAAATGGTTGCGGTCACAGGAATTTTAATATCATTTACAGCTGCATCATTTATTTTGTTTATTAAGTTGTTGACTTCTGTACCTAGATATTTTGCTGGTACATCTAATACGACTTGATAATTCATCGTGTTACTAAACGTGTGTGATCCACCAACAGTCATTTTAATATCTTTATATTTTATATCAAAAGGATTAACGCTAACCTGACCATCATTAAAGGAGAGTTTTGTTTTTAAATCTTTTAAATCTAATTTACTGAAATCTAAAAAGTTTAATTTACTTTCTAATAACGAAAACAATTGTTTGTTTTTAGGTTCTATTTTGGTTGTTAACAACTCTGCTAACGCGTTTCCTGATATCGAGTTTAAAAGTGGTGTGAAGTCTTCGCCTAATGTACCAGACAGGTTAATTGAGCTATTTAGTTTTCCTTGTAAAGCTTTAGTTATTGGAGCTAGTGCTTGTAATAAATTTAAGTCAGTAAATGATTGTGCGATGTCAAAGTTTTTTGCACCAACATTCATATTAAAAGTAGGTTTTGCTGTTTTGGTGTCTATTAGTCCTTCTAGGCTTAAATTACCATTAAATATACTAGAGGTTACATTGTTTAATTGTGCAGTCTCATCTGCGATTTTAAGACTTCCTTTAACATCTTTTAATATTAAGTTATCATAATACACAGTTTTTGCATCTGCCATAATGGTACAATCTAAAAATGCTGGAATTTTTAAAGCAGTAGCAGGTTCTGTACTTTGATTGATAGGAGCTTCACTGCCTCCTTCAACCATAAAATCGCTAATTTTAAAAACATTAGACTTAACATTAAAGTTTCCTTCTAGTTTTTTATCACTTAATAAAAAGCCAAGTAAATTATTAATACTTCCAGTTGCATTTAGGTCTGATTGACCTGTTGTAGCTATAAAATTATCTAAAGTAATAGTACCTGGATTAAAATTTATGGAAGCTTTAGAGATGTTAATTGGATTTACAATATCTGCAGATGAAAACACAAAATCCGATAGACTAACGCTTCCGTTATTTTTAATGCGTTCATAGGCATTAGTTTCAATAGCATTCATGTCAAAACTAGTATTTAGTTTTGCTTTTAAAATTCCTTTTAATTCATTTTCTAACTCAATTGGATACGCTTTTGTTAAGTTTGCTAAGTTTAAAACACCATCTAAATTAGCATTAACCAGCATGTTTTTGGTTAAATTTTTAATAGTGGCCGAACTCTTAAATTGATCTTGGTCTATTTTAAAATTTAATGTATTAATGTTAACATAAGTATCATCTACGATTCCGTTATCATTTTTAATTTCTACGTTTATATTAATGTTTTCTACACGTTTAGGTAGTTCGGCAAATTTAAAAGAGGCATTGTCTGATAGTATATTAATATCTAATATCGGAATGGTAGTCTCAGTAGACTGGCCTTTAATTATTCCATTTATTTTAAAGTTACCACTAGTATCAACATTGTCTAAGTTTTTAGCATAAGTTTTTGGTATAACAGCTAAAAAATCTTTAAACGTAGATCCTGGATTTTCAAATGAAATATCAATATCCTGACCAGCTTCTATTAACTGTACATAGCCTTTAAACTCTAATGGTAAATCATTAATTAAAGCTTTGTTTTCTTTAAAAGTATATTTACTGTTTGTTAAATCTAAATCTATCAAGGCGTCTAGTTTTAAACTGTTGTTGCTTAAAAATTCCGTGCCATCCATACTAAAAGTTACGTTGGCTTCTGTTTTAGTGTCTAATTCAGATACATCACCAGAGAAGGTTCCGTTTCCGGAATGATTTAAATTGGTAATTTTAAATATAGTATTGTTAGTTTCATCTAAATAATTAAACGCACTGTTGGATATGCTGTAGTTTTCTATATCAAAAACAAACCCATCACTACTTGAATTGTTATCTGTTGTTGGTGTGTTAGATGCTTTTGCAATATCCCAATTTACAGCACCATCTTTATTAGTCTTTAAATTTACAAATGCATTATCAATTGCTATTGAGTTGATAATTATAGGCTCTTCGCTAGCATTTTTAAAAAGCTCTTTAATAGACATGTCTAACGATAAGATTTGGACTTTAGCTAAAGTATCGTTTTCAAAAGGAGCCACATTGGATATTGTTAAATTGTCTAAAGTAACGTTAGCCTGCGGAAAGCTTCGTATAAAACTTAAGTCTACATCATCAAAAGTGACTTTGGCATTTACGCTTTCATTAATATAATTTCTAACCATATCCTTTATTTGACTTTGGAAAATAAAAGGACTTGCAATTAATAAGGCTACAAGAATTAGTAATGATATAACTGCGATTTTTAGCTTCTTTTTCATTAAATGGTGTTGTTTAATCTTTTTTCTATCTACGTATAGATTAAGTAAATAGTTGTTTAAACAAAAGTATTTAATAAAAGTTTAGCATTTGTTAAAGTAGTTGTAATTCTTCGTTTTGCTTAAGTTTAAAGCGTTTTTTAAATAAGTAAACACCCAAGTATAAAAAAGGCGTATCAAACACTGCAATTATAACTTTAAATATAAAACCGCTAATTAGTAAACCTGCAAATCGGTCCCAACTAATCTCACCAAAAGCACATAATAAAAACAGTACAGAAAAGGTGTCAACAAACTGCGATAAAAAAGTCGAAAAGTTATTACGTAGCCACAAATGCTTGCCTTTAGTAATGCGTTTCCAAAAATGATAAATCTGGATGTCTACTAATTGTGCTAATAAATAAGCCATCATGCTAGCAAAAACAGCAATCATGGTATTACCAAATACAGTAGTAAATAGGCTATCATTAACAGGCGACCAGCTTGTTGCAGAAACAGCATTAGCGGTAAAGACTATTAATAATGAAAAAAACGAAGCAAATATTCCGCCAATAACTACTTGATTAGCACGTTTTTTACCGTAAATCTCACTTATTAAATCCGTGATTAAAAAGGTGACTGGATAAGGTAAAATGCCTACGGAAACTTCAAATAATTTTGAACCAAAAATTTCAATATCAAAAGGATACCAATAAAAAAATTTTTGAAAAATAAGATTAGATACCACTAAGGAGGTTATAAAAAGCGCACCTAGAAGTAGATAGATTTTTTGAGCAAGCAATTTGTCTTTTAAGGTCATAAAAACTTATTAACAGATTTGATAAAGATAAGCACTAAGTGAATTTCTTTTAGTTATTTTGCTGAAGAAATTATGCAGGAGATTAAAACAGTATACATAGCATTAGGAAGTAATAAAGGCGATAAGTTTAAAAACTTACAAAACGCTGTAGACGCTGTGTTTGCAGAAGTTGGGACTATTATAAGTATAGCAAAAGTGTATCAAAGTAAAGCCTTTGGGTTTGAAGGTGATGATTTTTTAAATACATGTATTGCTGTAAAAACAACGCTTAAACCTAAAAAGGTTTTAAGTGTGTTGATGCAAATTGAAAAAAAATTAGGACGTACTCCAAAGCAAACAGAAGGGTATGAGTCCAGAATAATAGATTTAGATATTATATTTTTTGAAGATGAAATTATTGAAGATAAAAATTTAATAATTCCGCATCCCGAAGCTCATAAACGTCGTTTTGTATTGGAGCCTTTACAGCTAATTGCAGGCAGTTTTATCCATCCAAAACTAAAACAATCTGTTGATGATTTGTTAGCTATTTGTGAGGATACTAATGAATTAGAACAAATTAAAATTTGGTTGAAAAACCCAAATAAACAATTTGACTTTTCTAAACATAATTATATTGCTATTGAAGGTAATATTGGAGCAGGTAAAACCAGTTTGTCCACACAAATAGCTTCCGATTTTAATGCTAAGTTAGTGTTAGAGCGTTTTGCAGATAACCCTTTTTTACCAAAATTTTATAAAGAACCGCAACGTTACGCCTTTACTTTAGAAATGTCTTTTCTTGCAGATCGTTACCAGCAAATAACAGACGACTTAGGGCAATTAGATTTGTTTAAAGATTTTATTGTAAGCGATTATGATGTTTTTAAATCTTTAATTTTTTCTAAAATCACACTGCAACCAGACGAGTTTAAGCTGTATCGTAAACTATTTTACTTGATGTACAAAGATATTGCAAAACCAGATTTGTATGTCTATTTATACCAAAATACAGAGCGTCTTCAGGCTAATATAAAAAAACGTGGTCGTAAGTATGAAAGCGAAATTGAAGATGATTACCTGGAAAAAATTAATGCAGGTTATTTGGAGTTTTTGAAAAGTCAAACCGAATTTAATGTCAAAATTATTGACATCTCAGATAAAGATTTTGTTAAACATAGGTCAGATTATTTATGGTTATTAAAACAAATATGTAATGATGACGCCTAAAATTATAACATCCAATGCAATTTTGGTAATTGGTTTAAAAGATAACTTGACCTTTATAACCAATGCACAAGGAACTGGTGATTTAGCACGTCAGTTTATGCCAAGACTTAATCAAATCAAAAATCGTGTTAGTACTCAAAAATTATCTATTCAGATTTATCACGATTTTGATTATGCTAAAATGACTCCAAATGCAACTTTTGAAAAATGGGTTGGAGTAGAGGTGTCTAATTTTGATACTGTGCCTCAAAATATGGCAACGTTAATAATAAAAAAAGGACTGTATGCTGTGTTTAATTATAAGGGTAAACCAGATGGTTTTTTTAAAGCGTGGCAATATATACATACGACTTGGTTGCCTGAGTCTGGTTACAGCTTAGACGATAGACCGCATTTTGAAAAACTTCCAGAAGATTATCATCCTTCAAATCCTGAAGTTGAAGAGCAAATCTGGGTTCCTATTATTTAATCCTTACTTGGTTAAAGTAACGCTTCTTCTGTTTAGTTGCATTTTTATTTTCTACGCTTTAGTATTTATTTCGCTGATTTTGTGTAATTTGATTGGCAATCAATCAATCAATCAATCAATTAAAATGAAATATAATCTAAGGTTTGTTTTTATTTTTATTACGCAACTTGCATTCGCGCAAAGTAATACTTTCGATTCTGTTATTAACGCCTTACAAAAAGACCAATTACTTTTTGAAAAAGTGTATGTGCATACTAATAAAACAAGCTATTCTGCTGAAGATGTTATTTGGTTTAAAGCCTATGTTTCCGACGCTTATAATAAGCCTTCTGTACAAACATCTGTATTATATGTAAGTTTATTTTCGGATAATGGTATTCTTATAGACGCTAAAAATATCTTAATCACAAATGGTGTTGGTGTTGGACAATTTCAGTTTTATCAAGATTTACCAGAAGGGTTTTACTTCATCCAAGCTAATACTAATTACATGAAAAACTTTGGAGAGACTAATACCTTTGTTTCTAAGGTTTTTATAAAAGGAAATATCCCAAAACCTAAAACAAACACATTAAAGCATACAGTATATGACGCTCAGGTGTTTCCGGAAGGCGGTTATCTTTTAGAGGATGTGAACAATACATTAGGGTTAAAGGTATTGGTTAATGGTAAAAGCAGTGCATTTAGTGGACGCGTTTTAGATTCAAATCAAAAAGAAATTACCACATTTAATGAGGATCATTTAGGGATGGGTCGTGTAAGGTTTAATTGTAAACCTTCAGAGTCTTATGTAGCCGAGTTTTTTATAAAAGACACTATTATAAAAGTTATGATTCCTGAGGCAAATAAAAAAGGAGTTTCAATAAAGGTTAATTCTTCAAATAAAGATATTGTTATTGTAAAACTTGAGTCTAATCGTGCAACATTAAAAACTATTAATCCTAAGTACACGTTATTGTTTCATCAAAAAAATAAAATATTTGATTTTGTTCAGTTAACAATTCAAGATAGTCTACCTGTAGTTTTAGAGTTAAATAAAAAGTCCTTATTTAGTGGCGTAAATACAGTTACTGTTTTTGAAAATAATAGTCCAATTTTAGAACGACAGTTTTTTATTGATAAACCTGAAAAATATTCAGCAATTGAAATTGAAAAATTAAATGTTCTTCAAGATTCTATTATATATCAACTTAAATTAAACGGTTTAAATGTAAAAAGTAACTTAAGCATTTCAGTGCTTAAAGCAGATACAGATTATAAACCAAATACAACAATACAAAGTGCTTTTTTGCTATCACCTTATGTTAAAGGCTACGTGGAAAATCCAGAGACATATTTTAATCAAAACACTAAAGATAAAACTAAAAAGATTGATTTGTTACTTTTAACTCAAGGTTGGTCGCAGTATACGACTAAAGCTTTTGTGGATTATAACAATCCTAAATATAGTTATGATTTTGAATCTGGTTTTAGTCTAACAGGTACAGTAAGTCCGTTAAAGTCAAATAATTTAGTGTTACTTTCTGATGATAATCAAATTGTGGCTAAAACGTATTTAAATAATAAACTTAATTTTCAATTTAAAAATTTAATAGCGTACAAAGGGGATTCAATAAAAATAAGTTTTATTCGTAATGGACAACAATTAGTCAAGCCTCTTAACATGTATTTTGATAGTGTTCCAAAGCTAACAAATAGTTTAAATAGTTTTTATTACAATAAAAATAATGGAGCGCCTTTAGTGGTAGATGATTTTTATAAAACAAAGCACGAAAATAATGTTTTGGATTATGTATATACTAACTCAACTTACTTGGATACAGTGAAGCTTAAATCTAGTAAAGCGCATAAGATGAGGTTAGATAGTAGAGCTTTTATGAAAAAATATAGAGAAAACGAAGACAGTATAATGTTTTATGACCCAATGGAGATTCCAGAACAATATTATAATAAAAATCTAACTTTATTTGAATATTTAAAAGCAGCGGAAGGTGCTAGTTTGGTTAGTTGGAGAGGTGTGGAAACTTATCTTGTAGCCAGAGGTATGGAGGCATTTTTAAAAGTGGATGGTAAAGGGATGGATACTTATAGCTTGCCTAGTGCCTTGCAAATGAGGATGGAAGATATTAGTGATATAGCTTTTAGAAGAGAATCAAAAATCACCATTTTTCATGTGTTTACTACAGAAAATTATAAAAATAATATAACGGAATTATTCAGAAAACATTTTTTTGAATCAGGATTTGACAAAGCAAAAGCTTATTATACTCCCAAGTATATTAATACTTCAGATAATTTAGAACAAGAGGTGGATTGGAAGCCAATAGTTGTTACCGATAGCAAAGGGCAATCGGTTTTTAAAATAATCAAAGGTACAAAAACAAATTATTTGCTTTCCATACAAGGGTTTTCCGATAATGGTGATTTAATTAGCGAAATAAAGTTTTTAAACGATATGCTAGTTGAATAATTTTTATTTAAACTTATAAGGCTTTTAGTTTGGAGAAAATATCCCAAGTCACAACACCACAACTTACACTAATATTAAGCGAGTGTTTGGTCCCAAACTGAGGGATTTCAATAACAACATCGCTTGCGTTGACTACATCTTGAGCAACACCTTTGACTTCGTTACCAAAAACCAAAGCATATTTTTTATTAGTTTCGACTTTAAAGTCGTCTAACATAGTGGCATTTTCAGCTTGCTCAATAGCACAAATAGTGACATTTTCTGATTTAAGTTTTTCAACTAAATCTAAAGTGTTTTCAATATGTTCCCAAGCTACAGTATCTGTGCTGCCTAAAGCTGTTTTGTGGATGTCCTTATGTGGTGGTGTTGCAGTGATTCCGCATAAGTATATTTTTTCAACTAAAAAGGCATCACTAGTTCTAAACACACTACCAATATTATTTAAACTTCTAATGTTGTCTAAAACAATAATTATTGGTGTTTTTTCTGCAGATTTAAAGTCGTTTACACTCAATCGGTCTAATTCGCTGTTTTTTAGTTTTCTCATCAAAATAATTGTGAATAATTATCAATAACTAAACTTAAATAGACTTCTTAAAAAATCAATATTTAGTTACATTGCAAACTTAATAAAAACGTATATCCTTTGGCAACAAAAAGCAAAAAAGTCACTCCGTTAATGAAGCAATACAATGCAATCAAGGCTAAATATCCTGATGCAATGTTATTATTTAGAGTTGGGGATTTTTACGAAACCTTTGGCGAAGATGCTATAAAGGCAGCAGGTATTTTAGGTATTACTTTAACTAAACGAGGCGCAGGAAGTGATAGCGAGACAGAGCTGGCAGGTTTTCCGCATCACTCTATAAATACCTATTTGCCTAAATTAGTAAAATCAGGAGAGCGTGTTGCTATTTGTGACCAATTAGAGGACCCTAAGCAAACCAAAAATATCGTTAAGCGTGGTGTTACAGAATTAGTAACGCCAGGAGTTGCACTAAATGATGAGGTGTTACAATCCAAAACAAATAACTTTTTATGTTCGGTTTACTTTGGTAAGGTTAATATTGGGATTTCGTTTTTGGATATTTCAACAGGAGAGTTTTTAACCTCACAAGGAAATCAAGAATATATAGATAAGCTACTTCAAAATTTTAGTCCAAGTGAAGTTTTAGTTGCAAAACCAAAGCGTAATACATTTACAGATCATTTCGGAGCCGATTTTCACACGTTTAATCTTGAAGATTGGGTCTATCAATCAGATTATGCAAATGAGACATTGTTAAAACATTTTGATACTAAGTCCTTAAAAGGATTTGGAGTTGAAAATTTAAATGAAGGTATTATAGCTTCAGGTTCTATACTTCATTATTTAGCCGAAACACAGCATAACAAACTAGAGCATATCTCTTCAATTTCGCGTATAGCAGAGGATGACTATGTATGGATGGACCGTTTTACCATCCGAAACCTCGAGCTTTACAACTCTACAAACAATAATGCAGTTACCTTACTAAATATTATTGATAAAACCATTTCTCCAATGGGAGGACGATTGCTTAAACGTTGGCTAGCATTGCCTTTAAAGCAAATAGATCAAATCAAGCAACGTCACGAAGTGGTGTATTATTTAAAAACAGATGGTGTTGTATTGGACAAGATTCAGCATCATATAAAGTTAATAGGCGATTTAGAGCGATTAATATCTAAAATAGCAACACAAAAGGTTAGTCCTAGAGAGGTTATTCAACTTAAAAATTCTTTAGAAGCTATAATCCCTATTAAGGAGTTGTCATCTAATTGCGACAATGAGTCCCTTAAAGTTATAGGAGATAATTTGCAAAGTTGTAATGTGCTTCGCGAAAAAATTAAAGAAACTTTAAACGAGGAAGCACCAGTTAATATCTCAAAAGGAAGCACGATTGCTGCTGGATTTTCATCCGAATTAGATGAGCTTAGAGCACTGTCTACTTCAGGAAAAGATTATTTAGATAAAATGTTACAACGCGAAAGTGAGCGTACAGGGATTACATCTCTTAAAATAGCATCTAATAATGTTTTTGGATATTATATAGAAGTAAGAAACACACATAAAGATAAAGTTCCGGAAGAGTGGATCCGTAAACAAACGTTGGTAAACGCAGAGCGTTATATTACTGAAGAACTTAAAGAATACGAATCTAAAATTCTAGGAGCAGAAGAACGCATCATGGCAATCGAGCAAAAATTATTTGCAGATTTGGTACAATGGATGAATCAATATATAAAACCAGTACAGCAAAATGCGTATTTAATAGCCAAAATAGATTGTTTATGTGGTTTTGCACAATTAGCATCAGATAATAACTATGTATATCCAGCATTAGATGACTCGCATGATTTAGATATTATTGATGGTCGTCACCCAGTTATTGAAAAACAACTGCCAATTGATCAGCCCTATATTGCTAATAATGTGTTTTTAGATAGAGATGCACAACAAATAATAATGATTACAGGACCAAACATGTCAGGTAAATCAGCAATCTTACGTCAAACAGCATTAATAGTGTTATTAGCTCAAATAGGTAGTTTTGTGCCTGCAAAGGAGGCTAGAATAGGTGTTGTTGATAAAATATTTACACGTGTAGGTGCAAGTGATAACATATCAATGGGAGAATCCACGTTTATGGTAGAGATGAATGAAACAGCATCTATCTTAAATAATATCTCAGATCGTAGTTTAGTCTTGTTAGATGAAATTGGAAGAGGAACAAGTACCTATGACGGAATCTCTATTGCTTGGGCTATTAGTGAGTATTTACACGAGCATCCAGCAAAACCTAAAACGTTATTTGCAACCCACTATCATGAGTTAAATGAAATGACAGAGACCTTTGAGCGTATTAAAAACTTTAATGTCTCTGTAAAGGAGTTAAAAGACAATGTGCTATTTCTGCGTAAGCTTGTTCAAGGTGGTAGCGAACATAGTTTTGGTATACATGTAGCAAAAATGGCTGGAATGCCACAACAAGTGCTAAGACGCGCTAATCAGATCTTGAAAAAACTGGAAAAAAGTCATTCAAGCGAAGAATTGACAGATAAAGTAAAATCGATGCAAGATGAAATGCAATTAAGCTTCTTTAATTTGGACGATCCATTGCTTGAAAATATAAAAGAAGAGATCTTACATATCGATATTGACACCTTAACACCTGTTGAAGCTTTAATGAAGCTAAATGAGATCAAACGTATGTTGGTGAAAAAGAAGCAAGTATAAATTTTTTTAATTTTTTTTCAAAAAAAGCTTTGTACTTTGTATAAAAGTATTAAATTTGCAACCGCAATACGATATTGCACGTTCATTTAAAGAC
>TARA_R110000751_G_scaffold307860_1_pt1 | contig 13080 bp, 11 predicted proteins | sample TARA_R110000751 | Tara Oceans TARA_R110000751 (sample SAMEA4398001) | marine metagenome | biome: Polar Biome; feature: [MES] marine water layer (ENVO:01000295) within the mesopelagic zone...; material: water (ENVO:00002006), including particulate matter (ENVO:01000060) such... | reverse complement strand
TCTTTCACTCTCATCCGCAAGGTAGCCGTGGTGAGACGCTTACGGTTCAAGTTAAAGGCAAAACGCTTTAGCGGACGCCATCGCGACAGGAACGGCAGCCATATTTCGAACTGATTGTAAAAATCATGCACAGTTGTGCCGGGATAATATCAAGCCGCTCACTACAGTCCTCACCGATTTTATGCATCCGGTCACAGCCACAAGGACACTCGAGACTTTCAGGCTCAATCACCTGTTGGATCCGGGGCAGCCTTCCGGCATCAGTTGCGGCCAAGCTATATCACCCGGACCACCCGGTGCTCTGCCTTGCCACGGATGGTTGCTTTTTGATGCACCGGCAGGAATTTGCAACGATTGCGCAATATGGTGAGAATATCATTGTCGTGGCGATCAATAACGGCATGTTTGGCACCCGGCAAGGCTATACAAACCACAATCGACAGCATAATAGCCAAAAAAGCCCGCGCGTTAGCGCAAAACAATTGCGCCGCTCTTCAGGGCCTCTTCCAGACGATCAACCGCAAGGCCCAGTTTTTCATCAATAATATGAAGGTATTCGGTCCAGCCAGAAATATGGGTCAGTTCGGTCTTGCCATCAGAAATACCGCGCAGACCAATCAAGGGTAGCCCGAATTTGCGGCATACACGCCAAATAGCATAGGTTTCCATATCGACCATATCCGCATCAATCGCGTCATAGGCTGCCCCCGAAACGATATTTCCACCAGTGGACAGGGTGGCTTCTGCAATTCCGGGAATACGATGTGGCAAGGCGACAATGGCAGGAAACTCAACAAATGGGGTGCATCCTTTCTCGAACCCCAACGGCGATGCATCCATGTCACGATAGGAAACGGCGGTGACCTGGTAAATGCCGTACTGCACCAAATGCCGTGACCCGGCCGAACCCAAAGACACAACAACGTCAGGCAGCTGCCCCTCAATTTCCTTCCGCGCCAAAACAGCCGTTAAATTTACAGCAGCCTCAACAGGACCAACACCGATCATTTCGGGTGTTATCCGCGCCTGCAAATGCGGGCCATATTCGGCGGGGGCGGCCATGCAATAAAGAATATCAGGTGACGTTATCACAAGGAAAATCCTGTTATAGCAATTGCAATATCCAGGCAGTTAACTGTCATAAACACCACGAGCATATTCCGCTTTGAACGTTTTATATGTTTCGGCCAGACCGTCAGCCAGTTCGATATGCGGTTTCCAGCCAAAGGACCGCAGGCGTGCGGAATCCATCAGTTTTCGCGGGGTACCGTCTGGTTTTGAAACATCAAACGTCACCTCGCCGGTGTAACCGGTCACAGTTGCGATCAATTTTGCCAGTTCGCCGATGGGAATATCTATCCCACTGCCGACATTGATATGGCTGCACATTGGTGTTGTGTGTGCCTGATAAATGTCCCTGGGCAGGTTCATGACAAAAATGGAAGCCCGGGCCATGTCACTGACATGCAAGAACTCACGGCGCGGGGTGCCAGTCCCCCAGATTTCGACATTTGGCGCGCCATTTATTGTTGCTTCGTGAAACCTGCGGATTAACGCAGGGATAACATGGCTGTTTTGCGGATGGTAATTATCACCCGGCCCGTAAAGGTTGGTCGGCATGACACTGCGGTAATCGCGCCCATATTGACGGGCATATGATTCGCACATTTTAATACCGGCAATTTTGGCAATGGCATAGGGTTCGTTTGTGGCTTCAAGATACCCGCTTAATAATGCGTCTTCGGCCATCGGTTGATCCGCATCACGGGGGTAGATGCAACTTGACCCCAAAAACAGCAACCGCTGCACATTTGATAAATGCGCCGCGTGGATGATGTTGGCTTCAATCATCAGATTTTGATAAATGAAATCTGCGGGATAAGTATTATTAGCATGAATACCGCCAACCTTCGCCGCCGCCAGATAGACCTGATCAATGCGCTCTTTGGCAAAAAAATCCATCACGCTTGCTTGTGATGTCAGATCCAGTTCGTCATGTGTGCGTGTAATAAGATCCACATCTTGCGCGGTTTGGAGCTGTTGCAGAATTTGACTGCCGACCATCCCGCGGTGACCCGCAACAAACACTCTTTGACGTTGGGCAAGCATCAGCTTTCCACCTGCAGTGACACATTAAATCCGTGTTGTTGCAAAAGGGCATGACGGCGCGCCTGGTCAAGATCGAAATCCATCATTTCGTCGATCATTTCATCGAGCGTAATTTCCGGCAGCCATCCCAGATCATTTTTGGCTTTCGAGGCATCCCCCAATAACGTCTCTACTTCCGCCGGGCGAAAATAGCGCGGGTCAACCCTGACAATAACATCGCCAACATTGACCGATGGCGCATGGTTCCCTTTGACACTGTCGACAATCGCACGCTCGTCAACACCTTCACCCTCGAAGCGCAATGTCACCCCCAGAAAAGCAGCCGATTTTTCAATAAACTGACGCACGCTATACTGCTTGCCCGTCGCGATGACGTAATCTTTGGGTTCATCTTGCTGCAACATCATCCATTGCATGCGGACATAGTCTTTGGCATGTCCCCAGTCGCGCAAGCTGTCCATATTGCCCATGAACAGGCATTTTTCCATCCCGTGGGCAATATTTGATAAACCGCGCGTGATTTTGCGCGTCACAAAGGTTTCCCCCCGGCGTGAACTTTCATGGTTAAACAAAATACCATTACATGCATACATGCCATAGGCTTCACGGTAGTTAACCGCAATCCAGTAAGCATACAGCTTGGCAACGGCATAGGGGCTGCGCGGATGAAAAGGTGTCGTTTCCTTTTGCGGAATTTCCTGAACCAGGCCATACAATTCGCTGGTGGAGGCCTGGTAAAAGCGGGTTGTTTTTTCCAGGCCTAAAAACCGGATGGCTTCAAGCAAACGCAAGGTCCCAAGTGCATCAACGTCAGCTGTATATTCAGGGGCTTCAAAACTTACCGCGACATGGCTTTGCGCCCCAAGATTATAAACCTCATCGGGGCGCACATCATTCAGAATACGTGTCAGATTGCTGGTATCGGACAAATCGCCATAATGCAGAAACAGCTTGCGGCCTGTTTCATGGGGGTCCTGATAAAGATGATCAATCCGACCGGTATTTAGCGAACTGCTGCGGCGTTTAATGCCATGAACTTCATAGCCCTTTTCAAGCAGAAATTCTGCCAGATAACTGCCATCCTGGCCGGTAATTCCTGTAATCAGTGCTTTTTTGGTCATTATTCGGTCCGGCCTTCAGTCTCACTAAAATTGCGCCCGTAATCATCATCAAGACGAACGATATCATCTTCACCAAGATAGGTTCCTGATTGAACCTCGATCAGTTCCAGCGGAATCTTACCAGGATTTTCCATCCGGTGAACCGCTCCCAGCGGGATATAGGTAGATTCATTCTCACGCAACAGGAACTTGCGCTCATCACAGGTAACCACTGCCGTACCCTTGACAACAATCCAGTGCTCTGCACGATGATGATGCCGCTGTAACGACAATTTAGCCCCGGGCTTAACCGTAATGCGCTTCACCTGGTGGCGTTCCCCGATTTCAATGCTGTCATAGGCCCCCCAGGGGCGGGCAACCTTTCGGTGGGCAACGGCTTGGGAACGATCCTCAGCGACGAGTTCCGCCACGACTTTTTTAACATCTTCCACCTTGTCACGGCTGCTGATCAACAAGGCATCAGGTGTATCTACCACGATCAGGTCCCGAACCCCCATGGTCACAACCAGCCGGTTCGGATCTGCATGAACAAAGGTGTTTTCCGTCTCAATTGTTTTTATGTTTTCCGTCGCACCACCAAGGCTATTTCCAGAGCTGTCAGAAATGCTCATATCGGACAGCGCGTTCCAGCTGCCGACATCACTCCAACTGCCTGCGAATGGGAAAATAACAACATTGTCGGCCTTTTCCATCACCGCATAATCAATGCTTTTGGCAGTGGCACTTGCAAATTCTGCTGCATCCGGACGCCGAAACAGCCCATCTGGCACACTTTTGGACATCGCCCGTCGACATGCTTCAAGCATTTCGGGCTCAAAAGTCGCGAGTGCCTTTATCAAAACGTCGCGGCGCACCAAAAATATACCGGCATTCCAGACATGCCGACCAGAGGCCAGAAACGCCGTTGCCCGCTCAAACACCGGTTTTTCAAGAAACCCGCGTGACTGATAACAACCATTATCCAGTTTCTCGCCCATTTCAATATAGCCATAGGCGGTACTGGGGGAATGGGGCATCACGCCAAAGGTAACAATTTTGCCATCCACCGCAGCGGGAGCGGCCTGTTCGACCATGCCAACAAACGCACTTGTATCCGGGATATAATGATCGGCCGGGCAAAAAAGCAGTAAATCGCTATCTTCGCTCCCCGCCAGCGCCCCAAGCGCCATGGCGGGTGCTGTATCACGTCCTTCCGGCTCCAGAATTTGCAGGATGTCAAAGCTTGCGGATAATGCAGCCTCTTCAACCAGAAACCTTTGGGCCTCTGAACCAATGGCGATAATATCGGAAAATGACCGAAGCCGGTCGAACGTCAATTGCAACAATGATTTGCCATTGATCAGCGGTACAAACTGTTTCGGATAATCCCGACGCGACAGCGGCCATAAACGCGTGCCGGATCCGCCACATAAAACGATTGGGAAAATATTAATATTACGATACACCCTGTCACCTTAAAAAATTAAACATTAATAAAAAAAATCACGCACATTTATCGAAAATAATCATCTCTGTCTCATCATGTATTTATAATAAAATAAAACCACTAACCAGACTGGCCGATACTCCCCTCCCAACCACATACACCACATCACACAATACATTATAGCTGCACGACACGTTCACTCCAACTCGAAAACCCAGCAAGTAATGCAGAACTGCGACATCTTACGCCCTACATCCTCCCTGCCGTCGACAAATCAAAGCATTACTTTCGATTCTCAATTTGCGTTGACACACCTTCGTACGTCATGCCAAACGTCACCCAACTAGACAAAATGAATGGTACATACGCATATAGCAATGCATACTCAATTCGTGTGAGGCAATTCGCCCACCTCAACCCATGGACAGAGTAACAACTTGAAACTTTCCAACGCCCTCCGAAGCGTTAGTTATTTGTCTTTGGCACAAATTGCGAGGATCGGATTCTCAACGCTTGGCAGCATGTTTGTCATTCGCTATCTTGGCCCGACACAATACGGCACGCTTGCCTTTGTCAGTGCAACAGTGACCCTCTTTAGCGCTTTGGTCAGCCTGCCACAACACGGCTTAATCGTACGTGAACTGGCAAATGTCGGAGAAAATGATCGATCATCTGCCATTTCCTCCGCATTTGCGTTACGTCTGATCGGTGCCCCCTTACAAATTATATGTTCGCTGATTGCGGTCATTGTGCTCGGGCACACAGGATCGATTGTTTTATTCACCCTATTTGCAGCGACTGCATACCTTGCTGCTCCATTCCAGACGATAAGATCCGAACTTGAATTTGACGGTAAGTTTGGAATTGTTTCCAGTATCGACTTTTTCACCTCTGCTGCCAGTACCGGTGTAAAATTACTTCTCATCTTTTTTAATGCACCCCTTATATGGTTTGCTGCCATCACGTTATTTGATGCAGCACTCCAGATATTAATTTATTTATCATTAAAATCAGATAAAACTAAAATATTAAACATAAAAAAAATCAGAAAATCCACAACAGTTGAATATTTTAAATCCGGAATACCGTTAATCCTCTCAGGGATAGCTATAGCGATTTTCACAAGGACGGACGTTATATTTATCACAAAGATGATCGACGAAACACATGCTGGTATATACAGCGCAGGAATCAGGGTCGTAGAAGCAACATTTTTCCTCCCCTCTATAATAATGAGCGTGAGTTTTCCCAAAATCGCCCGCCTTTATTACCAGGATAAAAAAAAATACGAAACTGAAATATCAAAATATATATTAGCTATAACTTTAATTGGCATATTTATATCAACTGTCGTATCCGCGTCAAGCTGGTATGTAATACCACTTCTGCTTGGAGATACATACGTTGCTGCGAGTAAAATTATTAACATAACTATATGGTCAATCATAATTGTCGGACTGAATAGCGCAATAAATACAATATTGACACTCGAACGCGCGACAAAAGTATCATTTTACATATCAATTATAGGAGCAGTTACAAATATTTTACTTAACTACATATTGATCCCAATTTATGGCATCAGCGGTGCGGCAATTGCAACTATCGTTGCGCAGGTCAGCGGACTTCTATTTCTACCATTACTGTATCAAAAACATAATATATTTTCGATGATGACAAAACCACTATATCCTGGCTTCATTATAAATGAAATAATTCTTCCTTTAACCAAAGGAGAACAGAAAAAATGAGCATTTCTCTACCCTCTGTAATATTTGTACACTTTGGCAACACACCCTATCTAACCTACACATTATCAATCGCCAAATTAACCAATCCCGACCGCGAGATGGTGCTCATTGGTGACGACGAAAACAAGAAAACAGCTTTTAACTGTGGATGGAAACACGCAAAAATCAGCCAGACAAATAGTAATTTATTTAATATTTTTCAAAAAAAATATAAACTGATTGCTACTGAACATCATCCGGACCGGCACCGAACTGTAGACTTAAATAAATTTTGCTTCGAAAGATATTTCCATGCGCTTTATTTTGCACAAGAGAATCGTATTGAAAAATTCTGGATGTTCGATTCAGATGACATTATTGTCGAAAATCTAAATTGCTTTGAATGTAAATTGTTCGAAGAAGATATTAAATTTACACGTATGGCTTACAACACTCCCCCTCGGGGCTTGATGAACACTCAATCACTGGAAAATTTCTGTATATCTATAAATGAGAATTTTTCAAATGAAGAATTTATCAGTGCATACCAAAAAATACTATATGAGAACCCAGAAAAAGCTAAATTTTCGAACATCCAATCTGGAAATTATATTGCAGCATTTAGCGATATGAACTCCGGGGATCTATTTTTCAGTCACCAAAAAGAAGTTCACCTGGCGGATTCAATCCCTGGGTGGCATTTTGATGATTGTATCTTACACGCCAATCATTTTAATACGACAACCATTGGCTCGTATTCAAAAATGAACGTGAAAGAAGTTGAATTCAACGGCAAAAATTTTACCGTTTGCAGAGGCGGACAAGCGATAAACTTCGCCACAATAAATGGATCGGGGTTGCCCTGGCAAACTTTTTCCTGGTTTTTTAAATGTGTAAAATCCCGAAATTCAACACGTCAAATAAAAAGCCACATATCAGCGGGCCAACCTTCGTTTCTGGCCGAAATATTGTATGTTTTTCGACGCAACGCTATTTCAAAAATAAAAAAAATAAAATCGAAACTATTTTAAATGAAGGCAACCATGATTATAACAATCATCACTGTATGTCTAAATCGCGCAAACACTCTTGCCGCTGCAATAAAGAGTGTTCAATCTCAAATTACACATGAATTTGAGATTGAACACTTAATCATTGATGGCCAATCAACCGATGGAACACAAGAAATAGCCCTGGGGTTTCCACATGTAACTTTGATCAGCGAGCCTGACGAAGGCTTATATGATGCTATGAACAAAGGTATTAGACTGGCAAAGGGACAATATATTTTATTTTTAAACAGTGACGATATATTAGCGAATGGATCTTTGAAAAAAGTTCTACCGTTCATGAACGCAAATTACGATGTAATCTGTTGCGGAGCAGATATTCGACGTCTCAATAAAGGAACTTCCGATACCATCCTCGATAGTATTACGAGTGAAGATGCGATTGTCTTGAGCCCGGAAACAGCATGTCTCGGAACTCCTTTGTTAAATTCAAAGTTTTTCAACCATCAATATTTAATTAAAAACATCGGTGAATTTAACACAAAGTTCAAGATTGCAGCAGACGCTGACTTATTATTTCGAGCTGCGCTAAAAAATCCTCGTCTTGCCGTTTTACCTTTTATTAGTTATCACTATATTGAACATGCCGGATCCATCACTATAAATGCAGACGGAAACAATGGCATGCAAGCGGCCCGTGAATGTTTAAATATTTCCGAATTACATTTAGAAAGAGCGAACATCTCAAAAAAAGTCATAAAAGTTCTTCGGGCGTGGCATGCCGATAAAGAAATATCTCTAATCAGAAAAAAAGAACCTGCTGGAATAAAATTCAACATCCTTTTTAAAATCAATTTGATCAATTTTTATTTTTATTTTTCATATCTGGTAAAACGAAAGTTAACACCAGACTGGAAACGTTTTATTCATAGACTGAATAGCTTGAGCCAAAGCCAGCAAGATATCTGGCTATTGGAAAATATATTCAAAGGAAAACGTGAAGGGACATTCGTTGAAATCGGAGCCTACGACGGCATTTCATATAGCAATTGCGCTTTGATGGAAGGCGCTTTCGGTTGGAATGGTATATCGATTGAGCCTAACCCGGAAATGTATAAAAAACTCTGTCAATCCCGGGTAGCGCGCAGCCTGAATGTTGCGATCGGATCCGGTGAAGGTGTGCTTCCGTTTAGACTGGCAGGAATGCTCTCCGGGCTTATAGAAAACTATGATCCCGAACATGCAGATCGGGTAGAACGAGAATTTGGAAAAGATGATGAAAACTCAATCATCAACGTTCCAGTTAAAGATATTGGCACAATACTTCAAGAAGAAAAAATTGACCATATTGACTATATTTCAATTGATGTAGAGGGAGCAGAAGATATAATCCTTGAGAATCTTGTAAAAATCAAAATACCTATAGCAGCACTAACCCTTGAAAACAACTATCAAAAAAAAGAACTCACTCAAAAAGTGAAGTCTATGGGCTTAATCAAAATATTTGAGCTAGAAGCAGACGAAGTATTTATCGCTCAAGGAACGATAAGCACCTGGAAAATAAAATATTTTCAGATAAAATACAAGATTTCCATAAAACGGTTATTTTTTAAATCAATTGCGCCGTGGTTGAAAAAAAACCTCCCCCATTCGGTGATCGATATTTTGAAAGAAACTCGAAATAAAATCGGAAGATAACACTAATGACCGCAAAGAATATATTCGTTACCGCCGGTTTTGGAAGATACGCAGGTTGTGCAAAAAGAATCTCTTTGCAGTCATTAAAAACCTGCATTTTTTCCCAAACAATGACATGGACCGAAAAAAAACTAAAAGCCGAAAAAGAATTTTGGGGCGAACACAAGAAATTCATTACAAAAGAAAGATTTGGTAATTTTATCTGGAAGCCATATATTATATCTGTTGAGCTAAAAAAATCACGCAACGGGGACGTCATATTTTATTGTGACAGTGGATGTGAAATAAATTACAATCAAAAAAATACATTAGAACACTGGATAAACAATGCAAAAAAATATGACATCACAGCTTTCAGCTCAGGAACTTATTGGCATAATTTCACCAAGGATAAACTCCAAAAGTACTTTGGAATCTCCAAGAACGAATCCCAAAATAAACTCATGGCAGCGGGTGGGTTTCTCATCATACGCAACAGCCCCGAAACTCGTGCATTGATAGACAATTGGTATGAACTATGTAAAAAAGACGACTATTGCCTATTAGATGATAGCTTGAGTGAAGCGGACAAAATAAAAAAAGACTTTTATGGTCATCGACATGATCAATCAATACTACATGGACTACTAATAAAAAGCCCCTTAAATATAAATTTTCTGTCCGAAAACTTGTGGCGTAATGACTGGCGAGACGCGCATGATTTACCAATCCTGGCTCTAAGAAACAGACACAGGTTTAGTGTTCTTCCATCTGCATTGTCAAAAAATCAACCACGTTTGCCTTTTTGGAAAAGAATGGTCTCAGAGCTTATGACACGAACGGGCTTATGATGAAAAAAATCATTGTTCAAATCATTCGCAGTTGGGACTATCCAGACTGGCGCCGCATGTCGCCGCAGGGAAGTATGACCTGGGATAACGTTATCTTCACAGAAGATCATGTTGCCAAGCCAGACTACGTCGTCGTTCTTAACCAACCCACAGCCCCGATAACGGTTAACGTTGCCCCTGATCGTATCTGGGCGATCATCCAGGAACCCCCGACAAACTTTCATCGCTACCTTCACAAGGGCCAAAAAGCCTTCGGCAGAATTTACACGAGCGACCCTGAAATGATCGCCAAGGGGGTTCCATACATCGCATCATTTCCAGTTCTTCCCTGGCATGTCGATAAAGATTTTGACGACCTTGCCCGAATTGATCCATTTGTCGAAAAAACCCGAGACCTGTCGTGGATCACAAGTACACTTGCATTTTTGCCTGGGCACAAAATACGTATGACCTTACTAAATCGCCTCAAGAATCAAAGTTTTATTTCTTTCTTTGGGCGTGGCCTCAATCCGATTGAAGATAAATGGGATGCTCTGGCGCCCTTCCGATACAGCATTGTTGTTGAAAACCACCACGGCCCTTATTACTGGTCGGAAAAACTGATCGATTGTTTTCTCGCCGGTGCCATGCCAATTTATTTTGGCTGCTCAAACCTTTCAGACTATTTTCCCAAAAATTCTTTTATTCAGCTTGACCCTGAGAGTCCAAATTTAATTAAAGAGTTAAAATCTATTATTTTAAGTAATAGAGCCGAAGAATACCGTGCGGACATACGCGAAGCACGGGATCGATGTCTTTATAAATGGCAACTTCTTCCTTTTATATATAATGAAATTAAAAAAGATCAACAAATTAAAGAAAAAAGAAAAAAAATAAATTTACATACTACAAAAATTAAACACCCTGTATATAAGGTAGTTTCTATATGGTACTGGAAAATAAAACCCAAATTAATGAAAATTTTACAACACACAAGCCGACATTACTTATAGCAATACCAACCTATAACCGAGCTGAAATTATAAGTTATGCACTACGGAGCCTATTTGAACAAAAAGACTCCAGCAATCGATGGAAGTTAATAGTTGTTAATAATAATTCGACAGACGACACCCTTAATAAATTGGAAATTTTCTCTCAAAATTGGCCAAAGCTAAAATATGTTTCTGAATACCAGCAAGGACTGTCACATGCTCGAAATCGCGCAATAGCAGAATGCACCGAAGATTATATATTATTTGTCGATGATGAATGCATATTCCCTCGAGATTATATAACGAAAGCATTAAATATTATAGACACAAAAAATCCAAAATTATTTGGAGGACCTATATTACCTTGGTATTTAGAAAAAAAACCTATCTGGTTTAAAGATGACTACGGTTCATATTCATTGCCAGACACAACAGGCCGCGCAAAGAGAATTTCCTTTAGTGGTGCAAATATCGGTTTTTCAATGACTGCACTATCGCAAGTTGGAAATTTTGATCCAGAACTTGGCATGAAAGGTCAAATTTCGCGATATGGCGAGGAAACAGATATGGAGTTACGAATACTAGAGAAATTCGGCACTGATTCAGTATATTATTCTGACGATTTTTTTAATCGCCATCTCGTTTTGCCTGCCAAATACAATTGGCGAAAATTAATATTTTCTCATTTTTCACGCGGAATGGCCCGCGCAAAAATGAAGAAGCACCAATCCAATGACACAAATGAAGATGAAGAAACCATCCCGCAAACATTAAAGCCCCACCCATATCAAGCCAGGGAACTCGCGGACACAAAAATATATTGGCAAAATATTGTATATGAAAAAGGGTTACCAATCATACGCAGGATTGGATATATTTACGGATTAATTATAAATAATTTATCATAAATTAATATTTTCGAAAATTTTAAATTTTCCCGATACAGGCAAGGGGAAAATATCGAAAGAAAATACATGAAAATATCTGTCGTTATCCCAGCATACAATCGAGCACAATCAATCTGTCCCGCGATTAACAGTATTCTTGATCAATCCCTGAAATGTCATGAAATTATTATTGTCGATGACGGTTCACAAGACGACCTTGCACAGGTTTTGAAGCCATACGGGAATGCTATCACGCTGATACGACACAAGACAAATCTTGGGGCATCAGCCGCCCGTAATACCGGAATCAAAGCGGCTACAGGGGACACCATTGCCTTTCTCGATAGCGATGATGTCTGGCTCCCGGAGAAGCTGAAAAGACAAAGTGAATTTATGCAAAATTTTAATTTGCTTGCGAGTTGTACAAATTTCTATGTAAGCAGCCGTTCTCCGGGAAATGTTAACCCTTTAACAAGCATTGCACACCGACCGTACGGACAATTACTCACGGTTGAGGACTGTGTCTGGGGATGTTTCATATCACCGGGTTCGACTTTTATGTGCAAAACAGCCCTATTAAAAAAGGTTGGTGGTTACGATACGAAATTTCCAAGATATGAAGACTGGGATTTATTACTAAAACTTATCGACCGAATACCTGGAAAATTCGGATTTCTAAATGACGCAACTGCTAAAATATTTCCTAGCGGGAATCCAGGCCGCACAAAAGCTTTGGCTGGACTATCGCGAATGCAGGCCCAACACATGTCAAGGCTGACAGAATTGGGTTTAAAAAATAAATTTGAAGCCGCTATATTATTTAACCAGGCATCACAAAATAAACTCGACAGAAAATACATCGCAATGTTTGCACAAATTATCAAATGTGCCTTCCTGGTTCCTAAAGATAACTGGCCCCTTAAAAATATACTCGCCTATAGATTAAAGAATTTTCTATCTATATTTCGGACACCGCCAGTCCAATAGGCACATATTATTCAATCCTGGCGAGATTAAGTACTTTTTCGTTATCGCTGTGTATTCTCTAAGCCATTATCAAGACAATGAATAAAACAGATAACTGGAGCCAATTTATAGGAAAAATATCAAGCACTTGAATGCGGTATTTATGAAAAATGAAAGCAGCTGTAAAAACCAAAAATTATCTGCAATCGGGTATGCCAACACTACGCCTGTTGCAACAGACGCACTTGTTGTCTATCCATTATATTCAAATTTGAAGAGAGAAATGGTGCACCCGACTGGATTCGAACCAGTGGCCTTTGCCTTCGGAG
>TARA_R110000751_G_scaffold18234_20_pt1 | contig 13132 bp, 7 predicted proteins | sample TARA_R110000751 | Tara Oceans TARA_R110000751 (sample SAMEA4398001) | marine metagenome | biome: Polar Biome; feature: [MES] marine water layer (ENVO:01000295) within the mesopelagic zone...; material: water (ENVO:00002006), including particulate matter (ENVO:01000060) such as...... | reverse complement strand
CCGGCGAGGCGAGCCCGTCGTGGCGGGTGAAGGCCTCGAGCCCCGCGGCTTTGGCCAGCGCGTCGACCTCCTGGGCCATCTCGCCGGCGCCGATCATCACCACCTTCGGCGCGCGGCCCGCAACGGGGGGCAGGGCGGCGACGGTCTCGACGAAGGCCTGGGGCCATTTCTGGTAGACCAGCCGGCCGACGAACAGCACGTCGATGTCGCGCTCGGCTTCGGGGGCCGGGGCGGGCACCCGCATGCCGTTCTCGATCACCTCGGCCGGGCCGCGGTGGCGCAGGCCGTGGCGCGCGGCCAGCGCCTGGTCGGCGTGGCTGACGAAGGCGGCGCCGTCGACCCGTCGGGCCAAGAGGTGCTCGATCCGCTTGCGCACGCCCATCGGGCCGGGCTGGGCCAGGCCGTGGAAGCCGTGCACCGTGTAGATCACCTTCAGCTTCGGGCGCACCAGCTTGGCCAGGCTCGCGGCCATCGCCGCCCGGCTGCCGTGGGCGTGGGCGACGTCGCCGGGCTTCGCGTGGCGCAGGATGTCGGCGGCCATCGTCACCGGCGAGCCGCGCCCGGGGAAGGCGCCGATGGTGTGGGGCAGGCCGGCGAAGACCTCGCGCATCCGCGCGTCGGCGTTGGCGGGCAGCAGCGCCTCGTGGCGGCCCGCCTCGCCGATCTCGTCGAAGGCCTGCAGAAGCCGCGCGATCATCACGCCGCCGCCGCCCAGCTCGTGATCCGGCATGATGTGCCACACGCCCATCTCGGTCCCCCGATCCATCCGTTCGTTCCGAAGGGGTAGCCTGCGCGCGGCCCGCGCGCCATGGGCGCGACGCCGCGGCGGGCGTTGGGTCAATCGCGCCCGGGCGCGCGGATTCCAATACGGCCCGCGTTCAGGATCGGCGACATACCCGCAAGAAGGTGCTGAAAATGGCCAAAAAGCGGCTGAATGGCGATTGTCGGCGCGGTCCCCCTCTGGTTTAGTCCCTGCATCGCCGGCCAGGGGAAGGGAGCCCCGTACGTCGGCGTCGACATACAGGGAGGATCTCATGGAGAGACGCCAGTTTCTCAAGGGCGCCGCGCTCGGGGGCGTGGCTGCGTCCACGCTGGCCGCGCCGGCCATCGCTCAGGAACGCAAGGAGATGATCATCGTCTCCACTTGGCCGCGGGATTTCCCCGGCCTGGGCACCTCGGCGCAGCGCCTGGCCGAGCGCATCACCCAGCTGACCGAGGGGCGGATCGTCACCCAGTACTTCGCCGCCGGCGAGCGTGTGGGCGCCTTCGACAGCTTCGACGAAGTCGCCTCGGGGAACGCGCAGGCCTACATCGGCGCGGACTACTACTGGACCGGCAAGCATCCGGGCTGGGCCTACTTCACCTCGGTGCCGTTCGGCATGACCAACACCGAGTGGAACGCCTGGATCAAGTACAAGAACGGCCAGGCCCTGTGGGACGAACTGGGCGGCGAGTTCGGCCTCAAGTGCCTGCCCTGCGGCGCCACCGGCACCCAGGCCGGCGGCTGGTTCAACAAGCTGATCGAGACGCCCGACGACCTGCGCGGGCTGAAGATGCGCATTCCCGGCCTCGGCGGCTCGGTGATGTCCAAGCTGGGCGTCTCCACCGTCTCGCTGCCCGGCGGCCAGATCTATGAGAACCTGGTCTCCGGCGCCATCGAGGCGACCGAGTGGGTGGGGCCCTACAACGACTACTTCATGAAGCTCTACGAGGCCGCCAAGTACTACTACACCGGCGGCATGCATGAGCCGGGCGGCGGTCTGTCGCTGGGCATGAACGCGTCGTGGTGGGGCACGCTGTCCGACTGGGAGAAGGCGATGATCACCGCCTGCGCCTACGAGGAGCTCGGCAACCAGGCCGAGGAGGCGATCGCCAACAATGGCGCCTACCTCACCCGGATGGTCAACGACCACGGCGTGCAGGTGGAGTCGTTCTCCGACGAGGTCTGGGACTCCTTCGGCGAAGCCTCCGAGGAGGTCTTCGATGAGACCGCCGACCACTCGCCGCTGGCCAAGAAGATCAACGACGACTTCCAGGCCGCCCTGCGCGAGGAAGGCACGTTCATGAAGAACTTCGAGATCACCTTCGTGAACCAGCGCAACCGCGTGCTCGGCCTCTGAGCCCGGGCTGAATCGCCGGCGCCGCCCCCGGGCGGCGTCGTCCGCGGCGGACGTCCGTGGCGCCTGGCCGCGTCGTCCGCCGTTCCGGTTTCACGGCGCCCCTCCCGTCCGCCGCGCGGGGGGAGGGGCGCCGTCTTCGAACCCGGCCGCTCCCCTCCCCGCCGGTCCTCCGGGCGGGGAGGCGAGCTGCCGGGGATCGCGATCACCAGCATGGGGCGACAGACAGCGCGATGCGCGAGAGTCAGGCCAACTCGAGCCGCAGGGACGCCCGCGACGGGCGGTCCCGGTGCGGCGGCGACTCGCCCTCTCGCGCGGCGCGGCTCGCGACCTCGCTCCTGACGCTGCGTCAGGCGCCTTGCAACCCCATGACGTTGCGACAGATGTCGCCGAATCGTGCGGTTCCCTTAGAAAATGTCGCGCCGGCGCATTGCGACGAAACGGCCGCGACGGTAACTCCGCCTCGACCCTCGGATCGGGGCCTGTCCCCGACCCGTCCTTCGACCGCAGGAGTTCCCGATGGACCGTCGTCTGTTCCTGAAGGGCGCCGCGCTGGGCGGCGTCGCCGTCCCGGCGCTTGCCGCCCCCGCCCTCGCCCAGTCGCGCAAGGAGATGATCATCGTCTCCACCTGGCCGCGCGACTTCCCCGGCGTGGGCATGTCGGCCCAGCGCGTGGCCGAGAACATCACCCGGATCTCCGGCGGCAAGATCCAGACCCAGTATTTCGCGGCCGGGGAGCGCGTGGGCGCCTTCGACAGCTTCGACGAGGTCGCCTCGGGCAACGCCCAGGCCTACTCGGCGGCCGAGTACTACTGGGCCGGCAAGCATCCCGGCTTCTCCTACTTCTCCTCCGTGCCCTTCGGCATGACCAACCCCGAGTGGGCGGCCTGGCTGAAGTTCCGCGGCGGTCAGGAGCTGTGGGACGAGCTGTCGGGCGGCTTCGGGATCAAGGCGCTGCCCGCCGGCTCGACCGGCGCCCAGGCCGGCGGCTGGTTCAACAAGGAGATCGAGTCGGTCGACGACCTGCGCGGGCTGAAGATGCGCATTCCGGGCCTCGGCGGCTCGGTGATGACCAAGCTCGGCGTCTCGGTGGTCTCGCTGCCGGGCGGCCAGATCTACGAGAACCTGGTCTCGGGCGCCATCGACGCCACCGAGTGGGTCGGCCCCTACAACGACTACTTCATGAAGTTCTTCGACGCGGCGAAGTACTACTACACCGGCGGCATGCACGAGCCGGGCGGCGGCATGTGCATGGGCTTCAACGCCCAGTGGTGGGCCGACCTCTCCGAGGAGGAGAAGGCCATCGTCACCGCGGCCACCGAGCAGGAGTTCGCCAACTCCTACAACGAGGCGACGGCGCTGAACGGCGAGTATCTCTCGCGCATGGTCAACGACAACGGCGTGGAGCTGCGCAGCTTCTCGGACGACGCCTGGGAGGGCTTCGGGGAAGCGGCCGAGGAGGTCTTCGAGGAGACCGCCGACCACTCGGACCTGGCCGCGCGGATCAACTCCGGCTTCCAGGAGAACCTTCGCAGCCTCGCCGGCTACATGAAGGACTTCGAGCTGAACTTCGTGAACCAGCGCAACCGCGTGCTGGGTCTCTGACCGATCTGCATCGCCGCGCGGTCGTCTTGACCGCCGGCAAGCGCATGCGCTTGACTTCGCACGCGGACGGGGGTTTTCCCCCGTCCGCGATTTTCATTCCAGGGAGGCGCGGATGATCGCGGCCGACGATCCCACCCGGCGCATCGGGCGCGCGGGCGGCAACGATGGCGTGGACCGGCTGTTCCGGTGTCTCGCCTGGGCGAACCTTGCGGTGCTCGCCACCTTCGTGATCCAGGTCTGGCTGGTCCAGATCGTGGGCATCCCCGGACCGGGCGAGGCGCTGGCCGGCGGCGGCGACCTGCGCGGCTGGCTGCTGGTGCTGATGTATCCGCTCGCCGCCCTGGTCGGCTGCGGTCTGGTCCTGCGCACCCCGGTCATCGGCCTGCGCGAGGACGCCGACCGGATCACCGCCTTCAACTTCTGGCTGATCCGCGGCGCCTTCTTCGCGGTGCTCTACGTCGGGCTGGTCGACGCCGCGATCTCGTTCTTCCGGGTCGAGGGGATGCTCGGCGAGCTTGTCGGCGCCGCGCTCGAGACCGAGCTGGGCCGCCCGCAGTTCCGCGGCGTCCACGTGCACCTGCCGCTGATCGCGCTGGGCTTTCTCACCGCCTTCTTCACCCGCACGCTGGGCTTCACCTGGCTCGCGCTGATGATCGTGGTGTCCGAGCTGCTGATCGTGATCACCCGCTTCATCTTCTCCTACGAGCAGTCGTTCATGGGCGACCTGGTGCGGTTCTGGTACGCGGCGCTGTTCCTGTTCGCCTCGGCCTACACGCTGCTCGAGGAAGGTCACGTGCGGGTGGACGTGTTCTACGCGACCTTCGGGATCAAGCTGCGCGGGCTGGTGAACGCGGTGGGCGCGATCGCGCTCGGGACCACGCTGTGCTGGACGATCCTGGTGCTGGGCATGGGCTCGCGCACCTCGATCATCATGGCGCCGCTGCTGAACTTCGAGGTCACGCAGACCAACTTCGGCATGTACGTCAAATACCTGATGGCAGGGTTCCTGGGCATCTTCGCGATCTCGATGATGATCCAGTTCACCGCGATGATGCTGGACGCCGTCGCCGACCGGCGCGGCGATCCGGGCCACAAGGAACACGAAGGCGCGGCCATCTCCTGAGGCGCGACGAGGGACCAACGAGACCATGGAAATCTTCTTCATCTGCGTTCTGGTCGCGCTGATGGCCGTCGCGCTGGGCTCCGGCTTTCCGGTCGCCTTCGCGCTGCCCGGCTCCGCGATCCTGACCATCGCGCTGGCCGCGCTGACGGGCTATCTGCTCGACGGCTCGCCCGACGCCTATTTCGAGGTCGGAGGCCCGTCCCAGTGGCTCTCGGCGGGGGTCACCAACCTCCGAGGGGTCTACTGGGAGGTCGAACGCGACACGCTGATCGCGATTCCGCTGTTCATCTTCATGGGCATCATGCTCCAGCGCTCCAAGATCGCCGAGGATCTGTTGGTCGCCATGGCCCAGCTGTTCGGGCCGGTCCCGGGCGGCCTGGGGATCTCGGTCGTGTTCGTGGGCGCGCTGCTGGCGGCCACCACCGGCATCGTGGGCGCCACCGTGGTCGCCATGGGCCTGATCTCGCTGCCCGCGATGATGCGCAACGGCTATTCCAAGCCGCTGGCCACCGGCACCATCGCGGCCTCGGGCACGCTGGGGCAGATCATCCCGCCCTCGATCGTGCTGATCATCCTGGCCGACCAGCTGGCCTCGGCCACCGACCAGGCCTCCAACGCCCGCAAGGCGCTGCACAAGGCCGCCACAGGCGAGATCTCGATGCCTTCCGAGCTCGACGTCTCGGGCACTTCGGCGGGCGAGATGTTTCTCGGCGCCTTCGTGCCGGGCATGCTGCTGGTGGGCCTCTACATGGCCTTCATCCTGGTCTTCGCGCTGCTCAAGCCCAAGCTCGCTCCGGCGGTGTCCTACGAGGGCGAGCGGAACCTGAAGTTCTGGGGCAAGATGCTCCTGATCCTGGTGCCGCCGCTGGCGCTGATCTTCCTGGTGCTGGGCTCGATCATCGCGGGCGTGGCGACCGTCAACCAGGCCGGCGCCATCGGCGCGGCCGGCGCGCTGATCATGGCCTCCTACCGCCTCAAGGAGGATGAGCCGGGCGCCTACTGGCCCGCGCTGATCGCCATCGGCTCGCTGATCGCGCTCTATGTCATCGGCACGATCTGGCCGCTGAACATCAAGGCCATCGGGCCCGACGACGACCAGACCGGCCTCTATCTCGCGCTGTTCGCCGCGGCCGCGCTGCTCGCCTCGCTGGCCTGGGCCGGCATCCGGGTGATGAACATCGAGAACACGCTCAAGGGCGTGATGACCGAGACGGCCAAGACCACCTCGCTGGTGTTCATCATCCTGATGGGCGCCGCGGTGCTGACGGCCGCGTTCCGGGCCTTCGGCGGCGAGGAGCTGGTGCGCCACTTCCTGCAGGGCCTGCCCGGCGGGTTCTGGTCGCAGTTCGTCATCGTCATGGCGGTGATCTTCATCCTCGGCTTCTTCCTCGACTTCATCGAGATCGCGGTCGTCGTGGTGCCGATCGTGGCCCCGATCCTGCTCGCCGACCCCACCGCCAACATCACCGCGGTGTGGCTGGGGGTGATGATCGGTCTGAACATCCAGACCTCGTTCCTGACGCCGCCCTTCGGCTTCGCGCTGTTCTACCTGCGCGGCGTGGCGCCGAGCTCGGTGAAGACGACCGAGATCTACAAGGGGGTGATCGCCTTCATCGCCCTGCAGCTCTCGGCGCTGGCCATCGTGGGGCTGTATCCGCCGCTGGTGAACTACCTGCCGCTGCGGGTGAACCTGACGGCAGAGACCGCGCCCCCGCCCCGCAACCCGCGCCTGCAGGCCTGCCTCGAGGACTACACCTCCGAGCTGGTGCGCACCGAGGGCGACGCGATCCGGCGGGTGATCTCCGACGGTCGCGCGCTGGAGATGAGCTACCTGCCCGAGGACTACGCCGACGACCTGCGCGAGGGGTTCGACAACGCCGAGACGGCGCTCGCGACCCTTCCCCAGGCCGACGAGGCCGGCCAGGCCGTCGCGCGCGCGGCGGTGGAGTATCGTCCGCTCCACGACGAGGTCCGCCGGCTCGAGCGGGACATCCTGCGCGAGGAGGTCGAGATCGAGGCGCTGGAGCGGATGCTGCGCCTCAACCCCGGCAGCGAGGCCGAGCAGGCCGAGGCCCGGGCCGAGCTCGCCGAGCATCAGGCCCGGATCGAGACCCTCAAGGCCCAGATCCCCGATCGCTGGGAGGCCGCCTACGAGACCTTCGCCGCCCTCAACAAGACCGAGCAGGACCTGCGGCGCGACTACCGCCGGGCCGGCGAGGGCGCGGCCGAGGCGGCGATCGAGCTCGAGGCGGTGCTGGCCGCGACCGAGGCCCTGCGCGAGATCCGCCCCGAGCTCGAGGCCTTCCGCGCCCGCATCGGCCAGGAGCCGGCCGCCGATCTGGTGGACCCGGTCAGCGACCTGCGCAGCCGCGTGGGCGAGATCGAGGGCGCCTCGGACGTGCGCTCGGGCGTCAACGACGCCCGCGGGGCGTTGCGCGGCGACAATCCCGACGAGGCCGAGGCCCTGGCGGGGATGGATGCGGCGTTGGCCGCCCTCGACGCCGAGCTCGCCTGGCGCGACCGCGCCCGCGAGGAGCTGGCGCCGGGCCTGCAGGCCTATGTCGACGGGATCACGCGCTCGGTCGGCGCGCGCGCGCTGCAGCGGATGCCCTCCGAGATGGCCCTGTCGATCGCGGCCTGCGAGGCCAACCACCGCGACCTGTCGCTGAACTTCTGATCCCAGCCGTCAGCGCGGATCACGCCGGGCCGCCCCCTCAGGGGGCGGCCCGTTCGCCTTTCGGCGCCCCGCAGCGCCCCCGCGTTCCCTCCGCGAGCCGCGGGCATCCTTGCGCTTTGGGGGGCAGCCCGTCCTGTCGGCGGCCCCACGCTTCCTCGCGCCTGCCGTCCGTCGCACGGGCGCCCCGGGCCTGACCCGGGGCCTCCTGCGCAACGCCCGCCCACGCGCCGCCCGCTGCGCCGGCGCTCGGCCCCCGCCAACGCAAAAGGCCCGGCGAACCGCCGGGCCTTCCGATCTTTTCAACCGCGGGCGCCTGGGCCCGCCGCGCCTACTCCGCGGCCTTGGCGGCGGGGTCGGGCGCGTCGCCGCAGGCCCGCCAGGCCTCCAGCAGGTCGCGGCGACCGGCGAGCGCCGTGCGCTCTTCCTTCGACATCCAGCGCAGCGCCTCTGCGGGCGAGCTCGCCGCCTGGATCTTCGCCGCCGCCGTCACCCGCGCAAGCTGGCGGGACTCGGTGTCGGCCTCGGCCTCGAGCTCGGCGTCCACGCCGGCGGCGTGCTCGTCGAAGCGGTCGGGCCGCGCCAGCAGCGCGGTCAGGCTGTCGGCGACGCCGTCGCGGATCCGCGTCTCGGCAGCCTGCGCCGTCACCGCGGCGGGGAACGCGCGCAGGTCGCCGGCCGTGTCCAGCAGCCGCATCCGGCGCAGCGCCGCGCCCACCTTCGGGTCCCCGCTGATCCGCGAGATCAGCGGCGACAGCGCCAGCCCCACCAGGACCGGAGACAGCCAGATCAGCACCTCGGGCTGGGTCAGCCACAGCGCGATCGCCAGCAGCACGCCGATCGAGACATGCCCCCAGTGCGCCGCGATCGCCATCCGCCAGGGCAGGGCCGCGCCCTCACGCTCCTGCGGGACCCAGCCCGCGTCGCGGCCCATCAGGATGTCGAAGACGTGCCGGCTCTGCATCATCATCATCGCCGGGGCGACCAGCGCCGAAAGCAGGATCTCGGCGCTCGCCCCCCACAGGATGCGAAGCGCCCCGCCCATCGAGCGGCGGCGCTCGCCGACCAGGATGGCGTTGAGGATGCCGATGATCTTGGGCGTCATCAGCAGACCCATCGAGACCAGGAACAGCGTCAGCATCCGCTCGGAGTCAAACCGCGGCCAGGTCGGGAACAGCTGGAAGCCCGAGGGGAAGTACTCCGGCCGGAACCAGATCGCCTGGGCGGTCAGCGCGAGGCCCACGCAGATCATGATCAGCCAGATCGGCGACATCAGGTAGCTGCCGATGCCGATGGCGAAATGCACCCGGTTGGGCCAGCGCAGGCCGCGCGCGCCGATGATCTTGGCGTGCTGCAGGTTGCCCTGCGCCCAGCGCCGGTCCCGCACGGACGCGGCCAGCAGCGAGGGCGGCGAGCCCTCCCAGCTGCCGCCCAGGTCGGGATCCATGCGCACCTCCCAGCCGGCGCGGCGCAGCAGGGCGGCCTCGACGAAATCGTGGGAAAGGACATGGCCGCCGAAGGGCTTGCGCCCCGACAGCTCGGGCAGGCCGGCCGAGGCCGCGAAAGCCCGGGTGCGGATCACCGCGTTATGGCCCCAGAAGTTGCCGTCGGTGCCCTGCCAGGCCGCGACGCCGCGGGCGACGACCGGGCCGTAGAGCGCGCCGGCGAACTGCTGGAGCCGCGCGAACGGCGTCGAGCCGAAGGCCAGCGCCGGGTTCGACTGCAACAGGCCCAGGCGCGGGCGCGCCTCCATCCGGCGAACCATCTCGGCGATGGTCGCGCCCTCCATCAGGCTGTCGGCGTCCAGCGCCAGAAAGAAATCGTAGCGCCCGCCCCATTTCTCGACGAAGTCCTGCACGTTGCCGGACTTGCGCGCGGTGTTGAACGGGCGGCGCCGGTACCAGACCGGCATCACGCCCTCAAGCTCGCGGCGCAGCGCCTCGACGGCGGTGGTCTCCTCCACCCACACGTCGGGGTCGCGGCTGTCGGAGATCACGAAGATCTCGAAGTGGCGCGCGTGGCCCAGCGCCTCGAGCCCGCGCGCCATCGCGGTCAGCGCGGCGCAGGAGGCGGCGGCGTCCTCGTTGTAGACCGGCATCACGATCGCGGTGCGCGAGCGCAGCGGCGCCGAGGCGTCGGTCCTGGGCGCCCGCGGCGCGAAGATCAGCCCGGCCAGCGCCGCGCAGGCCGACAGCGCGATCCACCCGAAGGTGACCACGAACAGGGCCCGCAGCGCGATCTGAAGCCCGTTGACCGCGTCGGGATCGAAGGCGCGCAGCATCTGGTCGGCGCCCAGGATGGTCAGCGCCAGCGCGCCGCCGAAGGTCAGGATCCGCGCGCCGACGGTCCGCCAGGACTGCGGGCGGAACTTCGCGGGCGGCGAGCGGCGCAGGTTCTGCGCCGGCATCTCGAGGGGCGCGCGCGGCGGCGTGGGGCCCATGGCGCGCGCCTTCAAAGAGGCGAGGCTGCGAGGCTCTGAGGATTGCGCCTCGATGCCGGCCGGGGGCGTCGCGGCCCGGCCGTGGGGCGCGCCCGGAAAGGGCGAGGGAGCGGTCATGACGGGGTCCACCGGTAAAGCCAGGTCTCGGAAACGGGATCGCTGCTCGTGGCGTCGAAAAGCTGCAGCCGGAACTCGGCGCCCGGGCCCGTGGGGGGGACGAAGCGCATCACCACGCGGGCGCGGCTGCCGCCCGGGATGCCGTAGAAGTGCACGTTCTCCATCGTCGCGCCCGAGACCTCGACCCGCGGTTCGAGCCCGGTCATGCCGCGGTCGCCCAGCTCGAAGTCCACCGCCAGCAGGCGGCTGTTCTCGGCGTGGATCGAGCGCCCGCCCCGGGTCGAGACCACGCGCGCGGTCGGCGCGTCGTCGGGCGGCAGCCCGCACCAGTACAGGCGATAGTCGAAGCCGTAGGTCTTGCCGGCCTCCATCGTCGCGGCCGGGCGCCAGAAACTGACGATGTTGTCGTTGAACTCCGACTGGGTCGGGATCTCGACCAGCATCGAGCCGCCCTTGCCCCAGCCCTGCGCCGGCGCGACCCAGGCCGAGGGGCGCTTTTCGTAGCGCGCTTCGGCGTCGGAATAGGAGGCGAAGTCGCGCTGGCGCTGCACCAGGCCGAAGCCCTTGGGATTCTCGTCCTGAAAGAACGACATCTGCAGCGTGGCGGGGTTCTGCACCGGGCGCCACAGACGCTCGCCGGCGCCGGTCATCATCTGCAGGCCCGAGCTGTCGTGCACCGCGTCGCGATAGTCGTCGACGCGCCCGCGCTCCTTGGCTCCGAAGTAGTACATCGAGGTCAGGGGGGCGACGCCGATCTCCTGGATGTCCTCGCGCGGGATCAGGACCGAGCGGATGTCCATCGTGGTCTCGGCGCCCGGGCGGACCAGGAATTCGTAGGCGCCCGCGACCGAGGGGCTGTCGAGCAGCGCGTGGACCAGGATCTCGGCCGCGGCCTCGTCGGGGCGGTGGACCCAGAACTGAGTGAACACGGGGAACTCCTCGCCCCCCGGCGCGCCGGTCTTGATCGCCAGCGCGCGCGCCGAGAGCCCGAAGATCTGGTTGCGCGCGACGCCGCGGAAGTAGCTCGCGCCCTGGAAGACGGCGACCTCGTCCATCGCCTCGGGGCGGTTGAGCGGAAAGCGGATCCTGAAGCCGGTCCAGCTCAGCCCGTCGCCCGCGCCCTCGGGCGCGCGGCCCTCGGGCAGGTCGAAGCGCTCGGGGTCGAAGTGCAGGGCCTGGGCGTCGAAGGGCAGCGGCCGGGGCGCGCCGTTCTCGATCACCGAGACGTTGACCCGGTCGGTGTAGATCGAGCCCGGCGGCATCAGGTCGAGCTCGAAGCCGCGGTTCTCCCCGCGCCAGATCCGCGCCTCGGGCCGGTAGCGGATCGAGCGGTACTTGTCGTAGCCGAGATCGGCGAACGGCCCGCCGGGGGTCTGCCTGCTGGACGAATAGCTCTTGGCCGCCAGCGCGCGCGCCTGGTCGATCACGTCCTCGAAGTCGAAGACGCTCGGCTCGGCCTCCTGGGCCTGGGCGGCGCCCGCGGGCGTGGTCGAGCCCGCCGGGGCGGCGGCCATCAGCGTCGCTGCGCCGGCCCCCGCGATGAAGCGGCGTCGGTCGAGCGACCAGGTGGCGGCGTGAAACACGTCCCGATTCATGAGCTGGCGAAGTCCCCTCGAAGGTCGGAAAGGCCGGGACGGTCCCCGCCCGCCGCGTCCCGCGCCCGGCGCGCGCACGACGCGCCACGGCGTCCGGCGAGGTCGGGCGTCGGGAGGGCGGGCTCGGCGCTGGGGATTCGGCGGCGGCTGTTCATGGCGAGCAGCAAAGCCGTCCGAAACGGCCGCGTCGGGGCGCGTATCCGGCGAAATAATGGCTCTGGCCAACGGCCTGCCGCATTGCGGCGCCCGCAGCGGTCGTCATGGCGCAGTCTATCGCCTTCAGACGACGGCGAGAACGGCCCGACGCGCGGGGGCGCGACGCGGGCGGTTCGCCTTGGGCGGCGCATCTGTCTGCACGTGGGGTTTCACGCGGGTGGACGCCAGCTCCGTCGCGATCCGCGTCGCGAATGTCCGGGCGCGGGGCCGCAGCGGAGCCTGCCCCGGCCTGCGGGGCCGGGCGCGGGCGCCGTCCGGGGCGTCCGCCGGCAGGCGTGGAGGCCGGAAGTTCTGGGGGAGGTTCCGGGGAAGGGGGGGCATTGCAGGCGACTCCTCACGCCCTGTCCCGGCCTGGCCGATTCGTCCCCCGAATCGGCCGCCGAGACGGTTTCCATACGCCATTCCGCAGCGCAGCGCGCGGCCTATGCGAAGACCCCCTGAACGAACCAGGTCCACTGTTCTCCCTTCGCCACGGCGGCTTTGCCGACGGTCTGGAACAGCCATAGCCGGTCGCCGCGCGCGGTCTCGATCCGCCAGTAGTCGCGCGGGCCGGCGCGCCAGTCGGGGTCGTCGAGCCACCACTCCGGCGCGATTCGCTCGGGTCCCTCGGCGAAGGCGATCCGCCGTTCCAGCCGCCGCCAGCGGAACACCGGGGGCGGGCGTCCGGGCGTCAGGATGGTCAGCTGCTCGGGGCGCAGCATCAGCACCGGGCGGGGGCCCGGCGGAGGCGGCCAGGCCGCGCTCGGCGCCGCGGCGTAGGCGGCGGGAACCAGGCGGGCGGTCTTCTCGGGGATATGGGTGTCGGCCGCCTCGAAGCGCAGCAGCCGGTCGAGCCCGATGCGCGAGCCGAGCCGCCCCAGAAGGTCCGCGAAATCGTCCCCGCCGCCGGGTTTGCGCCGCGCCTCGGCCTCGGCCCGCGCCTCGAAATGGCCGCGGCGCTGAACCATGTGCAACGGTTCGACCACGGTGGCCTGCAGCCGCACGGCGTCGATTCCATAGCCCGCCTCGAAGTCGTCGAGCGCCTGGTCGAACAGCCGGGCCAGCCGCTCGGGGTCGCGGCCGGGGCGCGCCAGCCCCAGCTCGCGCGCCTGCTCGGTCCCGTCCACCCGGCGGATCGCCAGGCGCAGGCGGCGCGCGCCCAGCCCCTCCGCCTCCAGCCGCTCGGAGAGCCGGGCCAGCAGCCGGCCCAGCGCCGCCTCCAGGTCGCCGCGCAGGCCGATGGGCTCGGGCAGGGTCAGGCGCACG
>TARA_R110000751_G_scaffold112784_3_pt1 | contig 13141 bp, 29 predicted proteins | sample TARA_R110000751 | Tara Oceans TARA_R110000751 (sample SAMEA4398001) | marine metagenome | biome: Polar Biome; feature: [MES] marine water layer (ENVO:01000295) within the mesopelagic zone...; material: water (ENVO:00002006), including particulate matter (ENVO:01000060) such... | reverse complement strand
CAAATATTAGATTTAGGTGAAAATCAAGGGATGCAAATGGCTCTTAATTTAGGGGTAATGAATGCTACAAATGAAATCATCTTTATAGTAAACGATGATAATGTATTTTGTAAAAATTATGATTTAACTATATCAAAAGAAATAAAAAATTATCCAAAAACAGTACTAACTGTAAATCAAATAGAGCCAACAGGTCCTGGTATATTTAATTTCCCAGTTAAGAATTTAGGACGCAACCCAAAAGAATTTAAATATGGGGAATTTATTAAATATGAACAATCAATTAATAAAGATGAAATAACAACTGATGGGGGTATTTTTCCATTTGCTATGCATAAAAAATATTATATGGCAGCTGGTGGTTTTGATATAATGTATCAATCACCTTTTATTTGTGATTGGGACTTTTTCTTAAAATTAGATTTAATGGGGTTAGGATTTGTTAGAACCCACAATTCCCACTTATATCATTTTGGTAGTACAGCAACCAAAAATGGTAATGAGGGAGATAAATTTAAAGCAACCGAAGGACCAGCCGCTGAAATGTTTAAATATAAGTGGGGGATGATTCCTAATCTATATGAAAACAATTCTCACCGTCCTAAAGGTGTTAGTATTAAAGGAATTATTTTTTAAATATTTATGACCATAACCCCCAAAAATATAATAAAAATGAAAGATAAAGATAAGATGGATAAAACTGTTAAGAGAGAGGTTATAAACATAGAAATAGATTGGGATAGTGAAGAAGATTTAATAGGATTAAGTGATAATGAAACCTTTGTTGATTTTATATTAGAAGGAAGTTTAAAAGCAATAGTTGATGCTTTAAGAAACAAAAAAACAAAAGCAGAGTTATTTAATGTATTTAATAAATCAGTTATTATAGAATTAAAAAGATCTCAATTTAAAACTGTTTTAAATAGAATTACTGATATGCTTATAAGAAATGAGGAATATGAGAAATGTTCAGAATTGCAAAAATTAATAAAAAAATATGAAATATAAATTCTACAGCCCACAAAGTAAAGAAAAAGAAACAATGGGGATAGTACAAGCATCCTCTTTAAATGAAGCATATAAAATAGCAGCTTTAACAAAACAACTTACTATAACTCAATTTAAAAAATTATTCATAGTTGAAGAAATATAATATGAATACTGGATCCCCAAATGAAGGTTTGAAAAAACTATTTAAAATAGTTCTTGGAACCGAAGTTAATATTAAAGATAATATTGATGAAACCGAAGAATTAATATTTATAAATCTAATTAAAAAGTTAGAGGAATCAGAAAAAATGGAACATAAAGTGTTTCAATCTTCTGGAATTGATTTAAGTAAAGTAACTGATGGATTATGGTTTGTCGTAGAAAACCAAATGAGATTATTATATGGTCATGAATCAGCAGAATTAATTCAATGGTATATCTATGATAGATTCAACCCAGATGGTAGCATAATACCCTTAGAAAGTCCTAAGGGAAAATTATTCATTATCAAAACCCCAAATGATTTATGGAGTTATATAAAATTCAAATTTATTAATTAATTTGGATATTTAATACCCCCTTCGTATATTTACGCATAAATAGTTTATAATTATAGTGTAAGTATAAATTAAATATAACATTAATGAAACTAAAAATGATACCATGCATAGCATGTAAAGAACCTATGCCCGAATTAAGGTTAATCAAATTTGGGTATAAAAATTGCGTAAATTGCTCAACTATAGGCGCATATAAAGCGGTAAGCATGCAGCATGGCGAAGGTGACCATACATGGAATGATATTCAAATTATGACACCCGAACAAATGGAGATATATAATAAGGGTGTAGAAAAAAAAGCAAAATTAGACTCATATAATAATTTAGATGCCTAAAGCAAAACCACTTACGAAAGAACTTATTTTAGCTGCAATGGCTAAAACAAAATCAAATATGGCGGCTGCCCGATATTTGAATTGTTCTTATATACATTATAAAAAGTGGGCTAAATTTTATGAAAGTAAAACTCATGATAGTCTATTTGCACAACATAAAAATCAATCTGGTAAAGGAATACCTAAATTTTTAAGAACAGGTGGGAAAGAACCTGCGTTATTAGATATTATTGAAGGTAGGGCAAACGCTTCATCATTCACACCGGCTAAAATTAAATATAGGCTTTTAAATGAAGGCTATTTAGAAGAAAAATGCGCTAACTGTGGGTTTCAAGAACACAGAGTTTTAGATTATAAAATGCCTTTATTACTACATTTTAAAGATAATAATAAAAAAAATTATAAATTAGATAATATAGAATTATTATGTTATAATCATTATTTTCTAACAGTAGGTAATATCTTTACTGATAAGCAAGTTGAAGGAATTGAAGACCACAAACCAATAAATCAGGGTAAAGTAGAGTGGGAAGTTGATGATTATCATCTTGAACGTTTAAAAGAATTAGGATTAGGTGATGATGATGCTGATGAATTAAATATAATCTCAAGAATATAAATTATGGCTAAAAAAACTAGAAACATCAAGATAAAAAAACACGATCAAATAGTAAATGATTATGATAAAATTAAATCAAAACATTTAGAAAGATTGGCAAATAAAATACTTAAAGATGATGAAAAGAGAGATAATTTAAGATTAAAACACATTAAAGGTAACTTTTTAGATAAATTTTAATATATGAAACTTTTTAAATACAACTCAGATAAACTACAATTTGAACCTCTAACCCGAGATTATGGGGTGGTTTTCTTAAAAATAGCATTAGTATTTTTCTTAATAATTACTTTTTTAGGATTAACACATGCCCCCAGAGACCCTGAAATTATTACTGAAACAGAAAAAGTATTAATTATAGAGGAAGCTAATGAATTTAGTGAAGAAAAATTAATTGAGAAAATTGGTGAATTAAATTTTAAATTCCCATATATTATATTAGCCCAATCGATTTTAGAAACAGGCCATTATGAGTCCAAAATATTTAAGGAAAATCATAATTTATTTGGTATGAAAGAAGCTCGTGTAAGACTTAACCTTGCTGAAGGAACTCAATATGGGCATGCTTATTATAATAGTTGGGAAGAATCAGTAATGGATTATGCTTTATGGTATTCAACATATGCTTATAAATGTAAAACAGAAAAACAATTATATAAATTATTAGATAAACAATATGCTGAAGCCACAGCATATGTATCATCGCTACAACATGTAATTGAAATAAATAATTTAAAAGAAAAATTCGAATAAAATGGCTAAAATGGTATCTTTTACTCACAGAGGTAATAGAAGAAAAAAGCGCCCAGGTGTCCACGCTAAAACAAGAACATCAAAATCAAAGAATAGTGTTAATTATAAAAAGGCCTATAGAGGTCAAGGTAGAATTTAAAATGAAGAAAGATTATGTCAAAGAATTCAATGAAACAAACAGTAGACCAAAGTAGAGAATGGAGAGAATGGATGATAAAAAGAGGAAGTTTAAAAATAAAGAAAAAATCAAAACCTTTATACACAATACGATAGAAGATAAAGAGGAAATGGATCATTTTGAACATTTTGATGATGATGTATTATTGGAAATGGCTTTGCACTACCCAAATCATCTTAAAAAAATGTGTATGTTAATTAGTCTAGACCAACAATTAGAAAAAGAACGTTATGAAAAATATAAAAATCGTTGTAATAGGGGAGACGTGTGTTGATAAATTTATTTATTGTAATATAAATAGATTATCCCCAGAAGCACCAGTCCCAATATTAATTCCAACTCATACTGAAACTAACCAAGGCATGTCAGGTAATACTTGTGCTAATATTAAAGCACTATCCCCTGATTCCCAAACAATCCATTTATCAAATTTAAAACAAATAACAAAAACAAGGTATGTTGAAAAGAAAACAAATCATATGTTTTTAAGGGTTGATGAAGGAGATAGTGAAATTGAATCCTTTAAATGGAGTGATGATTACATCTATTTTTTAGAAGAAGCTGATATTGTTATTGTAAGTGATTATGATAAAGGGTATTTAACGAATGATGATTTAATTAAAATAGCATCTAATTCAAAACTATCAATATTAGATAGTAAAAGAAAGCTTAATAATATTGCTACTCATATGTTTGATTTTATTAAATTAAATGAAGAAGAATGGGAAAATAATAAAGGATTAGACCCCAATAATATTATTGTAACTTTAGGGTCTAAAGGTTCAATGTATATGGGTGAAATATTTTCATCAGAAAACCCCCAAGAAACAATTGACGTTAGTGGTGCTGGGGATACATTCACAGCAGCATTTGCTTTATCATATATCGAATCCCCATCAGTTCCTAATGCAATTAATTACGCTAATAAAATTGCGTCCCAAGTTGTCAGTAAACGAGGAGTAAAGACTCCCACATAGATGTTTGGAGAAGCGAGAGAGGGTTCGTATATTTACGTATAAATAAAGGTAAAATACATGGCACTCTGGAAATTCACAAATTTAAATAAATACGGAAACCCAAGATCTAGGATTATCTATAGACCTGATGGTGAAGCTTTTGGGTTTAATCCTAAAGGGTTTGGTCCTTTTGTTAATGTACAAATGTTTAAATATGAACATAAACATGAATTAATTCCCCCTGCATTGATAGTATCAAATGGTAAAAAATATATTGTACCAACATGGAAAGAAGTTAATCCAAATACTACTTTAAATGATATTCAGTGGATTAGACCAAAAGTTAAAATAACTAAATCTAAAACTGTAGTTAAGATTTCAAAAAGTAGTAGTAGTGATGCTGAATATACTACAAAATATTATCCAGATTCAGGTAGATACCATTGTGATTGTCCTGGTACTTGGAGAACTAGGGGGAATTGTAAACATGTAAAGGAATTAAGAAATAAAACAGAAAATAACTAATGGGTTTATTTAGACAAAATATAGCAAAACACGAACACAAACTATCAAATCCTAGTGAATATTTACATACATTTAAACCTTTTAAATTTATACACATACCAAAAACAGCCGGTACTGCTATAAATCAAAGTGCGTTAATAGAAAGAGAAAATACAGATAGAAGAAGTTATGGTCATATAAGAGCTCATGAAATTAAGAATATTAAAAATTTTTATACTTTCTGTTTAATTAGAAACCCTTACGATAAAGTTTATAGTTCGTGGAATTTTTACAATAGTGGTAATGGAAAAAGGGATTCTAAATTAGCTATGCAACGATTTTATCCAACATTTGAAGAATTTGTATTAGATTATCCTAATAGTAAAAATATTGATTACTGGCACTTCCAAAGAACTCAAAAGGAATACATCACAGATAATAACGGTAAAGTAATAATTGATTATGTAGGTAATTACTATAATATAAAAAATGAGTGGGCAATAATTCAAGATAATAACCCAAGATTTAATGGTGAGCATATTCCCTTACCTGTTAAAAATAGAACAAATCCTGAAGATTATCACCCAACAGCTAATGGTGAATTTAAAGGTACATGGACAAAAAAATACACCAGAGAAATGGCTCAAATAATTTACGATAGTTGGAGAGAAGATTTTGAATTTTTTAATATTAATAAAGAAACATATAGATGAGTAGAGGTAGACCCGCAGAAAACACAGAACGTAGAACAAAATATGTTCTAGAATTTATTGATGTGCCATCAAAACCCGAGTTAGGTGGTAGAGCATTATGGCACTTTGATGAATCAATAACTAAAAATGGACCTTTTAAAGTAGAACATTTCCCAGGACCTGATGAAAAAAAACAAAAAATTGAAAAACCACAAAAAGGTAAGTCATATAATAGAATGCCAGTAGTTTTGGTTTTTAAAACTTCAAAACGCTCAAATGCTAAAACTAAGATGAAGATTTGGAAAAATGAAAATATAGATTATATTAACACAGCCCCCAAACTCCCGGGCGTTCCTGACAGTGCTGTTATATTACATTTGGGTGTAGGTGAAAACTTAATTAAAAAATGGCAATTAGAATATAGTTTGTAATATTTATCAACGAATAAAAATTAAACACCATGGCAACAAGAGCACTTATAGGTTATTTAGATGAAGATAGAAACTTCACTTGCACATACAACCATTACGATGGCTACCCAGATGGTTTAGGGAAAACATTACTCAACCACTACGACACAGAAGAAACAGCAAAGGAAATAGCTAATACAGGATATATTTCATATGTAGATGATGATGGTACCATTCATTCAAAACATAATAACCCTGCTAATAAAATAAAATTAGATGGTGAGTGGGAAGATGCATTAGAAGAAATGGCGGGTAAAATAAATGAATATGGTGGTGATTATGGTTATATTTGGTGGGAAGGTGATGGAGATTGGGTTGAAGTAAAAAACACGGGCACCCGAAGTATGATAGATCAAATAGCAAATCAAATGTCATCAGCTACGGGCATGTTTGGTCCTGTTGATGAAAATGAAAATGAAAATGAAAATAAAAATGAAGAAATGGTAGAAAATTACAAAACAAAATGGAACCAATTTATTACTGAAAGCAGCGCAATAGATGACCAATGGACACTATATGTAAAATCATTAGTTAATGCTATTAGATTAAATGGCGTTGATGATTATATTGATTTTACTGAAGATGATTTTAAAGAAGATTTTGATAATTATATAGCAGATAAAATGGATCTCTAGCATTATTTATTACCCCTGATCCTAGAATTGAGGCACCCAAGGGTGCCTCTTTTTTATGTTAAAAGTTTGGAGAAGCGAAGGAGGGTTCGTATATTCACGCCATGAATGAAGAGAGGATACAATCTGTAATAAATAAAGCTTACCCAAGAATAGAAAAATATTATGGGCATTCAAAATATCATAATTGTACTCCTTATATTGAACTTCACCACAACATTTATATAAGAATAACAGGTGATAATTATGACCAAGATATATTATCAGAAACAGAATGCAACCCTGATGCTGAATATGATACAGATGATAATACTATTGTGATTTATTGGCCTAAAATGATTGATAAAGAAACAATTATTAGGTCTTTGATACATGAATACCAACATTATTTACAATCACCCTCCTGGATGAAACGATATTATAATATGGGATATGATTATAGTACCCACCCATATGAAATACTAGCAAAAGAAGAAGAAAAAAAATGGAAGATTTTTGCGTAAAAATTTGGAGAAGCAAAAAATCGTTCGTATATTTACGGTGTAAATGAGGCATGAAGCCAATAGAACACAAATAAATTAATAAAGGTTATATGAAAATAAATTTAAATCCAACCAATTCAAAGGTAATAAATGAAATTGTATTTGTTACAGCATTAAAAGTTCAATCAATGTCTAAACCATTAGAAGAACTTGTAGAGTATGGTAATAATATTAAACACCCAACATTAGGAATAATGTATCAATATAATGGGAAGTTTTCAAGAACTAATTCATAAAAATAAAAGTTATGTTAAAATCAATAAATTATAAAGCAGTTATTGGAGGTTTGGGATCATTAGGAGCAGCATATCTTATTGCTGTTGGTGTAGCCCAACAATATATTCACTTTGCCGATCCCCTAAATGAAATGGGTACATTTATATGTGCTATTTTCTTGAGTGTTTGTTCATTTATGTGTGTAAAAAATAAATAAAATGATTGTGAATAATTATAGCGGAAGTTTAGAAGGTTTAGTTAATAATTTTCCAACTAAACATAAGGAGGGTTTTATCACCCCTGAAATTGATAAATTAATTGAACTATTTCCTAATATAAATACTGGAAAGTTTGATAGTGCTTTAGATTATAATACTATAATGGTTAGAGATGGTGATCATATTAATTACCATTGTGATATCATTACAGCATTAAGGTGTGGGCTTGAAAATAGGGATATCAATTTAAGTGAGGAGGATTAAAAAAATAATAATATGAATAAATTCGAAGAAAAAGTATTTTGGAAAGATGGATTTAATGGTAAAGCATTAGATGGCATTATGTTTAGGTCATTTGACTTAAATAAATTCCTTAAAAAAGTGGAAATTGATAATGGACATGAAGTTGTGGGTATTCAATTTAAAGATAATAACGTGGAAATAATTGTTAAAAAAGAAGACAATGATAGTTAAAACTGAAGAAGATGGTTGGGGATGTGTTCCAGAACTAAAAGAAGTAGTTAGTAAAATTGAATCCTTAGATAGCTACAAATACGAAATTAATAATTGTGTTAGGTCCTCAGGATTAAAGGATATGGCAATTGAAATGAAAGAATTACTAGAAGAAGCAATAGTAGAGTTAGAGAATATTGATACTAGTATAGAATACGAAACAGTAGATTGTGGTAACTGTTGTGATATGGAAATGTATGGGGGTGAAGAATGCCCGGATTGTGGAAGAGAAGCAGAATATATTAATTAAAATAAATAAAAGTTATGGCAAAAGTAAAAAAATCATTTCTAACTCCTAAATGGTTAGAAGTTAAAGAAATGTATGAAAAAGACACAAATGGTTCTGACAAGTATGGTACCAATTTCCAAGTTGATGGTGAATTAGACGTATTGACACGTGAATTTATTGATATTATTGGTGAATTTACACACCAATTTGGTTGGAGTTGTGTTATTGAAGGTGTAAAGATGGATTTGTGGAAAGAACGAATTTGGTCTCTAGTAGAAAATGCAGGTTTACTTCCTGAAATAGCTTGGAGAGATGATTTAGAAGCAGATAGATTAGCTGAAGAAGAAGAAGAAGAAGAAATTTATGAATTGGATTTGGATGAAATGGAAGCAGAAATATATAATTCATAATATGAAAAATAAAAAACAATACACAGGTCACTATATTTCCCTATATGACCACTTAGGCAGTGCTGCTGGTGGTGAATTAGGTACAAAAGTAGCTTATGCCGCTGTTAAAGCAGGTGTTAAACATGAAATTAGACATTTAAATGAAAGTTATTATACTGGTGAGATTTATACTTACCCAAGTGACTTTTTAATGGATTACTTTAAAAATAAATAAAAATAAATAAAAATAAATAATTATGGATAATAATGAAAAAGAAAACTTATATCGAAAGTTAAGTTTAATACTTCAATTAGTTGAAGATCATAGCAATCGTGAAGCAATGCAACATCTAGAAGAATTAATTCATCGAATTCAATTCAATAAAATTTAATACATGTTGTTAAAAAACATGTTATTAGGAATATTCTGTTTTAGTATAGCTCACATACTAACATTTTTCCAATTAAATGGTCAATTTTTTAAAAGAGATTGGTTTAGGAAAAATGAATTGCTAGTAGCAGCAGCAGGTATAATTCTGTCATTTTTCTATATTTGGGGGACTAAATATACTGTTAATGCCTTTGAAGGTCTTCTATGGCCTGCTAGATTTGTTGGGTTTGGGGTTGGAATGATAATTTATGCTGTTGGTGTTAATTATTATTTTGGAGAAATACTTACACCAAAAACAATAGTTAGTTTATGCTTAGCATTAATTTTAATTTGCCTTCAAGTGCTTTGGAAATAAAAATCAAAAAGCTTTTACACAAGTAATATCCAGTTAATACGTATATACAATGATATTAGATTATATTAAATATTTAAATGGTAATGCTTACATTGTTAAACGTGAGACTCCAATCCACACATTTGAGCAAAAAAATACAAATAAATTAAATATGCCCCTATTAGAAGCATACCGAGATTACCTTGGATGTGATCATGTCCTTAGAACCCCAACCCACTTCCTAATGTGCGAAACTATCGCCGAAGCAGAAATTATAGAAGATAATGTCGAAAGTTAATTATGATGATTGGATTAATGAAGATCCATTCCACCCTTGTCTGAAGTGTGGTGGTGAGGAATTTCAATTGAATTTAAAAACTGATCTTTATACGTGTACGAATTGTGGGGTAGCGATGGTTGCTCCTAAAGAGCCTATACGAAAGAAGAAGACACCAAAGAAAAAAGTCCGCTTGAGTGATGAAGACTGGGAATAAGCCTTGTAGGTTCAATATTTATAAATAAAATTATGATAGTTAAACCAACGGGATTTTGGACATATGGGGGTGAGTATTTTGCTGATACATCACAAAACACATTTGATGGTTGGCGTATATTAAGTAAATTTGGAAATTATCCAAGTGGTGATTGGTATTCTGCTTTGTCTACTTCTCAATGGAGGTCTGAATTTAATGGTGAACCCTCTAAACAAAGAGGAACACCAGCTGATGATCCACTTCCTCCGGATATGCCCTGGGCAATAATGGGAATGACTGACATATTAGGTATGAGGACAGGAACCCTAAATTACTACGATCCAGCTTGGTGGGTTGGGACTGATTGGAGTAGTGATAATGAGTTTTATACAATAATTAATGGTTTACAATTCAATCAAAATCAAGGGATTTATTACGACCCTAATACGACAGATAGGGATGTCGTAACGATGAATATGCAGAAGAGTGGTTTTTGGTTTTGGAGACCCGGTAATGAACCACCCCTTACTAGAACTTGCTGGTTGAGTTATGAGTTTGACACTGAGGATTGTTGGGAAGGATCAGGTGCTAGTGAAGTTTATGATTTAAGTGGTAATGGAAATACTGGGACAATTAATGGTACTTCATACCCGGATTATGATAGTTTCCCACCAGATGCTGTTAATCCTTGGTCTGCTAGGTTCCCATTTGATGCCACAAGACGAATTGTAGTTGCAAATAATATTACTTCTACTAATGATGCTGTTACCTATGAGTACTTGGGGGCAGTTGAGGCCAATGCTACTTATCAATACATCTTTCAAACTTCTAATAGTGTGTATTGGAGAGTAAGAGAGGATACTAATTATTGGGATTTTACTTCTCAAAATATATCTACCTCTCCAGATCCCTCCTTAGTGTCACATGCTGTATTAGCTATAGATGCTCAAGGCAATACTTCACAACTTTACGTTGGAAATAATTCCGGTTGGAGTTTAAGAAATTCAGCCGGTGCTAACAATGCAATATATGGGAAAGTTGGTGCAGGATTTACAATAGGTGGTTTGTACGGAGGATCAAATCTTTTTAATGGGGGAATGAATATGTTTAGAATATGGGATGGGCGATGTAGTTCTACTGAAGCTGAGATATTGTGGAGTCATAGCAAATACAAAACAGCTTGGTAAATAGTTAATATTTCCACGAAGAGATTTGGAGAAGCAAGAAAGAGTTCGTATATTTACGACGTAAATGGGGTGCGAGCCCAATAAAACAGTTATGAAACAAAAAATATTATATTTACATGGATTAGAAAGTGGGCAAGGTGGGGAAAAAGTTGAATTCCTTGCGAAAAAAGCATTTGTTCATGCTCCTGAATTAGATTATACACGAAGTGATATATTTCCATTTTTAATTTCCACAGTTGAGGAATTTAAACCTGATGTAATTATTGGATCTTCAATGGGTGGTTATTCAGCATTTGTTTTAGGTGCGCTTTATAAAATTCCGGTTGTTGCTTTCAACCCTGCTTTACATTCTAGAGTAATTGAACCCAACTTCCCTAAATTTGTAAAAAAACACATTCCTGATGATCTTCATATTGTCATTGGTGAAAAAGACACCGTTATTAACGGTAAACGTACGTTAGAGTACCTTAAAGATCATGTTAAAGACAATTATGTGAAGTATGAGATACATCATGTTGAAACAATGGGCCACAGAGTGCCACTTGATGTATTTTCCGATATGTATAATAAAACAATTAAATAAGATGAAAGAATTAAATAATTTTAGAGAATTTCTCTACGAATCTCAATTTAAAGTTGGAGATAAAGTAACTATGACATCTGGTGGTGAAGATATGGAAATTATTAAAACCCGTAGAATGTTTGGATCCAATGTAAATGCTTACACAGTTAAGAATGTAGGTGGTGATGAATATGAGTATGATGAGAGTCAATTGAAATTAGCTGAGGGTAAATTAGATGATCAACTTGATATATTATTTAGATTAAGTATAGGAGCCCATGTTAGTCATGGTGAAGATAGACTATACAAACTTACACAAGCATGGGAGAGGTGGAATGTAGAGAATGATGATAAGTATGATGAGTTAGTTGATCCATTATATGCAGCAGTAGAACTCGTACAAGATGCAGGTGTTCCTGGTGTAAATGATGTAGAAGATGATAAAGAATACCGCATGTATATTAAATCAGCAGATAAACATCTAAAGCAATTTAATAAAGATGTTGCTGCTGTAGCAAAGGGGTTGAATGAAAATAAAACTCAACTAAATGAAAGTGCTCCTGGATATGATACTAGAAAATTCGGTGGTGCTTTACCAACATTAGAAAGTGTAAAAGCAGCTTATGAAGCTAAAGAAAAAGATTTAGAGGATGATAGCTATGAAGTTGATGGTACTTCTGTGGGTGATGGTAAATATGAAGATGAGGAAAGTGAAAAACAAAAAGTTAAAGAAGGTATTTGGAAAATTGGCAATGCAGATGATATTAGTAAATTTATTGATACATTAGAGGTAATAAAAGATGATTACTACGCAGTAGTAGGAAGTGATACTGTAATGGATGGTTTAGATATGGCTATTAAAGGAGCTAAAGAGTTGTTAGACCCAGGTGGGGATGATTCATATAATTCAAGAGATTAAATAAAAATGGAAAATTTCGATTTAAAAAAATACTTAGCTGAGGGTAAGCTATTAAAAGAACAAATACCTACGGTTTTTGATGACGAGAGCATGGATGAATTACTTAACATTATCTCAAAATATGTTGAAGACCCAAACGATGCTCAAGCTGAATTAGATCTTTTTGATCAAGGAGGATTTGATGCAATGTCAGACATGGTAACAGCTAATCTTGATAGAGACCCTGAATATAAAGCTTGGTATAATAAATTACATAGTATAAAAGAAGAAGATGAATTTTCAATAATAAGTAAAGCTAGAGCAAAGGCAGCATTAAGACAAATTAAATCAGGTAAGCGTGATGATGGTATGGGGAAATTTACAGATGAATTATTTGGATATAAACCATTAGACAACACCCCCTATAAAATTACTGACCCTAAGGATATTGATAAATACGATAAGTTTGGATTAGGAAGAGATAAACCATCAGTTACTGA
>TARA_R110000751_G_scaffold6038_4_pt1 | contig 13146 bp, 3 predicted proteins | sample TARA_R110000751 | Tara Oceans TARA_R110000751 (sample SAMEA4398001) | marine metagenome | biome: Polar Biome; feature: [MES] marine water layer (ENVO:01000295) within the mesopelagic zone...; material: water (ENVO:00002006), including particulate matter (ENVO:01000060) such as...... | reverse complement strand
ATTTATACATGTAACGTTGCTCTTACAGCCGCGGCCAGCTCCCTTACTGTAATTCATGATGTCTGGCACTGGAAAGGCGTGGAATATTTTACTGGATCTTTTTATCCTGAGAAATTTCCAACGTATGATAGCGGCCCAACCTTTAATAAAGTCACATCCTGTAAAAATCTAAAAGATTCATACTCAAGCACTGACACAGCTAGATTTAGGTTCTTTGTGCGCAACAAAGACTGGAGTCCCACAATCTACACCGTGGCTACGTCGGTAAACCCCACAGAGATAATTCCTAGTGCATCTTACAGTATCCATAGGGTAATTGATAACTACAACGCAATTCCATACGGAACAGGATCTGATTTATCTACGCTTCTTTCCTACGACAAGGAAGGTAACTATTTTGATCTTCCATTGAAACTACTTGAAAGTGGCTATATGTATGAGATTAAATTATCTTACTATAATGATAGCATCGGATCCTGGCAGGAGCAGCCCCAAGAATTTAAATTTAGGGTTGATGGGTAATTAAAATATGAGCTTTAAAACCTTATTCGATAAGGCGCGCCAGACTAACTCGATAGCTAATAAGTCCGCCGCCGAGATTGGAAATGAAGTCGAATCTCCGCAATACCACGAACAGGATATAATCAATGAAAGTAGATTTATACCCAATGTTGACTATTCTGAGCCGGGCAATTTTGCTCGCTACGGCAGCGCTGAAGAATATTACGCTCAGTCTATTGTAAGGATATACGACACATATCCTTATGATGGGTCCCTAAAAGAAAGACTAGAGTGGGAAAATGATTCCACTTATTTAGACCTCCATATTTTTAATAATTTATATCCCCGGACCAACGGGTATGTTATTATAAGTTCCGGCTCATGGGGTACCACAACAATGCCGTCGTCGTACGATGGGTATGGTCTACCATCAAACGCTGAATTTATTTCGTTTCTCGGAGGCCCACACCCCAATCCTGCCGGTATGTCCCCGACTGCGGGCCAATTTACTGGATCCAATTATTACAATGCATCCAATAATCGAGAGAGTAATCTTAAATACGATCTTCAAAATAAAGGCATAACCGTAGAATTTTGGTTGAAAAAAGATAATTTTATAACTGCATTGACTGAAAAAGAAGTTATCTTTGACCTTTGGAACGGAGAACAATATGGAACTCCTGATTATGGGCGCCTCACTGTTGAACTCACAGGCGCCGCGAATGGCTTAAATCCAGTCAGGATAACAGCCTTGTCTGGTACAACCGGGGTTATTCGGGCTTCTGTCGCTGCAGCCACCTTTACTACTGCGTCTGTTGCAGATGGAAATTGGCACCATTACGCTGTTTCTCTGTTGTCCTCCTCCACGGGAATAGAAACTCGTTTCTATTTTGACGGCAATCTTAATAACTCCAACACTACCGGGTCATCAGGCCTTAATGAGGTCACAGCAGGAGGCCTAAGAGCCTACCTCGGCGCCGCAATTACTACCCCTCCCGCAACGGCCGCGCCGGCAAGGTCAGGTAAACTTTCTGGCTCACTAGACGAATTCCGCTACTGGAAGGTCCAACGCTCATCTAAAGATATCGGAAGATACTGGTTCGATCAAGTTGGGGGCGGTACAAATAATGACCCAGAGCCCTTTTCCGACACACAAGAAACAGTAAATACTAACCTGGGTGTATATTTTAAGTTCAATGAGGGAATAACTGGAGTTGCAGCGACTGACAGTAGTGTATTGGATTACTCTGGCCGTATTTCAAATGGTGCGTGGACAGGTTATACCGCGGGCTCACGACAAACGGGCTCAGCGATAGTCCTATCTGACGCGGCCATCAAGGAGTTTAAAGACCCTATCATATACTCGTTCAATCCAGAGGTTGAAGCACTCCAGGCAACCCTAGCACTTTCCGGCTCAGATCATGATGCGACGAACAACGCTTCAATCTATAATTCTATTCCAGCTTGGATCACAGAAGAAGACGCAGAAGCTCAGTACAACACCAGGTACTTAACCCAGATAATGGGTAGCTATTTTGATACGCTTCACATGCAAATACATCAAATGAATAAGCTTAAAGACGTTCGTTATGTAAGCGGCAGCGACAAACAGTTACCGTTTACTGGTCGCCTGCTGGGTTCAAATGGGTTTGTAGCACCTGATATCTTCATAGATGCCGACGTTCTGGAGAAACTAGCCGACCGCAGCGAAGATCTTCTTTACGAGAAATCCTTAAGTGAAGTTAAAAATATTATTTATCAAAACGTTTATAATAATCTATCCTATATCTACAAGTCGAAAGGGACCGAAAAAGCGTTTAGGAACCTAATCCGATGTTTTGGCATAGACGACGAGCTGGTCAAACTCAGTATGTATGCCAACAATACTGAGTACCAGTATCGTGAAAATCGTAGAACTATTCTGGTTAATGATAGAGCTGTTAATTTTAATAGTCCCGTTAATAAAAATGCAGTCGTTTTTTCGTTATCTTCTTCTGCATCGCCGCACGGAGCAACAGGCTTCATCCCCTCTTCGACCGCCTTGAGCGCTGGTTTCGCATACACGCTTGAGAACGATATCATATTTCCAAAAAAGCCCGATGAAACTAGTGTTACCTATTTTGATACAAACGCGATATCCTCATCTATCTTCGGTGTTCACGGGGCCACCACTAACGAATCCGAAACCTCCTGGCCTGTAAACGATAGCGTAAATTTCCAAGTCTATACTGTAAGAGATGAACTGACTTCGCCAAATGTTAAATTTGTTTTAACGGGGACCAATGGTGGCCACTTCCCGTCGATAGAAACTGACCTCTACGAAGACGTTTATGATAACACAAGATGGAATATCTCGGTTCGGGTTAAACCGGAAAACTATCCATTAGCATATTTTGCCGATGAAGCGGCCAATGGAAACTATACCGTAGTCTTTAGCGGCATAGAGGTGCGCTCCGGAGAAGTGGTAAACACTTTCGAACTGTCTGGGACAGTCTCCCCCCCGGATGATTCTTTTATTACAGGTAGCCGCCGAGTATTTGTTGGCGCCCACCGGACAAACTTTACTGGCTCGGTACTACAAACTTCTGATGTCGAGATTGATGCATGTCGTTTCTGGCTGGACTACGTTGATAACGTTGCACTAAAACAACATACTTTGGATAGCGAGAACTACGGCGCCCTCCGACCCTCTGACTATGCTTATCCTTTCGACGCGACGGCTAGCTATGGTGACATTAAAAAGTCCGAGACCTTAGTCTTTAACTGGGAGTTCAGTCAAAATACCGGCTCTAACACCTCCGGTCAGTTTATCGTTGCAGATGAATCATCCGGCTCAGCCCTTCCGGCCCCTAGATTCGGTGCTCTAGGAAAGATTCTAGCTCCGCAATACACCGGACTAGGTTATAACTTCGCGGCCTCATCGACAGATGCGATTAAAAAAGAGTTCATCGTGGTTTCCCGCCTAAACGATTTAGAAACGATCGCTCCATCTGAAATGATCGAGGTACTTAGAAGCGAAGATCAAATACTTTTTAAAATTGATTCTCGACCAGTTGATTATTACTTTGCTTTCGAGAAGAGCATGGCAAAAGTCATCTCGGAAGAGATGGTGAATATGTTTGGAACGCTTAGAGATTTCAATAACATGGTGGGGCAGCCTGTTAACAGGTTTAGGCAAGAATATAAAACTTTAAACTTCATGCGCCGCGCCTTTTTTGAAAAGGTAGGAAATTCTCAAATTGATTTTGATCATTTCTACGAATTCTATAAGTGGTTTGATAGCTCTCTGTCTTATATGTTGGGACAACTTGTACCGGCGTCAGCAGACTTTGCAGAAAATATTCGCACAATTGTAGAAAACACAGCTTTAGAAAGAAATAAGTATCGAAGTCCATTCCCATTTGTTGATTCTGAAGGCCTTGTATTCGAAACCGCGATTTCAAGCAATGTGGATTACGGCGATGCAATCTCATCCCCGGACGACGACCCACAGGGAACCGGATTCTACCCCGCTCACGCACCTACCCTGCGCCAGGTCGGCCTTTCTGAACGAGCTAACATCAAAAAATGGAAGTATGTACACCACCCACCGAACGCTAACCAGCAAGAAAAATATCTATGGTGGAAGAATTACGCCCCAAGAGATGCTCCCGGCCTCAACACCAACGCAGCCGCCGCTGCCGCACGCGGACCGATCTTGAATGCAATTCGCAACGGGATGCAACAGGAGTCAGCGCGCCCCTATCGTTTTAGCTTTACAGGCACAAAAGTTTTGGGAGGCGTCGGCGCAAAACAGAACAAAAATGTTAATTTTATGTTTGCAGCCACAGCTCCTTTTGGCCCGCTTGTAAAATTGACTAATATTCCTGAGAATATCATGCTGTCCTTTGACACGGATGTTGAACAATTGATAGATACCACGGACGTCTTCTATCCTACATATAAGCAGAGACTGGGGTTTGGTATAAATCCAAAAATCAATGTCAACACTGATATCGTTGACAAAAGAGATGGTAACAGCATAACGACCTTTTCATTGTACTCCCAAGCTAAGCCACAGAGTGTATACGAAGAGGAAATTTCAAGTTCTTATAAGCCGGGCGTAACTATAACAAACCTGCATCATGATTACGTTGACAGCACCGACATACCACTTCAAGGGCCCTTTACAGAAAAATTTGTTGGAGGACGACAATTCCGACACACAGAAATAAACGCGGGATCGGATACCCGGACGACACGCTTTGAGGGGTACAGAATCGAGTTAGGCGTCGCGACGGGCACAGGACACGCCGGCTCACTAGGTATCGTTCCTGGCAACTATCCCTTCGCCGACACTCCCGCTGGCGCAGCACCTGACGGCTTTTTACCAGAGCTGGCTGTAGTCAGCCGGTTTAGAGAGGAAACAGCCAAGCGTCCAGTTAATATTAAGAACATCTTGATGACTACCGAGCCATTGGATACCCGGATGTCAGGCACAATTCTGCATAGTAGAATAGGTAATTATACCAAGAACTACCAGGTCATACAGACATCCGGTCGTATTATGAACGACCCATTCTTTAACGATCAGTCATTTGATTTTGCATTATATCCCGAGACGTCCGCAACCCGCGGCCGTTTCTTAGGAGTTCTTAACAATGCGAGCACCGCCAACCCCGGGGGTACCTTAAACTATGCTCTTCCCTCTCGAACCGGCGCGAACTCCAATCAAACAATCCTTGTTAATAGGTTCAGCTCCCCCGGCGGATATGAAGTTAATTCACGAGGGTATATGGATCCTGCCCATGAGGAACTATCAGTTTATAACGCACTTCCCTATCGAAACCGCGGTGTGATTGATTATGGTATGTCGGGCTCGGCGTCAGCTGACCCTTCTATTACTCAAGCACTGCACGTTGTCGACCAGCTCCTCCACCCCCGCGGCCTCGACCAGCGCGCCACACTCCACTGTGGCCCCTTTGGCATTGATGCTGCCTATGGATCCATAACTGCCACCTCGACGCGCGTAGACGGCGGCCAGGGCTACTCAGTGACACCTTCGTGGCACAAGACCAACCGAAATGCAAAAGCGGTGATACGTAGTTCCTCCGCCGGCTATTACAAAGGGGTCATATATGATAATTTGTTCGTACAACACCAGATTCCACGTTCTGAACAGCAATACACTTGGATCACAGGATCTCTCAAATATGGAGAAACAATTTATGGATTGGATGCACCGGTCTGCCTAACTTCATCGGCGATGGATAAATTAATAGTATCCGGATCTGATGACAGTAATTTGCTATTTATTCCTCTTAACATTCAAACAAATGATCCAGTAACTGCGTCGACACACACCTTGGGATACCCTTTAAACACCCAGATTAATATTAGGGCGGACGGAACAATCATTTCGCGACCCGGGTATGTCAACGTAGATTATTGGGGATCCCCAGTCTTCGGAAACCCAGATAACTGGGTTAATAACTTGATAACAACGAGAAACGGACCCTATGGTTGGCCAACATGGAAGCAAATAAGAACCGGTGAAACCAAAGTTGCTCGAACTTTAAGAGAGAACAACTTGATTGGGGTTCTTGTGCCTCCCCCGATGTTGAAAAAAACAATCTCCGGTCGCACAATCCAATATGTCCGAGGTAAGAAATCGAATGAGTTTATCGACTATATCGAACAACCAATTAGCAGCCGGCATTATCCAGTAACGATTTGTGTAGAAGATAATACCGAAGACTCAAATACCAATAATAATATTTTAATGAACATTACATACGGCAATCTCTTAGATTATTTTTCTCATCCAGAACTGAATGCGCGCCTGAATATTCCAGAGCCAGATCTATATAACAATGCTTTAAACAGTGTTTTTGAGTACATTACGTCTAGTGCTATGTCAGTTGTCATTGGATACTCTGAAAGGATATATCCAAAGGAGATTAATGCATATCGGAATATCGTCCGTCGCCGAACCCAATTTACTATTGATGATATCTGGAGTCCAAATCGGTCCACGAGATCTTTGAATGGCGGCGGCGCAACAGGCACCGCGAACTCTCAAGGTGTAACTATCAACTCGTCGAGCACTTGGCCACTGGACGGCCATCTAGACTTTAATACAGTCGCATCGACCGCTCCAACTTCCTCCGACGGATCCGGAGAACTGTTAAATAGCTATTCTCGTTACGGCTCCGCTAGCGTAGCCACGGTCCGACCTGCGGCCACTTATGCCTGGCGTATTCCTGTTGGCTCATCCTCTGTTAACAACAACCCCGTCCTCGCTGGCGATGCCAAGTGGGAGGCTGCAACCCAGTCCGGTAAGGATCCTTATGAGAATTATGAAGACTACAGTGAAAAAATTGCTCGGATCGGGAAAGATCATTCGATAGTCCCAGAATTTAGAATTAGTCCGCTTATAGAAAATTATGTTGAAGCAAATAATAGTGATTTCTTAGCTGATGTGAATAATATTTTAGAATTAACCGGAGCGTCGTTATCGAACAGTTCCGAGGCCTCATTTTTCACCACATATACAAATGCCGACTTCTTAAAATATTTCTCTGTGGTTGATAAGGAAATTAACGACAAAAGATCTGGCAACCTCAAGATCCGCCGCGACAAGGTTTCCCTTAAGTGCTCCGCGCTGCTTAAATTTTTACCGTATAAGGGATTCTACCCGGCTGAGCGCACCATCGAGCTCTCCACCTTATTTTCGCAGTCCTATGCAGATACAGCATTCATTAATATCGGCTCCGGCGGCGGAAAAAGACAACAAATATACCGCGCCCTGCTCGAACCCTTCTTTTCTCCTGGCATCATGTTTAATACAATTAAGTCTGGAATTGGTGTGAGCACCTGTGTCCTGGCAAACACTGGTTCGGATGCCAAGACCGTCTTGGCAAATCAAGCTTTAGCAACCGTTAACGGCGCTGCCACGACTCTGTTCGAGGGCACCGTGAAATTGAAGACAATAGCTAAATTTTCTACCACATTATCCGGGTTGAACACAAACAATGGGTATTATCTGCAAAGACTACCATTTGAGACATTGTACAAACCAAGAGTATATCTTAGTAAAGATTATATCACCGGCTCCGGAGCAATTTACGATAATGGAGTTATTGATAGTTCCACCGGCGCGGAGGACAAGTTTGATTCCGGAGGCAGTGGCCCAAACTACGTTTTATTGAACGGTGGTAAAAAACTTTATGAAATGGCAATTGATAATTTCTTATGTGAAACGACAAATTTCTTCTTAGACAGGCCTGCAACATTCGAATCTAAGAGAGAAGATCAATTCGGCGCTGTGGTGTCAGGTAGCACATATACTATGCAGCTAAAGATGTTTCGAACACTCGACCAGAATATGATAGTTACACCCGGTTCTTTTAACCTGTATAGCCGTGAATCTGCTTTTGGCTTTCCCATGGGCGGAGGCAGCGGCGGAGCTAATAACACATACGGCCACTTAACCCCACCATATTATTCTGGCTCGGCCACAACTACGTTTGTCTATACCGCAGCTACTAGTGGAATCCCAACACTGTCAGAAATTTTAGCGAATACGGTTATCACTCAGGCCCGATCCCTAAGTGCTTATGAGAGTGCTCGAGTCACAACCCTCAGCGAAGAAGCGTCCTTTATGTACAATGATAGCTGTTTTAACCTGACAGACTATTATAATGAAGTTCCAAAAGGAACAACACAGCAAAGCAGCCGCTGGTTGATTCAATCGAAATTCGAGACTCCGGTTCTTAACTTTGCAAATGTAAATTATACAAAGCCGGCGGCCAGCTCCGTCGAACCCGGGCTTACCCCAGCAGAGGATATTAGTATCAGAGGAATGTGGCATCAGTATGGGCATCTTCCAACAGGATCTCAAGAAGGGATCTTTGCTCTGATAGAGAAGGGCGATCAGAATACTATAGACGGCGGTACTAATATCTCTTTGGCTGATATCGTCGGAATGCCGTCTGGTACTCCTTTACGAGTCGGAAAAGTTAAGACTGAAAATGTATTAGAGGAAGCTGTCGTAGTGGTCCCGTTTAAAACTGTGAAGAATCGAAGAAAGTTTTTCCAATTTAATAGGAAAAGTAAACAGTCCGACTCATACAAAAAATTAGTAACTTTAATGGATAAGTATATCTTCCCACCCAAGTTTGATTTTACCAGACATGAATCCGTCAAACCGATTCAGATGTATGCTTTCGAATTTGCAGCGTCAACTACACAACAGGACATAGCAGATATGTGGCAAAACTTACCCCCGAATATCTCGGATACGTTTGTACACAAAGAGGTCACGGTTGAAGAAGACGAGCTGATGAAGGCATTATTAGAGAACAGTCCAGAAATACAGTGGATGGTGTTTAAGGTCAAGAAGCGCGCTAAGCGGAACTACGAGAAGTACCGTCGTAGCTTGGTAACTGCCGACACATCGGCCTTCCCCGAGACAATAGGCGATTACTCTTACAACTGGCCCTACGATTATTTCTCTTTGGTCGAACTAGTTAAGATTGACGAATCAGTGCAATACATATCGTCAGACTTGACAGATATGCCAGACAGTAAAATACAGATAGTGGGAGATGTTAACGTCAACGTAACCAACCCAGTACCGGTAATTAACATGCCGGAGGGGTTCGATAGATAATAACCATGGATTTTTTTGATAAAAAAGAAGATATATTAGATTTTCAATTGACTGAATACGGGAAACGGCTTTTAGAACAGGGCTCTCTTAAGCCAAGGTATTACGCATTTTTTGATGATGATATTTTATATGACACACAGGCCGGCGGCTTTAGTGAAGAGCAGAACAGTGCTGCAAATAGAATTAAATATGACACGCCGTCTCTAAAGGTTCAATCAAATACAACTGGTGTCGAGACAAGAGTTAGTGAATTCCTTCTCAACGTTACTGGGGGGGATAACTCTGACATTTTTGCAACTAATATAGCAGAAAATTCTGTTGACTTTGTTAGTGCTTTTCAAGAGACCCCACAGTTTGCCCAAAAATATTTCTTAGGATCCGATCCTCTAGGGAATAGCGACCTCAAAACAGAATATGCGCCGGCTTGGCATATTAACTGTCTAGCAGGAGAGATCGCCTCGAGCAAGGGTTACTATACAGTAAACCTTACGGGAACAGATCCCGGCCTAGCGGACGGCATCGTAAGAAAGATCCCGCAGTTAGAAATTACCCTCGATTATAAGACTTTTTTGGACCGGTCGACTGCCATCGAAGGGAATAGTGTAGAACACATCGTACAACTTACTAACAATCATTTTGATGGCAATGTAGAATTATATGTACAAGAGAACTTTTTGGTCCTTGATGTACAAGAAAAAAATACTAGTTTCCTAAAAGAAAACGTTGATATTGAGGTTTATGAGGTAGGAGACAATAATGAGCTGACTCTCCTACAATTCCTGGGAGATGAGAATGTGCTTCAGTCCCCGTCATCAAATACGGCGGAATATTATATGAATGTCCTGGCCGATGGGGATATTCCCCCACACATAATAGAAGAACTGGGAATCACGAGGGCCTCTATCCTCGGCGAATCAGTACGCGTCCGCCTGAGTAAAGACCTATATCAGACAGACAACGAGGAGCCCTGTTAATGCTTAACATTTCTCCGGGCCTGTTTATAAAAGAAGGGGCGATCGCGATACCCTTTATAAAAGACGTCGCAGTCCATGAATCTAAGATGGTGAGCACTCAAATAAAATCCATCGATATAGAGATCTCGGTCCAAGTTACAACCACATCAGCCGGCCCCCTGACCGGAGTAAATTTACATGTATCCGCGATAAAGGACGAGGCCCTTGCGCGCTCCCTCCATATAGGAAATCCATCAAACAACCTAAGGTCTTTAATATTGGGTGAGTACGAGACTAAAAAGAGACAATATACTAATGTTTTTCTGCAAGATTACTCCAACGCGCCATCGACTGCAGTCATAAACACTGACAGTGGCGCCCCAGTATATTACAGAACTATTAAAATACCGATGACAATAACTTATATAGGTGACGTGGACTATCTTTGTCTGGTTGCAATCGTGAGCGAGTCGTATGATCCAAACACGACACAAATGAAAAGTTTCAAAGAATACTTCCAAACCCGAGAATTCGTAATAAGCCCTCCATCGGTTGAAACGATATTACGCTCCGGTCGCCCGCCCATGACATCAAATATCTTTTTGTTATCGGAGGACACGGCTCATTACGGTGTAGCCGGCGATGTCTGGCCCTCGACAGTTCATCGACACCCAGTTCATAAGCTTATGGCGGGATCTGTACATGACAACAGATTACATCCAAAAATATCATCGGTAAGAGTACCTAATCTAAAAACAAAAGACTATAGAATGAGCACAGTCAATGATCTCACCGCGCCGTCGATCGCCCAAGAAATCATACCGATCGCTCACAAAGCGTATATATCCTCGGTACACTTCTCTCGCTCCCGTGATAACGCTCTAAAAATGTTCTTTTCGTTTGATTTTCATAATTTTATTGTTGACAACAGTGCCCTCTCGTATGCGTTTAAGAATAAAAGTTCCTTGACTGCAACGGCACAAATAGAAGAGATTAAAATATATCGCCAACGAGTTGATCAAGGAGACTACGGCAATCGTCTCACCGCGGCCAAACACGCCAATAATACTGCTTGTTTCAATCGCGCAACAAAAGAGCTAGTAGCTAGGCTTAGCGATAATAGTGTTTCTATTATACACGCCTCGCAGGAATCTTGGTCTGGAATATATGAGATTGCTGTTATAGACCGTGATATGATCAGTGAAGGCTCGGCAGCCTATCAGTATAGTATTGAAATAGAAATAGTAGACAATTCAATATCAGAAGTGAAACAAATGATTATGAGTCTTCGAGCCCAGATGGCCGGCCTCGAGCAATATTTATTAAAATCTTTTAATTTTGAAAAAAGAAACTATAATGTAGAAACATACATGGATGCAATGTCAACCTTTGGGCCCGGCCCACCGATCTGGAAGGCTGTGATTGCAGAATATGTGGCAAGTCTTGCGTTTCTTAAAGGATATTTGCTCGGTGAAAATATGTCAACACCACAGCTTACGCGAAATTTGGTTGCTTTGGCATCACCCACGTCTGCCACACACTCTTCTTTAAAGCAGTTTAAACAGCAGATAAATGATTTTATTTTGCAATTAGAAAATTTAACAGGACAAAGCGAGGCCCTTACTACACGCCCATACTCAGAAGAGACACAATCCTATCAGTCTAAGATTGCCGGCTCCTCGGCTCAATCTCGACGTCTCAAGTATAATTTTGTAGAGAAAACATTATACCGGAACGATCTAGAAGCTAGCACAGGCTTTGATTATTTTGGGCCGAATATCCTGACTAGTCAGCTAACTTTTGATAGGGTGTCAGTACAAGAGTACGGGACACGAATTTCTAAAGAAATTAATAAGTATCAAATTGGTAGTACTAATCTGGCTACGGCTAATAAATATGGCTTTCTGACACCAGATACTGTTCGGCTCCCCTATGGAAACATAAAAATCGAAAAAGAGGTTGATTTTAGTAAGTCGCTGGGGCTACTGAGAGCAAACAAAGACAGCGTGAGTAAAAACATTAGCTTCATCGGTAATCCCTCTCAACCAGAAATACAACAGCTAGACGTCGAGGGTCTGTTGTCCGATGCCGGCGTCTCTTACGAGCGCTCTATCGGCCCTGAGTGCCTGAATGGACTCTTGGTTAGTCAAAAATCTGAAGCCCGCGGCCAATCTGTGATAGATTCTTCTTTGTACTTCTCAGAAACTAGCCATTTTATAAGGGATGACAACTCCTTGGACGCAGCAAGATCGGAAGATGCTAGCTTGGTTAATAACAGAAAACTAAAATCTGTTAAAATTCCCTCTATTGAGGCTATTATCGCCGGCGTAATAACAAACTTCGGCCCAGTAGCTGCCCCAAACATTGCATCAGTATCGGGATCTTATGCTGCAGCTGCCTATGCAAGCTCCCCGGGAGATTTTTCTTCTTTAAATTTATTTGAAAAAAATATAAAATTTAATTCTGTTGTGAGGGTAGAATACCTAGTAGGTTATGATAATGGCATCCGCGACCCGGTCTGGCTCTTATTAAGCCAAGCAGCAATTAATTCTATTCTTACTAATAATAAATCATTGTTGTGTCGCCTGTCTATCCCATCCCAGAGCCTAAATATAGAAAATGCCTATGAACTACTAATGTATACTTCGTTATTTGTTCTAGGGCCCTCGATACTACCACTCCGAGATACATCAATGCAAGGTACTATTTTGATAAGCAATCTAAAAAATTATATAAATCAACTAATGTCCTCCGGCCCAATGAATATTAATGCCGCCGGCGGCAGTTTGTTATCACAGTATACTTGTTCAGATATGATGATCTATGGTTCTCCTCCGAGCGCTGCGCCAGCTGCGACAACCAACACGATCGCACTCGCCTCCACGGCCGGCCAAAACGGGGGAGCGTACTAATGCCTAATCACACCGGACGTGCCCTTTACGGCGCCGCAAACACTAGTATTTTTGGACTGAACGGTTCCGTGACACAGGCCCAGGACGGAGATGAGAGAACAACAAACTTTCAGCTCCATCCGTCAAT
>TARA_R110000751_G_scaffold76140_1_pt1 | contig 13154 bp, 25 predicted proteins | sample TARA_R110000751 | Tara Oceans TARA_R110000751 (sample SAMEA4398001) | marine metagenome | biome: Polar Biome; feature: [MES] marine water layer (ENVO:01000295) within the mesopelagic zone...; material: water (ENVO:00002006), including particulate matter (ENVO:01000060) such as...... | reverse complement strand
TCCCGATGTGATTAATGGCGCAATATAATCAGTAACACCATCAAACTGAAAACTCTTGGTGTCTGCAAATGATGGGGGTGTTGGTGTGCTTCCTCCACTCAAGGCTCCTTGATTGACTCTCAGCTGACTGAATGAAGTTAAGGAATAAAACATCTTTTATGAGTTTCTTATTACTACCACAGAACCAGAAACCAATTGAACCCCTGAGAACTTCACTCCTCTGATTGGTGCAATGATTACCCCAGCCTTTATGGGTGAGCCTGATGTGGTGATATAGTCATCTTTTCGGTCCCCACCACCTACCTTGATAGATGTGAATATTGTGTCCTCACTTACATAAATCGCATCTATGTCAGCTGTGAATTCAATTGCATCATTGACCACGACTGTCCCATTCTGGAGAGCCATTTCTTCAATTGCGTCAAGTTGTGAATTTCCCATTTTTATCTATTTTTCTTGATTGTTTAAATCTGTTAATATTCTTATTTCTTCCTCTGTGAGATTCACACCAAGACCAGCAATCTTCTCCAGTGTCTCAGCTTTTGTTTTCTGGACATTGGCTCTGGATTCCTCATCCACTTGAAGGACTGGAAGGTGATTGAATTCAGCTTTGAGATAGTAGTCTCCATCAAGTCCCCATTGCTTCATAATGCTGTCATACATGGATTGAGTCTCTGGGATGATTGTGTCAGTGTATACCATTTTTATTGAGTCCCTGACATTGGAGAAAGTGGCTCCTCTGTCTGAGCTGAAGAGATTCATGTTTAGTCCAAAGGTGTCAATGATTGCAATCTTGTCAGCTGTGAGTTCTTCAAACAATAGAAGGTCTTTTGTTGGATAGCTCATAGGCTTCCAGTCCACACTGGACTCTGTAATCATCAGCTCATCTTTGCTCCTATTGAACCAATCTTGTTGGATGGTTTTCTTCTCTTCTGGAGTCAATGGGATAGCTCCTCCCATGTCATTGTTATTGGTTGATAGGATTCCAATGGCTCCAATGTTTTCAAGCAATACATTTCTTTTGTGATATTGTGCTTTGATATTGCTCAATGGATATCTCAGAGAGTCCACTCTGGAGATAGGTTTGACCAGATTCATTCCATCATCTGTGGTCAGATATATCATGTCATCCCAGTTGATTGTCTCAACAGAATCATCATCATACTGAAACTTAAAATTCGTGATGAGGTCATCAGTGTCCATTGCTTGAAGCTTCTTTCCTGAGAGATTAATCTTGACCTTATTTGCTGGTAGTGGAACCATCAGATTCCTGATGTCAAAGCTCCTCTTTGGACAATAAGCAAAAGCATTTGAGTAAAGAGCATCCTGAACAGATAAGGAATAGACCACATCTGACCAGCTCTGGACAGCATTGGGATTCTTTATGAGGTCCATGACCCAATGGTTCTCAACCTTATTCCCATCTCTGTCATAGAGACAAGCATAATTTGAAGCCATCATCGAGGCTCTCTTATCAATCACAGCTCTGAGTTCTGGAATCTCTATGAAGAGTCTCCAGCTGTCATTGGTGTCAACCCAGACAGCTTCCTTCTTACCCCATATCTGTGTAGCATATGGAAGCCTTCCAGAGACCTGATTGATGAATCTGTTGAGTTGATTGCTTTGATTAAGACCAAAGAAGTTGGTCAGAAAATTGTTCTCCATAGATTGTCTTGATTACTTCATCTTACAAAGTTAGTGATTATATTCTAAACAAATACTTTGATTAGTTACTCATCAATTTTCTGAACATAGATTGAGCAAAGATTGAGATACCAGCCAGACAATCTGGAGCATCATCATTCTTGTTCTTCCCATCCTTTGAATATGACAGCACTGATTGAATGAACATGGAGCAATCTTGAGAGTCTCTCCTGATGTATGTGACAGCTGTCTGGAGCCAAGCTGACTGCATGATGATTCTTGTGTCCTTGTTTGTGGTGTTGTTTACCATCAGAATCTTTGTGCTGGTTATCCTCTGGAGATGTCTTGAGAACATTGCTCCCATGTTGTTTGATTCAACCCGACAATATGAGACATTCCACTCCTCAAGCTTAGAGGCACACAGAGGGATTGTGATGTCAGTGTTCTCTCTGTTGTATACATAATCAACCAGATAAAATTGTCCCTGAATGATTCCCATGACAGCCATTGCAGTGAAGTCCTTTCCCATGTCAGCGACATCAATATAAGCCACGCAACCATCAAGACCTTTGGCTTCTTTAAGCTCATTGAATTCCTCTGGGTCCATGTATGTCATATCACTGAACAACCTTCCACCAATATCCACTGGAGTCTGCATATATTCAGCTGACCATATCTCTGGAGCTGTCCTCTTCTTTTTGGTTTGATATTCCTCAGTGGTCATCACTGATGGACAGAAGCTCTCACCCAATTCATTCAGAGCTGGGATGATGATTGACTTCTCGTAGACCTTGTCCTCAATGTTCTTCCCGATGACATCCTTGAGGGACCATCTTGTCCCAATGTCTATCCTTGAGCATCCTGATTCAAAACGTGAGTCATGAGTGGCTTGTTTCCATTGGATGATTCTGTCATTGATAGTGTCTGACATTGCATCCTCAATATTCTTATAGAGGTCATCTGTGACAGCTACCATTGAAGCTCCAAATCCAATGATGGACCCACCCACTCCAGCTCCGAAATAAGAAACCTGATGAGCTTTGCTTGTGTTCCATCCCTGAAGGTTCTTCTTATCATCTGAGAGTTTAACATCTGGAAAGACATCAGTGAACACTTCACTCTTGACAATGGCTCTCACATCATATGAGAACTTGAGATACAGAGTGGCTGTGCAAGTGTTACGCATGACAGAGCCTTCTGGATGCTTCCCGATTATCCATGCACAGAATAAGCTGGTGATGTAGCTCTTCCCAGCTCTTGGAGGCATGGAGACAGATAAGCTCTTCAGAGAGCCTTGCTCAATCTTCTGGAAGGATACAGCCACCTCTTTGAGAAAGACTCTCTCAGCAAAGAATTCAGGGTCATAGGCATTACAGAAAACCCAGAAGTTCCTTCTTGATAGTTCATTAAGAACCTTCTTATTGTTCATCTCTTTTAATTGTGTCCTTGATTCAACCCCTGAAGCTTTGCTCTTGAGTATCTTGGACTCTCTTTCTTCATCTTATTACTTCCCTCTCTTGTTCTGAGTTTGAATTTGTCCTTATCCTTGAGGAATTTATAATACATCTCTTTGTCTGATGATGGCTTTTTAATTCGATAATCTTTAGAGATTCCAATCTCTTGAAGTATGTCCTCAGTGTAGTTGATGGATGTGAGTTTGAAGTATGCTGAAACCAGCACAGAGTTCAGCTTCATGTCAAGGATGTGTTGAATGGTTAGGTCTTTATACTTTCCGAAACCAAGCTTTGACTTTCTGGTCATTGTCCTAAGTAGTGGAATCATCTTCACCTCCTTGATTTGTGTCTTGGTCCTTCATCATCTCAATCAATTGGTCGTCTGTGAATGGACTCAAGTCCTCCACTTGATGCTTCTGTTTGGTCTCCATGAATGATGTTGATAATGCTCTCCTTTCATCATCAGAGCTGATGAGCTTCATTAATGCTAATTGTAGGACTGGAGCCTGAGACTCCATCCACTTGCTTCTAAGCTTCATCTTCATAGCTACCTGATTCTCAAAGATAGCCTCTTTTATGGTGTCTACCTTGTCAAGATTATGGTTGTAAAATGTAGCTCTTGATACTGGAAGGTATATGACCACATCAGTGATGAACACGAGCTTATGTTTCTTCACAGCCTTGAGAGTCAGCTCAATCAATTCATCTGTTTTATATTGTTTACTCATATCGGTTTTGATTTTGATGTATATAAGCCTCACATCCTTCAAGGCTTCCTTGATAGTGTATCTTTGTCTCCTCTTGGTTTAGCACTTGGTAGATGTTTTCCTTTAGGTGTTTAATCTTCATCTGGAGTGTTTTGGTTGATAGGCTCACCCCATTCAATGAGCATCTGGTTGATGTATTTTTGAACGTCTGAGTCTTTGAACATCCTTCTGAATTTTCTGCTCCTGATGTACTCTTCCAGAATCAATGAACCCAGTCCAAGAATCTTCATGTCTTTTTTATCCAGAGACTCATATCTTGACTCTGGCTTTTGTCTCTTTCCTCTTATGAGGTTAATCAATCTTTTTATCATCTTGGGAGTTTTCGTGGTCCTTTAATTTGTCTTTTAGCTTCTCAATTATGTAGTGAACATCATCCTCAGAAATCACAGAATCCATGACGAAATCAACCAGAGCATCTGGATTGAAAACCTCTTCATTGTATTCGTTAATTATGTGGAATCTCTTCATTGTTTTGTTTCTTTAAAGGTATGAATTATCTGTAACATGAGAAACTGGTGATTTTTTTCCAGTGATTTTGTCCCTCTGTGTCCCTTATGTTTAAAGGATTTCTTCACATCTCTGATTTTTAAGGGTAACATACCAGCCAGAAGAGAAAACCTCTTAAAACGCATAAAAAGGGCATCTATGAGGATTTTAACTTATTATAGCTTTTGCTCTATAATCAGGAGAAAATCTTCACCAGAATGTAAATCACAGACAGCACAAAAACCCTAAAAACAGAGTAAGCCATCCCCTCTCCATCATTGGTCCATTCCCTCAGACTCTTCATTCTAAACCACCAAAAAGGAGAGACAATGAATCTGTCAAATATGAATATTAAGAACAATACTGGGAACAATGACAGAGCTATAATTTGTTTGATTTTTTTCATGTTTTTTATTTTGGTGAAGGTGAAGAGAGCTGTGTCAATTGGAAGGAGAAAGTATGTCAACAGCTCCCTCACCAAATAAACCTATGCGACAAAGTTAATCATTATTTAAACCTGAACCATATTGAATGGATTTGTCCTTCAAATTTTACTCTGGAAATTATCACCCCATTCTCTTCAGCATAGTCAATCCATTCCTTGAGCTTATCATCTAAGCTGTGAGCTTTCCATAAAAATCCAGCTCTTCTCTTTCCGTAATCAGCACAGAATTGAACCCTTGAGCTTTCAATCTTAAACTTTTTTAACAGCTTTTTAATATATGTCTCATCAGGGAATCCATCCTCATAATGTTGCTCACTCATATTCTGTGGAAAACTTTTGGAAAGTTTAATTGAGTTATAATTGTTATACACATTTTTTCAGCTCTTTCAAAGGTCTCATCATTTCCACATTCATATCCAGAGAGGAGCTGGACCATTTCAAATGATGCTCCCTGAATCATTAAAGCTGATTCATGAATGGATATATTTGAAAGCTCATGGGTGTTCAGAAACATGAAAGGTTTCATTTTAAAGCTCTTGTTTTTATCCTCTGGATGATAATGAACCATTGAACAAAATCCCTCCTTAAACTTATCCATGAAGATGGCTTCAGCATATGTGACCCCACATAAATGATTCACACCAAACCATTGAAATAAGTCTTTCACATCCCCAGAGAGGAAGAGGTCAAATTCTGGAAGGATTATCTGTCTCATGTCTTAAAAATAGGCAAAAAAAAAGCACCTCCATTCCTGAAGATGCTCATTGTTTTATTTTTTGTAGCTCTTAGCTGATAGATAAATTCCTATCTTCTCAAGTGTGGAGCTGTGAAGTCCCTTCTTAGGGTCTCCAGAGTTCATGTACATCCACATCTGAGATTGATGGACTCCAGCTTCATCACTGAATCTCGCCAAGCTCATTCCATTGTCTTTGATGAATGTTTCAATCATCACCCTCACATTCTTATTGAGGTCTTTGAGTTCTTTGGCTTTCATTAGAATGGTAAATCTTCAGATGGTTCATCCAGTGTGGTTTTCATGTCCTCATTCTTAGGGGATGAGACATCCACTGAAGCTGACCAGATATTCAAAGAATTTAAGTATCTGACCTCCCCTTCTTTTTTCTTCCACTCTCTTCCTCTCAGATTGAATTGAACATCCTTGAGGATATCCCCTTCTTTGACATCAATCTCATCTATCTTCTCATTGATGAGCTGGAAGATTACTGGTTGAGGAAATTTCCCATCTATCTCAAGGACTATCTCCTTCACTTTGAATTTATCTGATATCACTCTGACATCCATTACTTTCAGCACTTTGGCTCTTTCTATTGTTAAATTGTTCATTTATATGGTTTTATACATTTCGTCATAGATTTCCTTAGCCTCTATGATTCTGGCTTTCACTTTTTCAATTTCATCCATGTTAAGGTCAATCTCAAAAATCTTAATTCTGGATTTTTCAGGGACATGAGAAAAAATCATTCCCTTCTTCACTTGTTCTCTGATTTCATCCTCAAGCTCTCCCATGTCCTTGTCATAGTTCTCAGGAGCTTTCATCTCTGACATTGTCTGAAAATACACTTGCCCCTCAATGATATGGTCTGGAGTGTCTGTCAAGCAATATGCAAGAAAAGACTTATTTACATCCTTAGATAGCCACATATACATCATCATTTGATACCAGTAGCTTTTGTTTAAAGTCTTGAGAGGTCCTTTGTAGTTCTGAGACTTTGTGAATGTTCCCAAACTGAATGAGCTTTTGACATCACCTAAGACCATGCTGGAGCTGTTCTTCTCCATGAAGTAGAGGTCAGGCTCTCCAGTCACATAATCATTGAATAGTCTTTTCTTTTTAAGATGCCCCTCCTTCTCTTTAGCTTTCCACTTCTTTTCATTCATCATCATCTTGATTGACTCAGGTTCCATGATGATTCCCTTCTGTAGAAATTTGTTTTGTGGGATGTCATTGGTCACTCCATGTTTGTTGAGCCATACTGCATCTGTAATGACTGACATTGCTGTCAATCCAAAGCTCTCCCCTTTGGTCCCTTTGGACATCAAAGCTCCCACTTGGGAAGCTCTGACATACCAGCTTTCTGATGGTTTACCCATTGGAAACCTCCTTCAGTCTTTTCTGTTGGTTAGGATTGAGAGCATAGGCTGACTCAATGAATTCAGTGGTGATGATTTTACCATTCCACTCCTTTCCATACATTGCAAGAAGCTTCTTGAAGTCATCATCATTGATAAGCTTCAAAGATGGCTCTGGAGCTTTTGTCTGGACCTTCTTTGCTTCTCCTCCAGCATCTATGTCAGACGAATCCACAAGGTTGAGAATTGCTCCAATTGAGTACCTTTTAAAATAGGTTATAATTGCACCCATTGACTGAGGATAATTCATCCCCCTGAGTTCTACTTGAGGAAGCTCAACAAAGCTCTCATCAATCTCTCCAGTCTCCATGTGAATCAATCTGGTGAGAAGTCCAGTCCCTTGAAGCTTAAAACTGAAAACAAGTCCCTCCTCATAAGCAATGGGGACAGCTGTCTGAACAATTGTCTTTAAATCTGTATAGGTATAGCTGTGAGCTTTTGCTCCTTGATGTAGGATAGGCATCTTCATCTGGAACCTTCCCAGAGCTTTCCAGAGATTGTCTGGACTCTTCGCTGTGGCTTTTTTTACTGGCTTTTTATTCTCCATGATTCATTGGTTTTATGTATTTATAATTCGCCAAAGTCACAGAATTCCCATATCTATTCACAATAGTCAAAGGTACAGATGCGATTGCATACCCTTCAGCTCTCAAGCTGTGAATGATTGAGGCAAGTCTTGTGATTCCATATTCTTTGATGGCTTCCAGACTTGTGATGCTTCCAATTTCTTTCAGATGCAACATCACTGCATCTCTTTGTGTTTTTACTTGATTCGGTTGAATCAAAATCTCCTTACTTTTCATAGATTTATTATTTAAATTATTATACAAATATAGTGAATTTATTGACTTGACTTTAAGTCTTTGAGCTTCACCTTATACTCATCAAGTATCTCCTGAAGTTCCGATTTTGTGAACTTCCTTATCACTCGTGCATCCTCCTCAAGCTGACTGAATTTTTCAGGTCCAATCCTCTTGAGCAATTTCTCTCTGTATTGTAAAAGTGAGCCATGCTCCCATCTGTTGCATTTAACACACTGACCCCAGATGTTTCTCTCAGCATCAAAAGTCACATTTTTGAAGTTGTTTGAATTGTAAAAATGACCAGCATCAAACTTCCCTCTGAGTATTGTTTCACATGAACAGCAATCTCTCCCAGCATCTCTGGTCCTGACGTAAAGATTGACTATTTTCTGGACTCTCTTCATCATTTCCCTTGTGGTCTCAAGAGCTTCCTTTCTATTTTTAAGCTCCTTATTCTTTTTTTTGACCTCCATAGCTTTGATTTTAGAGACTTTTTCCATTCCTTCCATAGTCTTACACTCCAGCTCCCAGCAAAATCTCTCTAAGGAGCTGAAACGTGGCTCAAATGGATTCTTGCAATTCTTACACCTCTTCATTCATTAAAGATTTAGGTTTTCACTCATCACCTCATTGATTTTCTTCAGCTCGGCAATCTTCCCAATCATCTCAATGTTCTGAGTCTCCAATGAGTGGAGCCTCCTTCCCATGTTCTTCATCTCATCAGTGACAATGGACCAAGCCATTTTTATTTCAAGTAGGTCCTCTTCTGATTCCTTCATTGATGTGATGTAGTCAGTCCGTTTGGGATGTTTGACTTCAATCTCCTCTCTGGAGTGTTTAATCTTGAGCTTTGTCAAGTCTATCTGTGATTTTATCTTAAAAAAAAATAGTGATTCCATCATGTTAGTATAGGTTAAGTTTTTTAATTGTGTTTAAATTTGGTCTGAGCTTATCCAGTGGGTCTAATCCATTTATTTTCATGCCCAGTCCGAAATTATACTCAGCAAGTAATGGGGAATTAAGCTCAGAGATTGCTCCTCCAGTTTCAGTGTCTTTCACCTTCTCAACGGAGAGCATGGTGTGGAATTTCATTGAGGGATGATTGGTCAATCTGTGGATGATGCACAGAAAATCACAGCGATTCAAAAATGATTTTCCGCCTTCAATATCTGAACGATTGGGAGCCTTGAGACATCCCTTCCAATCTCCTTCGATGTAAAAGTTCCCAGCTCTTCCAGATGCTGAGACTGGGTGAGTGTTTATGAACATGGTCTTTCCAGTAGTATTCACAAAATGTCTGGCTTGATTTAGAAATCTATAATTTGCCTCATATCCCATCTCTCTGTCCATTCCAGTGAATGGGTCAATCAAACATAAATCAGCATCTGAGTCACCAAAAATCTCAATCAATTCCTCTGGTTTATACAGATGTTTATTTGATATGAATATGAAAGACTCCTCAAGTTTATTCTGGAGGTATCTGATGACCCCCATGTCCAGCTCCTTGAATGGTTTTCCAGCTGTCATCTGGATGAGGTCTCTGAGAATCTGTCCCTTCTGATTCTCTCCTGACCACATGATGACCTTGAGCTTATTCTTTAAAACATGACAAAGGAAAAACCAATTTATGACATATGTTTTCCCTACTCCATCATGACCAAGAAAGAGACAAAGCTCAGATTTCTTCACTCTCATGAAGTCATCAAGCTGACATCCTATCCCCAGACCCATCTTGATTCTTCCAGAGTGATAGTCATTAAGGTAGTTCATAGCTGAACCATGAGCTTCAATCTTATTCATGACCACCTCCTCTCATTTGTTTCATGACATTGGATTGATAGTCATCAGCTCCTGATTCAGATTGTCTCTGGATGAGGTTTTTATTCCATGTCCCCAATCTTCTCCCTAAAGAGAAAGCTTTCATTGTTTCCCATCTCATCTCTCCCTTTGGAGTTTCCTCTGTCCAGTACAAAAAGAAATCTTCAATCATGTCGGCTCCAAATTTCTCCAGATAAGGCTCCAGATTTTTTTGGAAGTTTTTCTTCTTCTCATTCTTCTCATTCTTGTTTGGGTCCGCATCTGATTCACTTGCGTTTCGTTTGCGTTTCGTCTTTGATTCAACTTTGATTCCATCTATCTGATAAGTGTCATATTTACAGATAGTTATGCGTGTCGTTTTTATTTCATTTTTAAGCTCAATCATGCTGTCCTTTTGTAACAGCTGGAGAAACCTCCTGACCTTACTTTTTGAGCATCTCCATCTGGTTGAAAGTGTCTGAATGCTCCTGAGAGTTTCTCCTCTTTTACACATGAAAAGAGTCCCATCAATTTCAATTTTATTGTCTCTGTGATTAACCATCAAAATGAGGTCAATCCAGTTCCTGAATTTCCAGCTGTCATTGTAAATCCAATGCTCTGAGATTCGTCTGTCAATCTTAATCCATCCACTCATATGTCCGATTTAAAAACATGACAAACATTCCCATTTATATGACTCTCTTTGTAGTCATATCTTGGAGCATATTCTTGAGTGAATGAATAATAAGAATAAGACTTATCATCTTTGCTGTTCCAAGAATCTGATTTTTTTTGCTTCCCTCTCTTGATATTGAAAATCATTTTTTCAAAAATATTGAGAAGGTCCTCTTTCTCTGAGAACATCACTCTGATATTCAATAGTTTTACTTTCTTTTTAGCCATTTTAAAGCGTTTTAATAGGTTTATATTATTTTTTTATAGGACTGCATAGGCTGTCAATATCCATATCTTCAGTCCACAAATATGGAGATTTTTTTAATACCTGAAATCTGGTCACAGACATTCTCTGTCCCGATGAGTCACATTTCAGCTCCTTGATTACTTGACCATCAAGCTTCATCTGGTATATTATTACCTCATCCCTGATGAGCTTGTCTACGTCAATTCTTCCCAAGAAGTGGTCAGCTGAACCAACATGAAAATCAAGAGTATCTTGATGGATTGTCTCAGGTCCTCCATCATCTGGACTCAGCTCTCTGGCTTTTAGATATTTCTCAAATAAGGGAGCATTGAATCTCCCCCTGATGTCTTTCCAGTTCTTCTGGATGTTTTCAATTCTGTTCATTTTTTTCATTTTGTAAATATGACTTAATCTCATTCTCTATTTTCCAGCAAATGATGTCTGAATGTACTGGAACAGAGTGACCTTTCAAATGTCTGAATGTCGCATTGTTGACATCAATCTCAGTCCATTCAAAAGATTCATAGGCGGTCTTATCATTTAATCCGTTGAAGCTCTCAGGCTCCTCACCATGACAGACTTCATTGATGTAGTCAACGGCACAATTAAAGTGACCATTGACCAGACAGAGAACCTTTCCTCCCTCTGGTTCCTTTTCAAGTTCCATGATTTCAACATTCATCTCCCTTCCTAAACTTGAAGCTATCTTACTAATCTTCAGCTCTGAATAATTCAATTTTGTGTTTTTCATATCTATTTATTTAAGTGTTAATAATTGTCTGCTGAATCTCAGGTTTAATCTATCTATGCACATTTTATAAATTTCTATGTTGTGCGTGTTTTTCTTGCGTATGTGTAACCATTCTAAACCTGCACCAAAATCATTCGACCATTTTTTTTCTACTATTTCATTTTCAAAGTGTTTTATTGCTTCAAGTATTTCGGCAAGTAAACTAAGTTTTTCTATCCTATCCATTTTTTTCTTTTTTAAAGGTTTATACCACACAAACCCCCATCCGTTTCTGGATGGAGGCAAGGTGATAAACCAAATCTTTAAGTCCCTGATTTTAGGATTTTTCCATCAGCTCTGAATATCAATTCATCAGAGGCTCTGGAGTTTATTTGTATGTTCTTTCTTTCCACCAGCTGGAAAACAAATTTATGCTTTTTGAAGTTTCCCAGATGCTTATATCCCAGCTCCAGCATTTTGGACTTATTGAACCATTTGTCAGCTCTCTTCTGAGATACCATTTTTTTGTTCTCCTCATCCCACCACACTGGTCTCTTCTTTGTCATTCCCTTATAGTTCCAGTTTGAAGCTCTGTAAAGTCCCCCATCATGCTCCTCAAAGGTGTCAGCATAGGTGAGGCAATGCTTCCATCTGGAGTCCAGAGACTTCATGCTCTGGCTTATCAGGAAGCTCCCTGAGTTCTCTGGTCTTTCTTTGACCAGACAGAATCTGGATAAGCTGATGACAGAGCTGTGATTCTCTGTCACTGATTTTGATGCTCCCAATGGAGGAGGCATCCACAAGCTCACTCCATGAAGTGTTGAGGAGTCTCTTTTGTAATACAAACCGAAACATGATACAGCTGTGTTTCCAGCTCCCCCTGAGTAATGATTTGCACAGATGAATTCTTTTGCTGTGGAGAGGTCAATTTTCTTGACCTCCCATTCGTTTCTGAGTAGTCTCATGAGTTCAGCAGTTTTTTGTAACCAGTGTCTCCAGTGGTTACAATGTGAGTGATTCTGTAAGAACCGAAATCATCATCATTGAGCTTCAGATTCATGATGGTTTTTTTGAAGCTTCTCATCCCAGCTGGAACCCAGTATTCATGACCATTATAGTATCTCATTTTCATCTCCATGTCTGGACAATGGACAAGCAATTTAATCCCAAAAGAGTTGTATTTGAAAAAAGCATTCATCTCCTTATCACTTGCTCCATGAGGTTGGATTCTGATTTCCCAGTGGTCTGGACTTATTGCTTTTGCTCCATCACACCCTGAGAAATTACTCAGGACATAGACTCCACACTTACCAGCTTTGATTTTGTCCATTACTTTGATGTATGGGACTACATCAAGCTCAACAAAGCGATTTTTGTATTTCACCATTCCAATGAACTCCAGAAAACTTTTGGACATTTCCAAAACTGGAAACTCATCAAAAGCTTTTAAAAGCTCATTCTGGTCATCAATATCAAGCTCTTGAAAATACCATTTCAGATAAGACTGAAAATCTGACCATTCATCTGGATTCTCTTTGGTATCATTGTCAATCATTTCTTTGATGTTTTTTCTTTTGTGTTTTCCAAACTGGAAACATGATGGAGCAATCACTTCAGGCTCCCATGTTGGCTGTGTTGATGTTTCCCAGCTGTTCCGACCATATAGGTCAGAATCCACTGAAAGGTCTTTACAGCCTTTCTGAGAGGCTTTCTCCTTTGCTCTGGACTCATCCATTGAAAGGTTCTGGATGTAGGAATAAGATGTCACCTGATAAGGTTGACGATTGGCTGTGTATTCTGTTCTGGTTGAAACATCCCAAAGCGTATAATACTGATTTGTTTTTCCGATTTTTAACATAATTAATTTTTTAAAGGTTTATACCTACAAAACCCCACAGCTGGAAAGCTGTGAGGTAAGTGGTTTTACTATTTGGATGCTTCAATGTCTCTAATGA
>TARA_R110000751_G_scaffold24594_17_pt1 | contig 13168 bp, 6 predicted proteins | sample TARA_R110000751 | Tara Oceans TARA_R110000751 (sample SAMEA4398001) | marine metagenome | biome: Polar Biome; feature: [MES] marine water layer (ENVO:01000295) within the mesopelagic zone...; material: water (ENVO:00002006), including particulate matter (ENVO:01000060) such as...... | reverse complement strand
CCCGATCGTCCCGATGTTCACGTGCGGCTTGTTGCGCTCGAACTTGGCCTTGGCCATGGCTTTTCTCCGTCAATTCGCAGCCAGCGCGGGATCCCCGATGGGATCCCGGCGGCGGTTGATGCTGATCAGGCGTATTTCGCCTGGATCTCCTGGCTGATGTTCGACGGCACCGGCTCGTAGTGGTCGAACTGCATGGTGAACTGCGCGCGGCCCGAGGACATCGAGCGCAGGTTGTTGATGTAGCCGAACATGTTGGCCAGCGGCACGAAGGCGGCGATCGCCACCGCGTTGCCGCGGCTGTCCTGCCCGGTCACCTGGCCCCGACGCGAGGTCAGATCGCCGATGATGCCGCCGGTGTACTCCTCCGGCGTGATCACCTCGACCTTCATCACCGGCTCGAGCAGCTTCGCGCCGGCCTTGCGCAGACCCTCGCGCATCGCCGCGCGAGAGGCGATCTCGAAGGCCAGGACCGAGGAGTCGACGTCGTGGAAGGCGCCGTCGATCAGCTCGACCTTGAAGTCGATCACCGGGAAGCCGGCCAGCGGACCGGAGTCCATCACCGACTTCACGCCCTTCTCGACGCCCGGGATGTACTCCCGCGGGATCGAGCCGCCGACGATCTTGGACTCGAAGCTGTAGCCCTCGCCCGGCTCGGTCGGTTTGATGACCATCTTCACGCGCGCGAACTGGCCCGAACCGCCGGACTGCTTCTTGTGCGTGTAGTCGATCTCGGCGTCGTGCGAGATCGTCTCGCGATAGGCCACCTGCGGGGCGCCGATGTTCGCCTCGACCTTGAACTCCCGCTTCAGGCGGTCGACCAGGATGTCGAGGTGAAGCTCGCCCATGCCCTTCATGATGGTCTGACCGGACTCGATGTCGGTCGAGACCTGGAAGGAGGGATCCTCGGCCGCCAGACGCTGCAGACCCTGAGACATCTTCTCCTGGTCGGCCTTGGTCTTGGGCTCGATGGCCAGCTCGATCACCGGATCGGGGAAGGTCATCGTCTCCATCACCACCGGCTTGGAGATGTCGCAGAGCGTGTCGCCCGTGGTCGTCTCCTTGAGGCCGGCCAGCGCGATGATGTCGCCCGAGCCCGCCCAGTCAATCTCCTCGCGGTTGTTCGAGTGCATCATCATCATGCGGCCGACGCGCTCTTTCCGACCCTTGGTCGAGTTGAGCACGGAGTCGCCCTTGGAGATGATGCCCGAGTAGACGCGGGTGAAGGTCAGCGAGCCCACGAACGGGTCGTTCATGATCTTGAAGGCCAGGCCCGAGAATGGCTCGGAGTCGTTGGCGTGACGCGCGATGTTGCGGGTCTCGGTCTCGTCGTCGGGCAGGAAGCCCATGTACGGCGGGACGTCGAGGGGGCCCGGCAGGAAGTCGATCACGGCGTTCAGCATCGGCTGCACGCCCTTGTTCTTGAAGGCCGAGCCGCACAGCACCGGGACGAACGCCATCTCGAGCGTGCCCTTGCGGATCAGGCGACGCAGGGTCGCCTGATCGGGCTCCTCGCCCTCCAGGTACTTCTCCATGACCTCGTCGTCCATCTCGACGGCGAGCTCGATCATCTCGGCGCGCATCTCCTCGGCCTTGTCCTTGAGCTCGTCACGGATCTCCGTGACGTCCCAGGACGCGCCGAGGTCTTCGCCCTTCCAGGCCCACTCCTTCATGGTGATCAGATCGACGTGACCCTCGAGCTCGGTCTCCGAGCCGATGGGGCACTGGATCGGCAGCGGCTGGGCGCCGGTGCGGTCCTTGATCATGTGCACGCAGTTGAAGAAGTCGGCGCCGATCTTGTCCATCTTGTTGACGAACACGATCCGCGGGACCTTGTAGCGGTCGGCCTGACGCCAGACGGTCTCGGTCTGGGGCTCGACGCCGGCGTTGGCGTCCAGCACGCACACCGCGCCGTCGAGGACGGCGAGCGAACGCTCGACCTCGATGGTGAAGTCGACGTGGCCGGGGGTGTCGATGATGTTGAACCGGAACCGGGCCTCGTCGGGCGTGTCGCCGTAGATGCCGGTCGGGTTCTTGCCATCCTCGGTGCGGAACCAGAACGTCGTGGTCGCCGCGGAGGTGATGGTGATCCCGCGCTCCTGCTCCTGCTCCATCCAGTCCATCGTCGCGGCGCCGTCATGGACTTCGCCGAGCTTGTGGGACTTGCCGGTGTAGTAAAGGATGCGCTCGGTCGTCGTCGTCTTGCCGGCGTCGATATGCGCCATGATCCCGAAGTTACGGTAGCGCTCGAGCGAATATTCGCGGGCCATCGGTCTCGTCCTTGGGTCCGAGGAGGTGCGTAGGGAGTCGAGCGCCCCCGACCGGTGTCGGGGGCGTCCTGCAGTCTGTTACCAGCGGTAGTGGCTGAACGCCTTGTTGGCGTCGGCCATCTTGTGGGTGTCTTCCCGCTTCTTCACGGCCGTGCCGCGGCCCTGGCAGGCGTCCATGAGCTCCGAGGCGAGACGCTCTTCCATCGTGTTCTCGTTGCGCTTGCGCGACGAGTCGATGAGCCAGCGGATCGCCAGGGCCTCGCGGCGCTCGGGCCGGACCTCGACGGGGACCTGGTAGGTCGCGCCGCCGACACGGCGGGAGCGGACCTCGACCGAGGGCTTCACGTTGTCCAGGGCCTCGTGGAAGGCCTCGACCGGCTCGCGGCGGAGGCGGGTCTCAACCCGCTCCAGCGCGCCGTAGACGATGCCCTCCGCGACGGACTTCTTGCCGTCGTACATGAGGTTGTTCATGAACTTCGTGAGGATCTTGTCGCCATACTTGGCGTCGGGCAGGATCTCACGTTTCTCCGCGCGGTGACGTCGCGACATCTCTCAATTCCTCACTTAGGCCGCTTGGCGCCGTATTTGGAGCGGCGCTGCTTGCGGTCCTTCACGCCCTGCGTGTCGAGCACGCCGCGCAGGATGTGGTAGCGCACGCCGGGAAGATCCTTCACACGACCGCCGCGGATCAGCACCACAGAGTGCTCCTGGAGGTTGTGCCCCTCGCCGGGGATGTAGGAAATCACCTCGAACCCGTTGGTGAGACGAACCTTGGCGACCTTGCGGAGCGCGGAGTTCGGCTTCTTCGGGGTGGTGGTGTAGACGCGCGTGCAGACGCCCCGCTTCTGCGGGCAGGCCTGCAGGTGCATCGCCTTCTGGCGTTTGACTTTCGGCTGCCGGGGGTTCCGGATCAGCTGCTGAATGGTCGGCATCAGGCCCGAACCCTCTCGCTGCTTCCTTCGTACGCGCCGCGGCCCCCATGGCTCGACGACGCAAAAACTTTTTCTCGCGAATCGCGGGCTTCCGCGAATGCGCGAAACACCGCGACGCCCCGTATCCGGGTCGCCTGCGGCGCTTTGCAGAGGATCGGGGCGCCTCTAGAGGGCCCGGATCATGACCGTTAGTGGTCGGCTTCCCCCCGGAACGCGGCGACTCGCCGTGCCGGAAGTGCGCGGAACCTACGCAGGGTCCCCGGTGGTGTCAACTCTCGCCGGGCGTGGGGAGAGAAAGCAGTTCGCCGCCGTGGACGGGGCCAGACAATCCGCAGAATCCGCGCGCGATATCAATCGCTTCGCGGGCGGTCCCGACAGGGGGGACGTTGTCGCACGCGAGGCGCGCGGCCCGGGCGCGGCGCGCCGCCGGCGGAGGCGGCCGCAAGCCGGCCGCCTCGGTCCCCGTCGCCCCGTCCTGGCGCGGCCGGGGGCGCGCCGGGGCCGGGAACGTCGAGGTCGGCGCGGCCCCCGCGAGAATCGGGCGCCGCGGCCGGTTCGCGGCGGTCGGTCCCTGCAGCGGCGAGCTCTCGCCCTGCCGGGACCGGCGCGCGAGGCCCTGCCTTGAGCCTCACTCCTCGGGTTCGGCCGCGTTCTCATAGAGCTCGCGCGCCGCCCCGGCCAGGGCGTCGTCGATCAGGGCGAGCGCGATGGCCAGGCGATGCGCCAGCTCGGGGCGCCCGCGGCCGAAATGAGCGCAGCGGGCCAGCGCCTCGAGCGCGGCCAGCGCCTTGGCCGCTTCACGCTCCACCAGCCCGCCCTCGACGGCGACTGGGGCTTCCGTGCCGGCGTGCCAGCCCAATGTGGACGCCGGCTCCCTGCGGTCTTCGTTCTTCGTTTCATGGCATTCCGACGCGTTCCCACTCTCCGGGCTCGTCGCTCTCGCCTCGCGGGTGCGTTGCAGGCCAGCCCCGCCAAGGCGAGGATCGTCATACGCGTGAGTCATGCCATTCCCGTGTCGCTGGTGATCATTCGTCCTATTCATGTCAGTGAAATAACGTTTTTCCCGCAACGAACCTTGATCCAGCGCAAGTCGAACGCACTAATTCGTCCCACAACGAAACGATCCGCGAGCCCAATGGCCGTCAATCGCCGGCGAGCGAGGGGGAATGTCGACCCTGCGGCGCCAAATTGGAAAGGCCCGCCCCCGATTCTGGGGGCGGGCCTTGATGTCATCAGATCTGCGTGCGGACGCGCCGCGATCAGGTCAGGTCGTCCGTCCCGTCGGGAGCGGCCTCGATGATGTCCATCGAGGCGCCGCCGGAGCCGGTCTCGACCTCCATCTCGGCGCCCATCTCGACCGCCGCGGCGGCGGCTTCCGCCTCCTTGGCCGCGATGATCTTGGCGTCGCGATCGGCGGCGACCTTCTTCACCCGCGCGGTGGCCCCGCCGGTGCCGGCCGGGATCAGACGGCCGACGATGACGTTCTCCTTCAGGCCCACCAGCTTGTCGCGCTTGCCCTGCACCGCGGCCTCGGTCAGCACCCGGGTCGTCTCCTGGAAGGAGGCGGCCGAGATGAAGGACCGGGTCGAGAGCGAGGCCTTGGTGATGCCCAGCAGCACCGGCTCGCCGGTGGCGGGCTTGCGCTTGGCGGCTTCGGCCTTGGCGTTCATCTCGTCGAACTCGACGCGATCGACCTGCTCGCCGGCGAGGAAAGTGGTCTCGCCGCCGTCCAGGATCTCGATCTTCTGCAGCATCTGGCGAACGATCACCTCGATGTGCTTGTCGTTGATCTTCACGCCCTGCAGTCGGTAGACGTCCTGCACCTCGTTGACCAGGTAGTCGGCCAGCGCCTCGATCCCCAGGATCCGCAGGATGTCATGCGGGGCCGGGTGACCGTCCAGCAGGTACTCGCCCTTCTGGATGAAATCGCCCTCCTGGACGCCGATGTGCTTGCCCTTGGGCACGAGATACTCGACGGGGTCGAGGCTCTCGTCCGCGGGCTCGATGGTGATCCGCCGCTTGTTCTTGTAGTCGCGGCCGAACTTCACCGTGCCGTCCACCTCGGCGATCACCGCGTGATCCTTCGGACGCCGGGCCTCGAACAGCTCGGCCACCCGCGGCAGACCGCCGGTGATGTCCTTGGTCTTGGCGCCTTCGCGCGGGATACGCGCCAGCACGTCGCCCACCCGGATGTCCTGGCCGTCCTCGATCGAGAGGATCGCGTCCATCGACATCGGATAGTGCGCCGGGTTGCCGTTCTCGAGCCGCACCGGCTCCCCGGTCTCGGGGTTCAGCACCAGGATCTCGGGCTTCAGCTCGTTCCCCTTGGGGGCCGAGCGCCAGTCGATCACGATGCGCTGGGAGATGCCCGTCGCATCGTCGGTCACCTCGCGCACCGAGACGCCGAGGTTGAGGTCGACGAACCGCGCGCGGCCCGCCTTCTCGGCGATGATCGGCAGGGTGTAGGGGTCCCACTCGGCCAGCTTCTGACCGCGCGAGATCCGGTCCCCCTCGCCCACCAGCAGGCGGGCGCCGTAGGGCAGCTTGAAGGTCGCCCGCTCGATCGGGACCGCGCCGCGGGTGTCCATGACCGCCAGCACCATGTTGCGGCCGAGCACGACGATGTGCCCGTCCTGGTCGGTGATCAGGTTGCGGTTGCGGAACTCGAGCGTGCCCTCGTGGGAAGACTCCATGAAGGAGTTGTCGGCCACGTTCGCCGCGCCGCCGATGTGGAAGGTCCGCATCGTCAGCTGGGTGCCGGGCTCGCCGATCGACTGGGCCGCGATGATGCCCACCGCCTCGCCCTCGTTCACCTGCGTGCCGCGGGCCAGGTCGCGCCCGTAGCACTGCACGCAGACGCCGTCCTGCAGCTCGCAGGTCAGGGGCGAGCGGATGTGCACCGTCTGCACGCCGGCCTCTTCGATGGCGTCGGCGTGGTGCTCCTCGATCATCGTGCCGGCGGGGTGGATCACCTCGCCAGAGACCGGCTCGACCACGTCATCCACGGGCACGCGGCCCAGGATGCGCTCGGCGAGCGAGGCAATGGTCTCGCCGCCGTCGATCACCGCCGAGGCCTGGATGCCCTTGTCGGTGCCGCAGTCGAACTCGCGCACGATGCAGTCCTGGGCCACGTCGACGAGACGACGGGTCAGGTAGCCCGAGTTGGCGGTCTTCAGCGCGGTGTCGGCCAGACCCTTGCGGGCGCCGTGGGTCGAGTTGAAGTACTCGAGCACGGTCAGGCCTTCCTTGAAGTTCGAGGTGATCGGCGTCTCGATGATCTCGCCCGAGGGCTTGGCCATCAGGCCGCGCATGGCCGCCAGCTGACGCATCTGGGTGGGCGAGCCGCGGGCGCCCGAGTGGGACATCATGTAGATCGAGTTGGGCTCGAGCTCCATGCCCGCGTCATCGGTCTTCACCGCCTGGATCTCGGCCATCATCTCGGCCGCGACGCGGTCGGTGCACTTGGCCCAGGTGTCGACCACCTTGTTGTACTTCTCGCCCTGGGTGATCAGGCCGTCGAGGTACTGCTGCTCGAACTCCTTCACCAGCTCGCGCGTCTCGTTGACGATCGGCCACTTGGTGTCGGGGATGACCATGTCGTCCTTGCCGAACGAGATGCCGGCCTTGAACGCCTCAGTGAAGCCCAGCGACATGATCCGGTCGCAGAAGATCACCGATTCCTTCTGACCGCAGTGGCGGTAGACGGTGTCGATGACCTCGCCGACCTCCTTCTTGCGCAGAAGGCGGTTCACGAGATCGAACGGCGTCTTGGTGTTCATCGGCAGCAGCCGGCCCAGGCGCAGGCGGCCCGGGGTCGTCTCGAACCGCTTGACCTCTTCCTCGCCCGTCTCGGGGTCGATCTGGCGGACGCGGGCCTGGATCTTGGTGTGCATCTGCACGACCCCGGCCTGCAGCGCATGCTCGACCTCGTCGATCGAGCCGAAGATCATGCCCTGCCCGGGCAGCCCCTCACGCGCGATCGAGATGTAGTAGAGGCCGAGGATCATGTCCTGCGAGGGCACGATGATCGGCTTGCCGTTGGCGGGCGACAGAACGTTGTTCGTCGACATCATCAGCACGCGCGCTTCCAGCTGAGCCTCGAGGCTCAGGGGAACGTGCACGGCCATCTGGTCGCCGTCGAAGTCCGCGTTGAAGGCCGAGCAGACCAGCGGGTGAAGCTGGATCGCCTTGCCCTCGATCAGCACCGGCTCGAACGCCTGGATGCCCAGACGGTGCAGGGTCGGCGCGCGGTTCAGAAGCACGGGGTGCTCGCGGATCACCTCGTCGAGGATGTCCCAGACCTCGGGACGCTCCTTCTCGACCAGCTTCTTGGCCTGCTTGACGGTCGAGGACAGGCCCTTGGCGTCGAGGCGCGCGTAGATGAAGGGCTTGAAGAGCTCGAGCGCCATCTTCTTGGGAAGGCCGCACTGGTGCAGCTTCAGCTCCGGCCCGGTCACGATCACCGAGCGGCCCGAGAAGTCGACGCGCTTGCCGAGCAGGTTCTGACGGAACCGGCCCTGCTTGCCCTTGAGCATGTCGGCGAGCGACTTCAGCGGGCGCTTGTTGGCGCCCGTGATCACCCGGCCGCGGCGGCCGTTGTCAAACAGCGCGTCGACCGACTCCTGCAGCATCCGCTTCTCGTTGCGGATGATGATGTCGGGCGCGCGCAGCTCGATCAGACGCTTCAGGCGGTTGTTGCGGTTGATGACCCGGCGATAGAGGTCGTTGAGGTCCGAGGTCGCGAAGCGGCCGCCGTCCAGCGGCACCAGCGGGCGCAGCTCGGGCGGGATCACCGGAACCACGGTCATCACCATCCACTCGGGACGGTTCTTGGACTCGATGAAGTTCTCGACCAGCTTCAGCCGCTTGATGATCTTCTTGGGCTTCAGCTCGCCGGTGGCCTCGGCGAGGTCCACGCGCAGCTGCTCGGCCTCGCGGTCGAGGTCGATCTCGGCCAGCATCTCACGGATGGCCTCGGCGCCGATGCCGGCGCGGAAGGCGTCCTCGCCGTACTGGTCCTGCGCGTCGAGGTAGTCCTCCTCCGACATCAGCTGGCCGTGCTTGAGGTCGGTCAGGCCCGGCTCGATGACGACGTAGTTCTCGAAGTAGAGGATCCGCTCGAGGTCGCGCAGCGTCATGTCCAGCATCAGGCCGATGCGCGAGGGCAGCGACTTGAGGAACCAGATGTGGGCGACGGGCGAGGCGAGCTCGATGTGGCCCATCCGCTCGCGGCGGACCTTCTGGAGGGTGACCTCCACGCCGCACTTCTCGCAGGTGATCCCGCGATACTTCATGCGCTTGTACTTGCCGCACAGGCACTCGTAGTCCTTGATCGGACCGAAAATGCGCGCGCAGAACAGACCGTCCCGCTCCGGCTTGAACGTGCGGTAGTTGATCGTCTCAGGCTTTTTGATCTCGCCGAAGGACCACGAAAGGATCCGCTCGGGCGAGGCCAGGGTGATCTTGATCTCGTCGAAGGTGCGGGGGGCCTGCACCGGCGCGAAGACGTTGGAGACTTCCTGGTTCATAAGTCAGCTCCCATAGAGCTTGAATTCAAGTAGCGGCCCGGTCGGCGCGGCAGGGGTCGCCCCCGCCGCGCCGGTCATCCGGATCGCGCTTACTCGGAGCCTTCGCTGTCGAGCAGCTCCATGTTCAGGCCAAGCGAGCGGATCTCCTTGACCAGAACGTTGAAGCTCTCGGGCACGCCGGCCTCGAAGTCGTCCTCGCCCTTGACGATGGACTCGTAGACCTTGGTGCGCCCGGCCACGTCGTCGGACTTGACCGTCAGCATCTCCTGCAGCGTGTAGGCCGCGCCGTAGGCCTCGAGCGCCCAGACCTCCATCTCGCCGAACCGCTGGCCGCCGAACTGGGCCTTGCCGCCCAGGGGCTGCTGCGTGACGAGGGAGTACGGGCCCGTCGAACGCGCGTGGATCTTGTCGTCCACCAGGTGGTGCAGCTTGAGCAGGTACTTCACGCCCACGGTGACCGGACGCGCGAACGCCTCGCCGGTGCGGCCGTCGTAGAGGGTCGACTGACCCGAGACGTGGAAGCCCGCCCGCTCCAGCGCGTCGTTGACGTCCGGCTCCTTGGCGCCGTCGAAGACCGGGGTGCCGATGGGAACGCCCGCGCGGACGTTCTCTGCGGCCTCCAGGATCTCGTCCTGGGTCATGTGCGACGTCTCGGCGTCGTAGACCTCGTCCGAGTAGGCGTGGCGCATCTTGGCCTCGACGGCCGCGAACTCGCCCGAACGCTTGTAGTTGTCCAGCGCCTCGCCGATCTGGGCGCCCAGACCGCGCGCGGCCCAGCCCATATGCGTCTCGAGGATCTGTCCGACGTTCATGCGCGAGGGCACGCCGAGCGGGTTGAGCACGAAGTCCACCGGAGTGCCGTCCTCGAGGAAGGGCATGTCCTCCTCGGGAACCACGCGGGAGATGACGCCCTTGTTGCCGTGACGGCCGGCCATCTTGTCGCCGGGCTGCAGCTTGCGCTTCACCGCCACGAACACCTTGACCATCTTCATAACGCCCGGCGGCAGGTCGTCGCCCCGACGCACCTTCTCGACCTTGTCGTCGAAGCGGCGCTCCAGGTTCTTCTTCTGGGCGTCGAACTGCTTGTTCAGCGCCTCCAGCTCCGACGCGTCGGCCTCTTCGCCGAGCGCCAGCTGCCACCACTGGCCGCGGGACAGGGTGCCCAGCAGCTCCTCGGTGATCTCGGAGCCCGCGCGGATGCCCTTGGGCCCCTTCACCGCGGTCTTGCCGATGACCAGGTCGTGCAGACGCGCGTAGATGTTGCGCTCCAGGATCGCCGTCTCGTCCTCGCGGTCGCGGGCCAGACGCTCGATCTCTTCGCGCTCGATCTGCAGGGCGCGCTCGTCCTTCTCGACGCCGTGCCGGTTGAACACGCGCACCTCGACGATGGTGCCGTGGTCGCCCGGCGGCAGGCGCAGCGAGGTGTCGCGCACGTCCGAGGCCTTCTCGCCGAAGATGGCGCGGAGGAGCTTCTCCTCCGGCGTCATCGGGCTTTCGCCCTTCGGCGTGATCTTGCCCACGAGGATGTCCGCCGGCCCCACTTCGGCGCCGATGTACACGATCCCCGCCTCGTCGAGGTTGCGCAGGGCCTCCTCGCCGACGTTGGGGATGTCGCGGGTGATCTCTTCCGGCCCGAGCTTGGTGTCGCGGGCCATCACCTCGAATTCCTCGATGTGGATCGAGGTGAACACATCGTCCTTCACGATGCGCTCGGAGATGAGGATCGAGTCCTCGTAGTTGTAGCCGTTCCACGGCATGAACGCGACGAGCACGTTCTTGCCGAGCGCCAGCTCGCCCAGGTCCGTCGAGGGACCGTCGGCCACCACGTCGCCGGCCGCGATGCGGTCGCCCACCTTCACCAGCGGACGCTGGTTGATGCAGGTGTTCTGGTTCGAGCGCTGGAACTTCCGCAGACGGTAGATGTCCACGCCCGGATCGCCCAGGTCCATGTCGTCGGTCACGCGGATAACGATGCGCACCGCGTCGACCTGGTCGATGATGCCGCCGCGCCGCGCGGTGATCGCCGCGCCGGAATCGCGCGCCACGATCTCCTCGATGCCGGTGCCCACGAAGGGCGCCTCGGCCTTGACCAGCGGCACCGCCTGGCGCTGCATGTTCGAGCCCATCAGCGCGCGGTTCGCGTCGTCGTTCTCGAGGAACGGGATCAGCGAGGCCGCGACCGAGACCAGCTGCTTGGGCGAGACGTCGATCAGGTCGATGTTCTCGCGCGGGGACAGCATGAACTCGCCGCCCTTGCGGGTGGAGACGAGGTCGTTCACGAACCGGTAGTCTTCGGTCAGGTTGGCGTTGGCCTGGGCGACGGTGTAGCGCATCTCCTCGGTGGCGGAGATATACACCACCTCGTCGGAGACCTGGCCGTCGATGACCTTCCGGTAGGGCGTCTCGATGAAGCCGTAGCGGTTCACGCGGGCGAAGCTCGCCAGCGAGTTGATCAGGCCGATGTTCGGCCCTTCCGGCGTCTCGATCGGGCACATGCGGCCGTAGTGCGTCGGGTGCACGTCGCGCACCTCGAAGCCGGCGCGCTCACGGGTCAGACCGCCCGGCCCGAGGGCCGAGAGACGCCGCTTGTGGGTCACTTCCGACAGCGGGTTGGTCTGGTCCATGAACTGGCTGAGCTGCGAGGAGCCGAAGAACTCCCGCACCGCGGCGGCCGCGGGCTTGGCGTTGATCAGGTCCTGGGGCATCACCGTGTCGATGTCGACCGAGGACATGCGCTCCTTGATCGCGCGCTCCATGCGCAGGAGGCCGACGCGGTACTGGTTCTCCATCAGCTCGCCGACCGACCGCACGCGGCGGTTGCCGAGGTGGTCGATGTCGTCGACCTCGCCCCGGCCGTCGCGCAGCTCGACCAGCGCCTTGATCACGGCGATGATGTCGGTGTTGCGCAGGGTCCGCTGGTTGGGATCGGCATCCAGCTCGAGGCGCATGTTCATCTTCACGCGGCCCACCGCGGAAAGATCGTAGCGCTCGGAGTCGAAGAACAGGCCGTTGAACATGGTCTCGGCCGCGTCGACGGTCGGCGGCTCGCCGGGGCGCATGACGCGGTAGATGTCCAGAAGCGCCTGCTCCCGGTTCATGTTCTTGTCGACGTCCATGGTCTTGCGCATCCACGGACCGATGGAGATGTCGATGTCGAGCGTCGGGATCTCGTCGAAGCCCGCGTCGAGCAGGGCCTGCACGTTCTCCTCGGTCAGCTCGTCGCCGGCCTCGGCATAGATCGCGCCGGTCTTCTCGTTGATCATGTCCCGCGCGACATAGCGGCTGTAGAGCGTCTCGAACGGCGCCAGGGTCTCGGCGACGTCGCCGCGCTCGAGCAGCTGGTTGATCTTGCGCGGGGTGACCTTCTGGTTGGCCTCGAACAGCACCTCGCCCGACGCGGCGTCGATGATGTCGAAGTCGGGCTTCGTCGCCTTCAGACGCTCGCCGCGGAAGGGAACCGCCCAGCCATCCTTAACACGGCGGTAGGGAACGGTGCCGTAGAACTCCTCCATGATCTGATCCTGGGTCAGGCCCAGGGCATAGAGCAGCGTCGTCACCGGCAGCTTCCGGCGACGGTCGATGCGCGCGAACACCACGTCCTTGGCGTCGAACTCGAAGTCGAGCCAGGAGCCGCGGTAGGGGATCACGCGGCTGGCGAACAGCAGCTTGCCCGAGGAATGGGTCTTGCCCTTGTCATGGTCGAAGAACACGCCGGGGGAGCGGTGCATCTGGGAAACGATGACCCGCTCGGTGCCGTTGACCACGAAGGTGCCGTGCTTCGTCATCAGGGGCATGTCGCCCATGTAGACGTCCTGCTCCTTGATGTCCTTGACGGACTTCGCCTCGGTGTCGGGGTCCACCTCGAACACGATCAGGCGCAGGGTCACCTTCAGCGGCGCGGCATAGGTCATGTCGCGCTGCTGGCACTCTTCGACGTCGTACTTGGGCGCCTCGAGCTCGTACTTCACGAACTCCAGCACCGCGGTCTCGTTGAAATCCTTGACGGGGAACACCGACTGGAAGACGCCCTGCAGGCCCTCCCCGTCGATGGGGACGGCGCCGTCGCCCGAATCCAGGAACAGGTCGTAGGAAGATTTCTGAACCTCGATCAGGTTCGGCATCTTCGCGACTTCACGGATCTTGCCGTAGCTCCTGCGGATGCGTTTGCGAACGGAATGCGTCTGAGTCATGCTCAACCTCGGCCTTCAGCGTCGTCGGTCCGGCGGGGCGGTCCGGCCGCGACGCGTCCGCAATGGGCGCGGTTCCAAATTCATGCAGACGTCCCACGGCCTGCTTCCCGGAACCCGCGCGCCCTCCGGGGCGCCCGTGCGAAGGATACCTGCCCTTCCCGCGGGCGTCCCGGAGGACGCTCGGTCTCTCGATCCGTCTCGTGGCCTCCGGCGCAAGTTCCCACATATAGGGAGCCGGAGCGGCGATCGGG
>TARA_R110000751_G_scaffold10821_9_pt1 | contig 13189 bp, 12 predicted proteins | sample TARA_R110000751 | Tara Oceans TARA_R110000751 (sample SAMEA4398001) | marine metagenome | biome: Polar Biome; feature: [MES] marine water layer (ENVO:01000295) within the mesopelagic zone...; material: water (ENVO:00002006), including particulate matter (ENVO:01000060) such as...... | reverse complement strand
GACCCAGCCCATCCTGAAACTGGAAGGCATCGAAAAATCGTTCGGTCGCAACAATGTCCTGCGCGGCGTCGATCTTGACGTCGCGCCAGGCCAGAGCCTTGTCGTGATCGGCGGCTCGGGCTCGGGCAAATCGGTCATGCTCAAGGTCGCGCTGGGCCTGATGACGCCAACGGCCGGCAAAGTGCTCTTCGACGGCCATGACGTGACCAATTCCACTGGCAAGACACGCGAATCCATGCGCGCCCGCGTCGGCATGCTGTTCCAGGCCGGCGCGCTGTTCGACAGCCTCACCGTCTGGGAGAATGTCGCCTTCCGCCTGATCAATGCCGACGGCGTGAAGCGGCGCGACGCCAGGGAACGCGCGATCGAGACGCTGAAGAAAGTGCGCCTTGGTTCGGAAGTCGCTGGCCTGTATCCAGCCGAAATCTCCGGCGGCATGCAGAAACGCGTGTCGCTTGCCCGCTCGATCATCTCCGAACCAGACCTGATCTTCTTCGACGAGCCGACTACCGGCCTCGACCCGATTACCGCCGACGCCATCAACGACCTGATCATCGAACAGGTGCGCGGCCTCGGCGCAGCGACCGTGACCATCACGCACGACATGAGCTCGGCCCGCAAGATTGCCGACGAAGTGGCCATGCTGTTCGAGGGCCGGATCATCTGGCGCGGCAAGGCCGATGACGTCGATCATAGCGGCAACGACTTTGTCGACCAGTTCGTCCATGGCCGGGCGGATGGGCCGATCCAGCCAGCAATTTAGGCTGGCAATCCACTCGCCACCGTCTAACCTGAAGCATGAGTTCGGGGGAGACGCACCATGCTGGATTTCATCAAATACATATCCGTGGCGTTCACGGCGCTGTCGCTCGGCTTCACCGGCTGGCTGCAATACGAGAAATTCCGGCTCGACGGCGAGTGGCACATCGACACCTGCACGGTCGAAGCCGACCTGAAGGCCTATGAAGGCCTCCACCTGGCCTGGCGCGTCTTTCTGTCCGACGATCCGCTCTCGGCGCCGGTGGTCGGTGATGGCGAGAAGGTGGAGGAGGCATTCGAACCGATTCCATCGGCCGGCCGCTATCCGGTCCGCCTCGTCGGCACCAAGGAAATCAACTCCGTCAGCCTGACGGGCCGCTTTGAAGGCGCCCGCCGCGCCTCCACCGGACGCTTCGAGTTCCACCCGACGCTCTCCAAGCGCCTCTTCTCCGGCTACATCCCCTTCTACCAGCGCAACGCAGACGTGCTGGACGGCAGCTTCGCCTTCACCGCCGGCAATGCCCGCGGCCCCGCCCGCGCCGTACGCCTGACAGACGGGAAGATGCCGGAGGGCGTTGCGGCCTTTACCTGCGACGCGCCAGAGCGGCCAGAAGCAGAAGAATTGCCAGCAGCGGACCTTTCGCCGACCCCCGACACACCCTAGCTTCGCCGCATGGCCAAGACATCCACTTCCGCTTTCGTTTGCCAGTCCTGTGGCGAGGTTCATTCCAAGTGGACCGGCAAGTGCAATGGCTGCGGCGAATGGAACACGCTCGTCGAGGAAGCGGTTGCCGCCGTGCCGGGCGGCCTTGCGCCGGCCAAGGCCGGCACGAAACGCAGCAGCAAGATTGAATTCGTCGCCCTCAACGACCGGGCCGACCCGCCAAAGCGGATCATCATGGGCGTCGAGGAACTCGATCGTGCCTTTGGTGGCGGCCTCGTTCCGTCCTCCGCCACGCTGATCGGCGGCGATCCCGGTATCGGAAAATCGACGCTGCTGCTGCAGGTCGCCGCGCGCCTCGCCCGCAACGGCCTGAAGACCGTCTATGTCTCCGGCGAGGAAGCCGCCGCCCAGATCCAGGAACGCGCGATCCGCCTGAAAGTCGCCGACAGCCCTGTCCAGCTCGCCACCGAGACTGACCTGCGCAAGATCCTGTCTGCCCTGAAAGCCGCCGAACCGGATTTCGTGGTGATCGATTCGATCCAGACCATGTGGTCAGACAGTCTCGAAGCCGCGCCCGGCTCCGTCGGGCAGGTCCGCGCCTGCGCACAGGAGCTGACCCGATGGGCCAAGAAATCCGGCGCCGCGCTGGTCCTCGTCGGCCACGTGACCAAGGAGGGCAACATTGCCGGTCCGCGCGTCGTCGAACACATGGTCGACACTGTCTTCTATTTCGAAGGCGAACGCGGCCACCAGTTCCGCATCCTGCGCGCCACCAAGAATCGCTTTGGCCCGACCGACGAAATCGGCATTTTCGAAATGCACCAATATGGCCTTGCCCCCGCCAAGGAGCCCTCTGCCCTCTTCCTGTCGCCAGATGGGGAAGCCGCAGGCGGCTCTGCCGTCTTCGCCGCAATGGAAGGGTCGCGCCCCGTGCTGGCCGAAGTGCAGGCCCTGGTCGCCAAGAGCGCCTATGGCACGCCGCGGCGCAGCGTGATCGGCTGGGATGCCGGTCGCCTCGCCATGTTGCTGGCCGTGCTCGAAGCGCGCTGCGGCGTCGGCTTCGCCGGCATGGACGTCTACCTCACCGTCGCAGGCGGGTATCGCATTGGCGAACCGGCCGGCGATCTTGCCGCCGCTGCCGCATTGCTGACCTCGCTTTCGGACGCCGCTGCGCCGGAACGATCCGTGTTCTTTGGCGAGGTTTCCCTCTCCGGCGCCGTCCGCCCCGTGGCGCGGATCGAGCAGCGGCTCAAGGAAGCGGCCCGACTGGGATTCGTACACGCCTATGTGCCGGAAGGCAGTCCAAGCTCAGTCGATGGCTTGACGATCACTCCGATTAAGAGGCTTATCCAGCTCGTTGAGTTGCTTGCCCCGGACGCCCTGAATGCTTGATTCTGTTACAGCTTTCGACGCCATCGCCGTGGCAGTGATCGTCATCTCCGCCATTATGGCTTTCGCACGCGGGTTTCTGCGCGAAGTGGCCACGATGGGCGCCTTCATCGGCGCTATAACGGCCGCCGTCTTTGCCCGGAAATTGTTCACCGAAGATCTCACCGCCCTGCTGCCCGAGAGCATGTCGCAGCTTGATCTCATCATATTCACCTTGCCGACGGCGGATGCGTTGCTGATCGTTTCGGCTTTCGTCGGCGCTTACGTCCTGGTCGCCTGGTTCGGCCAGCGCTTGTCGAAAAGTATACAGGGCGCCGACGGTATCGGCATGTTCGACCATTTCGCCGGACTGGCGTTCGGTGTCGCCCGAGGCTTTGTCGCCCTCGTTTTCTTCGTCGTGCTTCTGCACCTCGCGCTCGATGAAAACCGGATCCCCGGCTTCATCCAGAACGCGGCCTGCTATCCCGTGCTCAGCAATGTTGCCGATTATGTGAACGAGAATGCCACAAAAGTCGGACGGGAAGTGCAAACTTCCCTTCCCTCGAAGGCCGAAACAAGCCAATAGGGCGTCACGAACCTGTCACGCACAAAGGAGGCTACGGTCTCATATGGTCCTGTTCGATCATGACGATGACAAACCGCGCGAAGAGTGCGGTGTATTTGGAATTTACGGCAATAACGAAGCCAGCCTCTACACTGCGCTCGGGCTTCACGCCCTGCAGCATCGCGGTCAGGAAGCCTGCGGCATCACCACATTCGATGGCAAACGCTTCCCGTCCGAGCGGCACATGGGCCTTGTCGGCGATCATTTCGGCGGTGACCTTCGCACCCGCCTGCCCGGCTATGCAGCGATTGGCCACAATCGCTATTCGACCCAAGGCCGGCCGATGCTGCGCAACATCCAGCCGATCTTTGCCGACCTGTCGTTCGGCGGCTTTGCCGTCGCCCATAATGGCAACCTGACCAATGCCCGCGAACTGCGCCACAAGCTGGTCCGTGACGGCGCCATCTTCCAGTCCACGATGGACACCGAAGTCATCCTCCACCTTGTCGCCCGCAGCCCCAAGCCCCGTTTCATGGACCGTCTGGTCGATGCGTTGCAACAGATCGAAGGCGGTTACGCGCTGGTCGGCCTGACCGGCAAGAAGCTGATCGGCGCACGCGACCCGATCGGCCTGCGCCCCCTCGTCATCGGCAAGCTGGGCGAAGCCTATGTGCTCGCCTCGGAAACGTGCGCCCTCGACATTATCGGCGCCGAGTTCGTGCGCGAAGTCGAGAATGGCGAAATGGTCGTGATCACCGATGACGGCATCGAATCGATCCGCGCCTTCCCGCCGCGCGCCTCCAGCCCGTGCGTGTTCGAATATGTCTACTTTGCGCGTCCCGACAGTGTTGTGCAGGGCCGTTCGATCTATCAGGTGCGACGCCGCATGGGCCACCAGCTGGCCGCGGAAACGGGGGTAGACGCCGATGTGATCGTGCCGGTTCCGGACAGCGGCGTGCCCGCAGCGCTCGGCTATTCGGAAGCCTCCGGCATTCCGTTCGGCATGGGCATCATCCGTAACCACTATGTGGGGCGGACGTTCATCCAGCCGACCCAGGTTGGCCGGCAAGCCGCGATCTCCAAGAAGCACAGCCCGAACCGCTCGGTACTGGAGGGCAAGCGCGTGATCCTCGTCGACGATTCCATCGTGCGCGGCAACACGTCGAAAAAGATCGTCCAGATGGTGCGCGAAGCGGGCGCGAAGGAAATTCACCTGCGTTCGGCCAGCCCGCCTATCGTGAATCCGGATTTTTACGGCATCGACATGGCGGCCAAATCCGAACTCTTCGCGGCGATCCACACGCACGAGGAAATGGTGCGCGAACTCAAGGTCGACAGTCTCGGCTTCCTCTCCGTGCCCGGTCTCTACAAGGCCATCGGTGAGCCGGTCCGCAATGCCATGCAGCCGCAATTCGCCGACCATTGCTTTACCGGCGACTATCCGACTCCGCTGGTCGACCACCAGCACGACGAATCCGACAAGGAGCGCCAGCTCTCCCTGCTGGACGACACGTAGGCGCTGCGATAAAGGCGCGTCATGACAGACCAACCCAGACTTGTACTCGTGACCGGTGCCTCGCGCGGGATCGGCCGCGCGGCCGCGCTCCACCTCGCCCGGCAGGGCGACATCGTGATTGCCGTTGCCCGCTCGAAGGCGGCACTCGAAAAGCTCGATGACGAAATTCGCGCCCTGGGCAGCGAAGCAGTGCTCGTTCCCATGGACCTCAAGGATGCCAAGGGCATCGAAACGCTGGGCAAGGTGATCGGCGAGAAGTTCGGCCGCCTCGACGGCCTCGTCGCCAATGCCGGCGTGCTCGGTACGCTCGGACCTCTGGAAAGCTGCGGACCGCGCAGTTTCGAGGAGACGATCGAAGTCAACCTGACGGCCAACTGGCGTCTTATCCGGGCGCTCGCGCCCTGGCTGCACCAGTCTGCATCTCCTCGCGCCGTGTTCGTCACCTCCAGCGTGGCCACAAACCCCCAGGCTTTCTGGGGCGCCTACCAGGCCTCCAAGGCCGGGCTGGAAGCCATGGTCATCGGCTGGGCCGACGAGACCGAGAAAATGGCCCTGCGCGTCAACATCTTCGATCCTGGCGGCACACGCACCGAGATGCGCGCCGCCGCCAAGCCCGGCGAAGACCCGATGACGCTGCCGACGGCAGACGTCGTCGCCGCCGAACTCGTGAAGCTCGTGTCGGTGGACGAGACCCGCACCGGCAAACGCATCCGCTACCGTGACCTGCATCCGGCGAATGGCTGATCCGGAGACGATCCCGAAACCGTTTCTTGTCCGGTCGGCACGACAGGACGACCTCCCGGTCCTGCTGGCATTCGAGCAGGGGATCATCGCCGCTGAGCGTCCCTACGATCACACGCTGAAGCCCGATCCGATCAGCTATTACGATATCGTAGAATTGATCGCGTCCGATGACGCCGAAGTCGCGGTGATCGAACGGGACGGTCAGGTCGTCGCCTCGGGTTTTGCGATGCGAAAGGTGTCCAAAGCCTATGTGCAGGACGAATACCACGCCTACCTGGGATTCATGTATGTCAGTCAGGACTATCGCGGCCGGGGGCTCAACAAGCGGCTGCTTGAACACTTGTCAGACTGGGCGAAGGCGAATGATCTCCGCGAAATTCGTCTCACGGTCTACAGTGACAACGCTCCCGCAATCCGCGCCTATGAAAAGGCCGGGTTCAGGTCGCATATCCTGGAGATGAGGCTCAATCTGGATGAGTAGAAAAGACCAGTTGTTCCTGCTCGAAACCGGATTCACAGACCCCGCCTTTCCCGGTCAGGTTTTCTACTGCTGGCATTGCGTCTTGATGGAAGGCCTGATTGCCTCATTCCCGCAATTGTCCCGGCAGCTCGACGTCCACCGGATAACATGGCAACGACCGCGCGGCGACTTGGTCACGTTGCTTGGCCCCGAGAACCAGTCCTGCCCTGTCTTGGTTTTGGCGGATGGCTCGGCCAACAGCGTCCATGCCCGGCAATATGCCGGCAAACGCTTCATCGACGACAAGGACGCCATCCTGATCGCACTCACAGAACGCCACGACATCCCCACGCCGCATCCCTAGCCAACTCAGATCGCGAAGTGCTTCGACAGCTTCAGTCCCTGTCCCTGGTAATTTGATCCGGAACCACCATAGAGCCCTGAGGGTTTAGCTGCCATGGGCTCGTAGATCAGTTTGGCAACCGGCTGGCCGTGCTCAAGGATGAAGGGAACATCACGTGAGCGCACCTCCAGGACAGCCCGGCTCCCACCTTTGTTGGTACCGAACCCCGGATCGAAAAACCCGGCATAATGAGCCCGAAACTCGCCCAGCTCTGGCGCAATCGGGGCCATTTCAGCTGCCTCAAGCGCCGCGACCTTCACCGTCTCGCGACTGACAAGGATGTAGAAGTCCTCCGGATTCAGCACGATGCGGCCGTGGCGCGGGAACACAGGTTCCCAGAACTGCCCGGCTTCGTGCGCGCCGATTCCGCGCAGGTCCACGACACCCGAATGCAGCTTGGCCCGATATCCTGCAGGCTGGCCGGCCGGTGGTTCAAGATCAATTGAAACAACCCGCTCTTTCAGCGCATCCGGGCGCTTTCGCTTGAAACGCACCTGCGCCAGCCGGTCGCCGGGGCGGACCATGATCGGGAAGGTGCGCGGCGACACTTCCAGATAGAGCGGCCCGGAATAGCCCGTCGGCACGTCGTCAAAGGCCCTACCCCGGTTTGTCACCAGTCGTGTGAATACATCGATCCGCCCCGTCGAGCTTTTCGGATTGGCCCGCGCCGATATGCCGGCGGGCAAACGCAATGATTCCTGCAGCGGCACGAGGTAGACACACCCCGTTTCCAGCACCGCGCCTTTGTCGGTCAGGTCGATCCGGTGCATGTGCACGCCCGGCTCCTGCAGCATTTCGGCCACCGTCCGGTCCTTGCCCGGCAGGAAGCTCGCGCGCAGGCGGTAGGCATCTTCTGCAAGGCGCAGGTCGAGGCTCGCCGGCTGGACCTGACCGGCCTCCAGCGGCAGGTCGCTGCGGATCGCGCCGCCAGCCACCAGGGCCTCAATTTCGTGGTCGGGCAAAACGCCCGTTTCCTGTACCATCTCTTGCACCCCTTGTGCTCTCAGGCATAAGACCCAATGCAGGAAAGACAAGGACTATAACAGCATGGCGAACGGGTCAGACACATCGGGCAAAGCGGGCTGGAAGCCAGCGACCAAAGCGGTGCGCGGCGGCCTGATGCGGTCCGAGCATGGCGAGATCTCCGAGGCGCTCTACCTGACATCCGGCTATGCTTATGACAGCGCTGAACAGGCCATGGCCCGCATGAAGGGCGACGAGCCGGGATTCGTCTATTCCCGCTATGGCAGCCCGACCTGCGAAATGCTGCAGCAGCGACTCGCCCTGATCGAAGACGCCGAAACCTGCCGTGTCACCGCAAGCGGCATGGGCGCCATTTCCGCCGCCATTCTCGCCCCCCTGAAGACCGGCGACCGCGTCGTCGCGGCAACCGCCCTGTTCGGCTCGTGCCGCTGGATCATCGCCAACCTGATGCCGAAATACGGGATCGAGACTGTTTTCGTTGACGGCGCAGACCTTGAGGCCTGGGAACGCGAACTCGCCAAGGGCTGCCAGCTCGTCCTGATCGAAAGCCCGGCCAACCCGCTGCTCGACGGCGTCGATATCGAAGCCGTAGCGAAGCTCTGCAAGAAAGCCGGTGCGCTCTTGGTCGTGGACAATGTGTTCGCGACCCCGATCCTGCAGAAACCATTGGAGCTTGGCGCCGACGTCGTTGTCTATTCAGCCACCAAGCATATGGACGGCCAGGGCCGCGTCATGCTCGGAGCGATCCTCTGTGATTCGGACTACATGGAAGAGGTGTACGATCCGTACCTGCGCCATGTCGGCCCCGCGGCAGCGCCGTTCAACGCCTGGGTCGTCCTCAAGGGCCTCGAAACCCTGAAACTGCGTGTCGACGCCCAGAGCGCCACCGCCGCACGCCTGGCTGACGCCATCGCGGCCCACCCGAATGCTGCGGCCGTTCGCTATCCCCACCGCAAGGACCACCCGCACTATGACGTCCACAAGCGCCAGATGACGAGCGGTGGCACAATGATCGCGCTGTCCGTCAAAGGCGGTCAGGAAGCGGCGTTCAAGTTCCTGAATTCCCTGGAACTTGTCGACATCTGCAATAACCTTGGCGACACCAAGTCGCTCGCCTGTCACCCCTCCACCACCACCCATCGCGCGCTCACCGATGCGGAGCAGGCAGCCATGGGCCTGGACCGCAGCTGGATCCGCTTTTCAGTCGGTCTGGAGGATGCTGACGACCTTGAAGCAGACGTTCTTCGCGCGCTTAACAGTGTGTGAAGGAATTCAACGCAATTTCGCATAATGGCACGCCGACACGCTCCCCCGCTGTATGAAGAAATCACGCAAGGCGTGCGCATCCGCGTGCGTCCGAAATTCATGCATGACGAATCAGAACCGTCGCGGGGCCGCTTCATGTGGTCCTACACGGTCGATGTCGAAAACGAGAGTGAACAGACCTGGACCATCCTGCGCCGACACTGGCGCATCGTCGATGCGCAGGGCCGCCTGCAGGCCGTCGACGGCGAGGGCGTAATTGGCCAGACCCCCACACTTATGCCCGGCGAACGCTTCAGCTACACGTCCGGCGCGCCGCTCGCGGCCCCCTCCGGCATGATGAGCGGCACGTATGACCTGAAGGATGAAAGCGGTTTCGAGATCGTTGCCACGATCCCGGTCTTCTCGCTCGACAGCCCTTACGATACGTCGCTGCCCAGCTAGGCTGGCCTAGTCTGCCGGTGGGCCCGGCAGGACATCAACCATTTTAATCAGGCGAAAGTGCTTTGCCATCATCTCGGGCGTGAAGACGCCCTGCAATTCACTTGACGCCAGCATCCCGTCCCAGGCTTCAAGCTGGGTTGGCGCGCTTTCGGCAAACAGGACATTGCCGCCCGCCGAATCGCCCAGATAGGCACCATACTCCTGCAGCGCCCGAGCGATGATCTTGCCCTCACGCGACAGATCCGAACCATCCACATCAAACGCCGGATCAAGCTGGATGCGGGCGCCGAGCGGCATTCCGGTCTGTGCAGCAACATCCGCACTTTCTGCCACCGGCATCGCCGTGCTCGCAGGCGACACAAAGCCGTCGGTCATCGCGCCGGGATAGGCAAACATCAGGGCATGGGGAATCCGTCCCGAATTGATTTCCTCAACCCGGATCAGGCCCGCCGTCAGCGGAAAGCCGGATGCAATCGCGCTTGCAGCAAGATTCGGCTGGTCCACTTCATTCCAGGGCGGCGACACGCCGCTGCCGCGTAGATTGGTGATGGCGCCGAAGCCTGTGAACCAGCGACCATCCTCGCGCTGGTAGGCCTGGCGCATGTCCCATTCCAGGTTCCGCGCCTTGTCCACGATCGCGATATAGCCGAGGCCACCTTGCGGCCGCGCCGATTGCGCCCCTTCCGGGATCGGAATCTCGCGCGGCAATTCGAAACCGCGACCGTACTGGCCGGGATAGAGATCAAGGACCTCATGTTTCGGCGTCTCATCCATGTCGATGTAGTATACCGGCACGGACCATTCGGCGATATTGATGTAGAGACTGCCATTGCCCGCAAAATCGCTGATCAGCGCCCTGGATTGCGCGTCGATCTCTGGATTCGCCGGGATGGGCGTGTTCCAGGGACTGTCGGCTGCGAACGGGCGCCATGTCTTCAAGGGCGCGTCGTCAACCGCTCGTTCCGAAGGTGATTGAGAGCAGGCGGCCAGTGCCAGCAACACGGCATAAAAAGCGAAATTCCGGATCAAGAACGACATGAACGCTTTCCTTCCAGACGCACAGAATAGGCCAATTCAAGGATCACACAAATACCTGTACGCTGGCCAGCGAGTTTGGCCAGCGAGTTTCGCCCGGCAAGCGCAATTCCGCCAGGCACAGCCGGAAATCGGGCCCCAATGGCCCGATTTCCTGAACTGTGACGGCGAGTTCCTGCGTTCCGCAGCGCCTGTCAGTCGGTGCTATTTGTTCGGATTGATCAGGTATTTCTCACCCGTTGCGCGCCGGTTGTACGCTTCGATCACCGGCAGCTGCAACGCTTCTGCGAGTGAAATCTCGGACGTATAATGGCTGGCGAACGTTGTCTTGAGTTCGGCGCCAACCCGCGCGCGCAGTTTCGCGCGACCTTCGGCGCCGACCTTTTGCAGGAAGGGTGTCAGCAGGAACCCGCCCACGCCCCAGGCCATGCCCACGCCGGGCGGCAAGGTAGTCGGGCTCATGTCGAGACGGCCATAGATGTAGACCTGCTTGTGCGTCGCCGAACCGTAGCGGCTGTATTCCTTGGCGTTGAGATTGGCGGCCGCTTCCATCGCCACGAGGATTTGCCCGGCCAGCGGGCCGCCCCCAATGGCATCAAAGCCGAGAGTCGCGCCCGTCGTGGCCAGCGCGCTGATCAGGTCGTCCATGAAGCCAAGCGAGGTAGAATTGACGATATGCTTGGCGCCGAGGTCGCGGAGGATTTTCTCCTGGGCGTCGGAACGCACCACGTTCACGAGATCAATTCCATCCGCGATACAGATCTTGTTCAGCATCTGGCCAAGGTTCGAAGCCGCCGCCGTATGCAGCAGCGCCGTGTGGCCTTCCATGCGCATGACTTCGGTCATCGCCAGGGATGTCAGCGGATTGACGAAGCAGGACGCGCCGTCGCGGGCCGTCGCGCCGTCAGGCAATTCCATGCACTGGGCAACGTTCAACATGCGGTACTGCGAATACATTTCGCCGCCGAGGCCTGCGACCGTCTTGCCGAGCAGGGCCTGCGCCGCAGGCGACGAACCCGCTGCCACAACCGTGCCTGCGCCTTCATTGCCTACTGGCATCGACTGGTCGATGCGAGGGGTCATGGCCCGCATGCCAGCAGACGACACTTTTGCGGTGACGACTGGACGGTCCGCAGTCCCCGATGCTTTCGCCGTGCTCATGTCGGCTGCGCCGAGCAGCAGTCCAAGATCGGAGGGGTTGATCGGTGTCGCTTCGACGCGAACAATCACATCGTCCGGGCCGGGCGTTGGAATCTCCACCTCAGCCAAGGACAGTTCCAGCTCGCCGCCGGATTTTACGTGTGATCTCAGTTGAAGGCCCTTGGCCGGAACGCTGGACGCCATCTTGTCTCTCCCTGATGCAGTGTTTGAAGTGGATTTTCCACATGCCTACACGTTGCGAGAGCCCGCGTCCAAGTCTTGTATTTTTGCGGGACCGCTCCTAATGCGTCGCGAGGTGACGCAGGGTCACACCCTCGCCACGCTAGTGCTTCGGCTTGTACCGCTTCGACGGTCGCTGCTGCGCGGCCTTGTCAGCATAGGGGTTCTTGCCCTGACGCACGAACAGCCGGATCGGCACGCCGTTCATGTCGAACGCATCGCGCACGCCATTGACGAGATAGCGCTTGTACTGGTCCGGCATCTGGTCGCCGCGCGAGGCGATCAGCACGAATGTCGGCGGGCGCGCCTTCATCTGGGCCATATAGCGCGGCTTGATCCGCTTGCCGTGCACGGAGGGTGGTGGATGGCGCTCGATCGTATGGCGCAGCCAGCGGTTCAGGTCCCCCGTCTTCACCCGCGCCGTCCAGTTGGCATAGACGCTCACGACCGCAGGCATCAGCTTCTCGATATTCCGGCCCGTCAGGCCCGACAGGAACACGATGGGCGCGCCACCGGCATTCGGCATCAGGCGATTGGAAAGGTCACGGATATGCTTGGCGGCCGCGTCGGGATCCTTCACGAGGTCCCATTTCGAAATCACCAGGACAATGCCCCGGCCCTCGCGCAGGGCAAGGTCGGCAATCTGCAGGTCCTGCTTTTCCATCGCTTCGTCGGCGTCCATGACCAGCGCGACAATGTCAGCATATTTCAGAGAACGGATGGTTTCCCCCGTCGACATGCGCTCCAGCTTTTCCTGCACGCGCGACTTCCTGCGGAGGCCAGCCGTATCGACCAGGCGAATGCGCCGGCCTTCCCATTCCCAATCGATGGAAATCGAATCCCGGGTAATGCCCGCCTCCGGTCCCGTCAGCAGGCGGTCTGATTGCAGCAATTGGTTGATCAGCGTCGACTTGCCCGCGTTCGGGCGGCCCACAATGGCCAGCTTGATCGGCTTGTCGGGACGTACCGGCTCCGGTTCGACATCGACGTCGGCCTCCTCGATGGCCGCAACAAGGTCGTCATCCGACAGCGTCTGGTCGTCGATATCGATATGCGACAGCTTGTCGAGAATGTCTTCGCCGCCAAAATGCGTATAGTCCGGCTCGGCCTCTTCGAGTGCCTTCTCGAAGGCATCCTCGCCCAGCGCCTGGCGGATGGCCTCGAACAGGTCTGCCATGCCTTCGCCATGCTCGGCCGACAGGCCGACCGGTTCACCAAAACCCAGCTCCCAGGCCTCGTTCAGGCCGTCGCGTCCGGCTTTGCCTTCAGCCTTGTTCGCCGCCAGCACGACGGGAATGTTCGCCTTGCGCAACAGCGCGGCAAAGCTCTGGTCCTCGATCGTTACGCCAACACGTGCATCAATCAGGAACAGCGCAACTTCCGCCTCGGCAATCGCCGCTTCGGTCTGCTCGCGCATGCGCGATTGCAGGCTACCATCGTGGACGTTTTCATAACCCGCCGTATCGATCAGGATCAGTGGCAGTGAGGCAAGCCGGCCTTCGGCCTGCTTGCGGTCGCGCGTCACGCCGGGCTGGTCATCGACCAGCGCAATTTTCTTGCCGGCGAGCCGGTTGAACAGCGTCGACTTTCCGACGTTCGGACGT
>TARA_R110000751_G_scaffold101602_6_pt1 | contig 13231 bp, 17 predicted proteins | sample TARA_R110000751 | Tara Oceans TARA_R110000751 (sample SAMEA4398001) | marine metagenome | biome: Polar Biome; feature: [MES] marine water layer (ENVO:01000295) within the mesopelagic zone...; material: water (ENVO:00002006), including particulate matter (ENVO:01000060) such... | reverse complement strand
AGCTGGCTTCCTTGCAGACTGCGATTTCGATGTATTTGCACGTTATCAAATCCCTACTGAGCGTCATTATTATCACATCGAATCCCATGCCTTCATTGACATGGGTCAAGTTGGTATCAAGGCTATGATGTTTACCGGCCTGCAATTTGCGACACGTTGTGGTGTATGCCCGCAAGCCAGCCGCGGCCGAGCCCTGCAGAACGTTCAAGCCGCATTCCTGGTTTTCGCTGGGAAGAAAGACAAACATAAAGCGTATGTGAGCCAGGTCACACGGCAACCAGAGTTCGGTGTTGTAAAATTTTGTGCTCATTGGATTTCGTTTGGGAGCATCCCAGAGTTGTCCACCTGTACAGGCATCATGGCATTGCCCAATTAGGAAGGCGTCGAACCACACGTGGTTCTCCCTCACTGCGTGATCTGCAGCAAACTACCAATAACGTTCATGGATGGCCCTGGGTCGACGGCACTGAAACGCGTCTCACGTTAAAGCGGTATCCCGCGCTGAGAATGTCATTCTCCGGGCGTGTGGGGATCCGCCAGCGCAGCATCCGGTCGACTGACCGGCACGTTTTTCAATGATGCTGTCTGGGCAAGCACCTCTGCGCCGCGGCTTTTGAGAAGCTTTCGGAAGCTTGGATGCATGCCGCCATCCGAATATGCATGGGCCGATATAACCGTCCCGGAGGCAAGTATTGCTTCCATCTTGCGTTCATCTGAAACGCGCCGAGCAGCTACGACATCGTTCTCCGCGCTCAGCAGCGGTGGACATGAAGCAAGCGGGTTGCGAGGATTTCCACCCTCAAAGGTCGCGTCGAAGACATACCGTCTGCCGCAATAGGACAACTGGGGTTGCCGGCCTGTGACCTCCAAAATGTCATAGCCCTGTTTCAGGTTTGTCCAAAAATCGAAATTAGGATCATTTCGATTTCGCGCCATGTTCTCGGGCGTCATCCGGAATGGAAAAGCCTGCACCTGAAAGGAAGACTGTCCGCCCCTGATGGCTTCACGCACGATCGCATAGATTTGCGCGACGCCAGCGTCCGTGAGCGCGTAGCATCCTGCCGATGTACAGGCGCCATGAACCATCAAGGCGTCGCCGGTGTAGCCGAGTGCGCTTTCCAGCTTGTTTGGGTAGCCGAGATTGAAAGAGAGATAATATTGCGAGTTGGGATTCAGCATACCGGCGGAGACATGGTAAAACCCTTCTGGAGCTTGCCGATCTCCTTCCTTGGTCTTTGGGCCGAGCTTGCCGGACCAGCGACACATGGGAAAGGTCTTCAAAAGCGCGTAACGCCCAGTACGGTCACGTTTCCAGATCTCGAGCTCGCTCTCATCCTTGAAGATCCGGACCAGTATGGGATCAGCCGGGGTCATCTTGCGTTTTTTCATATCGCTGACGAGGTTGGCGGCAATCGGTTGATTTGCCTTGTTGTCGACATCAAGAACCGTCGATACGCAAGCTGTCATAGACACGGCCAATGCGAGCAAGATCGAAGTGTTGAGCAGCTTTTGAAACAAATTCATCTCTGTCCCTTGTGGATCGGAGAGCTGGCGCAGCCGTCGCCGTTGAGCGCGCGATGTTGCTTTTCATGTAAACAGCGTAGCAGATTTGTTCATCTGCGTGGGTAACGAAAATTTGAAACGCGTGGATGGGTACGCGACTGACGTAGCAGGAGTGCAAGTCGAGGCCGACCTGAATGTGTGCAAGCGTGACCAAACCTTTTAGTCCCGCTTGCATGTGAATGTGTACGGTTTCGTTTCGCGGACTTCGGCATGAAGGATCAAATCGCTGAAACAACCTCCTGAAGCATCTTCCGGACCTGGCCGGCGACTTCGCCGAGCTCCTGATTGTTGATCCCGGTCATCGAGATCACCGGATCGACCGCCGACACTTCCACACCTTCGGCTGTCTCCCGCACAATCACGTTGCACGGAAGCATGGCCCCGACTTTCGGCTCCATGCCGATGGCCTGCCAGGCCATGTTCGGATTGCAGGCACCAAGGATGCGATACCCCGGCAGGTTCTTGTCAATTTTCTTCTTCATTGTCGCCTTGACGTCGATTTCGGTCAGGACCCCAAAGCCGGCTGCAGCCAAGGCAGCACGCGTGCGGGCGTCGATATCTTCGATATCAGCCCCGGGAAATATTTTGTCTATAGTGTAGTTCATCTGATTGCTATCCTTTCGCACAGGCTTCATTTTCTCAGATACTTGATCAGCGCGACGATCGCGAGGCCGACAAGGACCAGGATCAGAATCATCCAAAGCCCGCCGAATCCCATGCCATATCCGTTCATCATTCATTCAATCCCTTGTTATGAAGTGGCGAAGGCGTTGCCTCCGCCACTTGTTCGTTCAATCGACACAACGCTCAATTGTCCTGTTTTGTTTCGCTCTGCGCGTCGTTCTGCATCATGCTCCCCGGTTGCTCGCCGTCCATCATGCCGCCGTCCTGACCTGGCATATTGCCCGAACGCATCATCATCATCCGCTTCATCCTGTCTGCGGGCGCTGCAAATTCCTCGGAAGTGACTTGCCCGTCTCCATCCGCGTCAAAGGCTTGAAAGCGGTCGACCGTATGTTCCCTGATATGGGCGGCGTGAAGCGTTTCGAATTCGGCGAGCGACAGCATTCCATTGCCGTCTGCGTCGTAGGTTTTCAGCTCGTCAAGCAGACCAGTGCGAAGTTCCTCGGGCGAGACTGTTCCGTCGTCATTGGCGTCGAACAAGCGTTGCATATGGTCGGTGTCACCCATCATCGATCCGCCCATGCCCATCATTCCCGCGCCCATGCCGCCGGTTTCGCCATCCATGCCCATCATGCCCGATTGTCCACCGTGCATCATCTTCATCATGCGCATCATGGATCCCATTTCGCCGCCCATCATTCCTTGCATCATGTTGGCGTTGCCACCCGCCATGGCCGCTGCAGAACCGGAATTCGACGTTGCTTGTCGTTGGCCATGGTCATGATCGGAATCGGCGAGGGCGAATGTTGGCAAAGCGGCCGAAATGAGCAGCGCTGTTGCGATGGTCGTGAACTTGTACATCTTACAATCTCCTGGTTGGTTGCACATTCAGTATATGGGCATAAAGAACCCAATCTGAATGGATTGCATCCACCGGTTTGTACCGGCATGTCGCAGGATGCGGGTTCTGTTACATTCGGTGACAAAACAATCACTGACGCATTGTGTCGGTTTTCGATAGAAGAGCTCATGTCCGATGCTCCGCACATTCTCGTCGTCGACGATCACAAGGAAATCCGTGAAAGCGTAAAGCGCTTTCTTGAGAAGAACGGCATGCGCGCCGGCACCGCCAGGGATGCGCATGATGCCGAAGCAAAACTTGCCATCGGCAATTATGACTTGATGGTGCTGGATGTCATGATGCCCGGCGAAAGCGGCCTTTCCCTGTGCCAGCGGCTGTCCGCCGAGCGCGCGTTGCCAATCATCATGCTGACAGCGCTGGGCGATGACACGGACCGGATCGTCGGGCTCGAAATCGGAGCCGATGACTATCTTGCGAAACCGTTCAATCCGCGGGAGTTGTTGGCCCGGATCAAGGCGGTTCTTCGACGTTCGGAACGGAAGGAAAAGCTTGCGGGCGGCTTCACGGGAAAGCGGCTTCGTTTTGCCCACCTCGTGCTTGATTCCGACAGCCGGGTGCTGGCGGACGAATCCGGAAACGAAACGCGCTTGACGAGCGCAGACTTCAAGCTGCTGATCGTACTGCTGGAGCGCGCGCGAGTGGTTCTGAGCCGCGAGCAGCTTCTGGACCTCACGGCTGGCCGTTCATCCGGGCCGTTGGACCGCACCATCGATAACCAGATCAGCCGCCTCAGGCGCAAGATCGAACCCGATATTCTTCAGCCAAAGATCATTGCGACCGTCAGAAACGGCGGCTATTGCCTGTCGGCGGACGTGGAGGTGTTGGGTTGAGTTGGGGGCCGTTGACAAGCCTCAGGGCTCAACTCGTGTTTCTTGTTGTCACCGCGCTTGTCGTCGCGCAAGTCGTGAGCCTGTGGTTGTTTGTCGACGAGAGGAGCCTTGCGGTTCGGGCTGCGCTTGGCTTCGAAGCCGCAGGCCGCGCCGCAAACGTGGCGAGACTGATTGAAGAGGCGCCGGACAATCTCCAGGACTCGATCCTGCGCGCGGCCAATTCTCCGCTTGTCCGATTTGACCTGTCGGGTGAAGCGACAGCCGGAAATTCAGACGGCTCGGATGGTGGTCTGATCGAATCCCGAGTGCGTGCGCTTCTGGGTGGCAGTTACAGCGGTGACATCCGTGTCGAATTGCATGCAATCGAGGGCCAAATCCTGCCAATGCCGCACCTTTCAGCTGAAATGGCTGAGATGCATCGGAAAATGATGCATGGCGCGGTCTTTGCGCTTGAAATGAACCTGTCTATCGCGCTTTCTGACGGACGTTGGCTCAATGTCGGCACACGGTTCGAGCGCCCGCCCTTCCAGTGGCCGTTTTACTCCATGCTGACATTTATTCTGACCGCGACGATTATCCTGATCGCTGTTTTCTGGTTTCTCATGACACGCTTTACCGGTCCGTTGAGGCGGCTGGTCGGCGCGGTGGACAGGCTGGGACGGGGCGAAGAGATTTCTGAATTGCCCGCCGTGGGCCCGAGCGAAGTCCGGGAGCTTACCTCGACCTTCAACAGAATGCAGGATCGCCTGACCCGGTTTGTGGCCGACCGAACACGGTTGCTGGCTTCGTTGGGACACGATCTCAGGTCTCCGCTTACGGCAATTCGTGTTCGTGCCGAGATGGTCGACGACGAGGAAACACGAAGCAGTCTGGTGACCTCGGTCGAGGAAATGCAGACCATGGTCGAGGAAACGCTGACCTTCGCGCGCGGGATGTCCGCATCCGAGGCCTCTCAATCTGTCGACATTGGCGCCCTGCTCGAAGACCTGAGAACGGGCTCCCCAGTTCCCTTCCTCCTGGATAGCGGCCCGCCAATAAGTGTTCGCATCCGCCCGACCGCAATGCGCCGAGCGCTTCGCAACGTGATCGAAAACGCCGTGCGTTACAGTGGAGCCGCACACGTGGCATATTCAGTTCGTGACGGCCATCTCATGATTACGGTCGAAGATGACGGACCGGGCATCCCGGAAACCGAGTTTGAACGGGTTTTCGATCCGTTTTTCAGGCTCGAAGAATCGAGATCATTGGAAACCGGTGGGCACGGGCTTGGTCTGTCAATTGCACGTACAATCATCACGGCCCATGGCGGCGACATCTGGCTGGCCAATCGGCAGGAGGGTGGGTTGTGCGTCTCGATACTGGTTCCTTTGGAGGGAACTCCGCATGAAACCGCTGAGGACAACCGCATGCAGTGGATCAACTCTTCCGCTTGAGTCGTTGGCTCGCAGTTTACCTACTATCTCGCAGTCCGTCTGATGAAGGGGTCTCCGTTGATAGTCTCATTCTGCATGACGTGGCCAACACGAACGAAGCAGTTCGGAATTAGGAACGAATGTAGTTGGTCTTTTGATGGTTTTGCTGACCCCCTATCGACTTTATGGGTAGAGCGATTGGGAACTTTCTGGCTTGACCTTCCTGTCGGTGGAACCGCTATCAGTGGCAAATGGACGACCGAAACAAAGATCGTTAGGTCGATTGCCGAGATCTGTAATCACGGCAATCCGCGTTCTGTTCAGACGTCGGCCGGGAATACAGGTGGGAGAAGACCTTGGTGATATGTTTATTGGTATGGGCGCCCGATGCGAGAGTTCTCTCGCGAAGGCGCGTTGGAACTGCGCAAGTTTGGCTTCACACTAAGGTAACGTATCTTCTGGAACCTGAAGAATGATGATCAATCGACACCGTTCCATCATCAGGGCAGCGTTTTTTGTATCTGAGGCTCCGTTTCCGTCGTCGGATGAGACCCGAGCAGACGACGGAAATAGCCTCTGTCGCCAACAATCCAGGAAAATGGCTCTGCCATTGCTACATGCTTGAACATGCTACTGCAGGCATGACGACCTGGTTCACGGTTGCGTGATGGCCACGTTCTTGTGGTTTTCTTTAACGTTTTCGGGTAATTGGGTAGATATGCGCAGTTTCATCATTTCGATTGTTTTCTTGCTGTTTACAAACGGTGCACTCGTGGCCTCGACGCAGGGTGCGCAAACTGCAGATGCAGTTGGCCAAATGATGACCATGCAAAGCCTACCCGAGGCCGTCATGATGAACTGCTGCGACAAGACCGACAGCATGATGGGCCATGGGCACATGACTTGTGGCATGGACTGCCATTACCTTGCGCCCCATGTGGTTTCAGATCTCCGGCGGACAGGCCCGGTGAAAGTGAGCACATATCCGGTTTTGCCCACGTCTTCGGTCGAAGTCCACCTCATGAGACCCCCCATCGTGTCCTGATCACGGATAGCTGCGCCAACGGGCGCTTCCGGAATTTGATCAATCTCGAGGTAATCATGATCTCCAAACGAAAATTCATGTTGGGCTTTGCTGCTTTGGCATTAATGCCGGCATCGCAGACTCATGCGCATGTAAAACCATTCAAGCTGGATCCGAAGTTCGAGCCACAATCAGTGGCGTTCTCGGGATATTCGCCCGGTACGGTTATTGTCGACCCCCGCAACCACTTTCTCTATTTGCAGTTGAGCAATGGAATGGCGCGCCGCTACGGCGTGGGCGTGGGCAAGGCGGGTCTTACTTTCAAAGGGACTGCCAGCATAGCTCGCAAGGCAAAATGGCCGAGCTGGACGCCTACCAAGAATATGATCCGACGCCAACCCGGCAAGTACGCCAAATATGCAAAAGGTGTCCCCGGCGGTCCAGGCAATCCGCTCGGATCGCGTGCGCTTTATCTCTACAAGAACGGGCGCGACACCTACTACCGCATCCACGGCACGACACAGCCGTCGTCGATAGGGCGCTCAGTCTCCAACGGCTGTATTCGCATGATCAATCTACATGTCGAAGACCTTTATGAAAGGGTGCCTGTCGGCGCACAGGTGGTGGTTTTGTGATGCATCGGCAAACACACAAACCTTCACCGTGCTCCGGCGCCTCCAGCGTCCCTCGGATCCAAACATGCGGCGTCGGCAAAGCCGATTCGGGCACCCGGGTAAGTGGATATAATTCACAAGCTGGTTGTCGATGGTCGCGGGTGCCGGACTGATCCTTTTGGCGGTGCCGTAGCAAACTCCATTTGTCGAAATGCTGTGACGCTTGCTGCTTTGGACCTATGCCCCGGTGCTCACCTGTTCATGCCCAAAACCGAGGGCCATGCTTGCCATGACCTATCTCTCACGAATACGAAAGACATCTTAAATGACCAAAATTCTCACATCATTAGCCGGCGTGTTTGCCATTGGGCTTTCCATAACGGCCACGGTTGCATTCGCCGAAACACCCGATACTGACAGCCAGATCATCGTGTTCAAGTCGCCATGGTGCGGGTGCTGCCAGGCCTGGGTTGAAGCCATGGAACAGGCTGGCTACCACGTCAAGACGACAGACGTCGAGGACCTGACGGCGATCAAGACGCGGGCCGGCGTGCCCGGCAATCTTGAGGCCTGCCATACTGCGATGATCGGCGGCGAAACCAAATACGTGCTTGAAGGTCACGTGCCCATCCAGGCGGTCGAAAAGCTGATGACCGAACGACCCGATATCCGGGGAGTTTCGACCCCGGGCATGCCGATGGGGTCACTCGGCATGGGCGATGACCCAGAGGCAAACTACACGGTATATGCATTCACTGGTCGATCCGGTGAAGAACCTGCGGTTTACTTCGAGGTTGGCAAACAATGAACCGGCGCCAATTCATCACGGGGGCGGGAAGTCTGTCGGCTTTGACCTTACAAGGATGTTCGACAACTGAAACACTGCAGACGACGCCAGAACCGCAAGGGCCACCGCCTGCCTATCTTGCCATGTACGGACCGATGCCGGGTGAAAGGTTTCCCATTCCAGCGGTAGACCTGACAAAAGTACCGGAAAAATTTTGGCGTAGACAGGTCGATTACGTCGGCCCGCACCCAGTCGGGACTGTCGTGGTCAACACAAACACGTTCTACCTTCATCTTGTCCAGGAAGGCGGCAAGGCTATGCGCTATGGGGTTGGCCTTGGCCGGCAAGGCTTTGAATGGTCGGGCGAGGGCCGCATACAATGGAAGCAGCAGTGGCCAAAATGGACGCCGCCCGCGGAGATGATCGCGCGGAAACCGGAGCTGGAGCAATGGAGCGCGGACAATGGTGGCATGCCACCTGGGCTCGATAACCCTTTGGGTGCACGCGCGCTCTACATCTTCCAGAATGGTGAAGACACGCTCTACCGTATCCATGGCTCCCCCGAATACTGGACGATTGGAAAGGCGGTATCGAGCGGCTGCGTCCGGCTGATAAACCAGGACATCATTGACCTATACAACCGCGTGCCTTCGGGCTCTCGGTTGATCGTGGTGTGAGACGGCCATGCGTAAGAAATCTTTGTATGTCACGGCCTTTGCCACAATCGCGGGGTTTGTAGTCGTCGCGATTGTTGTGATGGTGCAACAGGATGAGATAAGAGCGGGTCTTCTTAGACCAGAGGACCAGCGGGTCTTGGCATTAGGGAAAACCTTGTATGCCGCAAATTGCGCGTCCTGCCATGGTGTGAAATTGGAGGGGCAAGTCGAGGATTGGCGTTCGCCGGGTCCCGACGGCCTGATGCCGGCGCCGCCCCATGACGAGACGGGCCATACTTGGCATCACACGGATCAAATTCTCTTCGAGATCACAAAGTACGGAATTGTAGCTGCAGCAAATCTGAAGAACTACACTTCGGCAATGCCGGTCTATGAAGGAGTGCTCACCGATGCAGAAATCATCGCAGTGCTTTCCTACATCAAGAGCACATGGCCGGACGAAATCCGCAGCGGACATGATGAGATGAATACGCGCTATGCCCTGGAGCCAAAATGACCAGTTCGAAGCGTTTGGCTTGGGTGGACCTGGCAAAGGGCATGTCGATGATCTTGGTCGTGATGATGTATGCGGCCTACAACACCGGTACACATACCGGCAGCGTCGGTTTCCTTCATTACGTGATCGCGTTCGCGACGCCCTTTCGCATGCCGGAATTCTTCCTCATTTCCGGCCTGTTTCTTTCGACCGTGATTGCACGTCCCTGGCAGCGATACGCTGATCGCCGTTTTGTACATTACATGTATTTCTATGTTTTGTGGGCCTTCATCATGATCGCTTTGAAGGTAGGCATTTTCGCTCGCGATCCGATTGCCATGGTGGCGGATCTTGCCCGCGCCATTGTCCAGCCCTATGGCGTGCTGTGGTTTGTCTACATGCTCGGCTTGTTTGCCATAGCCACAAAGCTGCTGTGGCAATTCCGGATTCCGCACTGGCTTGTGATTGCTGTTGCGATGGGTTTGCAGATCGCTTCGATCAACGTTTCAAGTTACATTGTGACGCAATTCACCGCCTACTTCGTGTTTTTCTACATCGGTTATGCGCTCGCTCCGCAGATTTTCCGGGTGGCGGGCTGGGTAGCCGAAAACCCTGGGAAAGGAATTGCGGCGCTGGTTGCCTGGTTCGTCGTCAACGGACTTTTGGTGTTTCTGCCAAGTTTCGAACTGCTGCCGGGCGAAACTCGCATGGGATTTGCTGCATTTCCACCGCTGCATTTCCTGCTTGGTGTTGCGGGCGCGGTGGCGCTTTGCGCGTTCAGTGTGGTCTTGATGGATCGGCCGTATACAGGCTGGTTGCGATGGATCGGCGGGCATTCGCTTGTCGTCTATCTTGCTTTCACCATTCCCATGTCGGTTTTTCGCGAGATAGCGATGAATACCGGGCTGATCACGCAGACCGGACCGCTCAGCTTAGCGGTCTTCGTGGTAGCCCTGACAACTCCGATCATGCTCTATTTCGCTATCGGCTTGACCGGTTTCGGCCACTTCCTGTTCGAGCGCCCGGGATGGGCTCGCATCAAATCTGAGTAGGTCCGGCGAAACGTATTTAGGGTGCTGAAAGCTTCGAAACGGATGGTGAGGGGTCAGCCTGGTTAGCCCACCCAGTGCAGCGGTAAGCCCTGCCAGCAGCGCCGATGCCGTGCGCTTCTGGCAATCAAATTCGGGTTCACCATGCAGCCACGATACTGTGGATTCTGGCCTCCAGAAGTCGCTTCAACGTGTTGCCGCAATTCTCGATTGATCCGCTTTGAACAAGCATCAGTGCTCGCGATGACCGCATCAAACACGCACCCTGTTTCAAACAACCGATGCGGGAAATAGGCTCACAGGTGCTGTCCAAAATTGGCACCTCTCACCTCGTCTAGAAGGTGTCAGTTCGTTTTCACGCGAAATCTTGCGTGGCAGGAAGTGCAGGTTTGAAGCATCATATGAAAGGCGTGTTCGGCGGGCATTGACGAAATTTCTGTGGTGGGGTCAACTTTCTTGCCGAATGGTCCGAGGCCTATAACGTCTCCCGCTCTCATCCGCATGTCCGGGGTCAACGCATCAGGATGGCTCTCAGCGGCAGAAGCGAGGGAATTCGCATATATACCAAGGTCATTCGCCAATGCGGCGAACTTTGCGTGCTCGATCATGATGCTCGAACTGGCCTCTGAACCGGCGACAACGGGATTGCCCTCGAAGTGGGCAACCAGGGCACCGCCAGATTTCTCATATATCGTTTCCGCGGCTACCTTGAACAAACTGGAATCGTATGAACTGCTGTCCTTGAACATACCATCGATCAGCTTCACTGCCGCGGCCATCGACTTCATGTCTGCCTGTCGCGCGGCGACTGTGTTTTCAGTCTCTTTAACATGATCCGTGGCCCGAGCGGTGAAATTCGCCAGAGTGATCATGGATATCAATACCGTACAAAACTTCAAGTACATGCAGTGCCTCTTTCGGGACAGAGATGTAACGTTAAACACGGCTCTAATTCCATATCCAAAAAATGATGATCCAAGGTCAGGCTCAAAACAGTGCCAACTTCGGCCTCCTTTTCTCTTTGCCTTTGAGGGTGCCACAGAAAGGACAGCTTTCTGTAATCATTTCCGCTTCATGGAACTCGTTTTGATGGCATGGGAAGCTCCCAAATGTTAACAAAACGTTAATAAAGTAAGTAAATTCAATGGCTTGATACCGAGTCGGTTTAGAGCTATATGTTGGATATGAGTGTGATGTTTCGAATCATATGCAGAAAACTGCTGGTTCTCATCAGGTTGGCGATCATCGTGTCGCTAGCCGGATACTCTTTGTCAAATCCTGCCATGGCTATGCACGTCGGTCCATTGGACAATCATCAAACGAGTTTATCCCAGACGATGGATCAGGTGGATGCCTCGATCGTGTCGGACGAAAGTGCTCGCTACTTCACCACAGACAGCGAAGATTCGACGCTTGCCTTGCAGGAATGCAACGATGACTTCTGTGTAGGTTTCGTACTTGTCACGTTTCAGGATGACTCCAGTGGCCCGGTCATATCGGTCGCCCGCGAGTTCACAGACGAAAGCGGCGTTTACCGAGAACTTCACGGCCTTCACCGCCCTCCCAGTATCTGAATTGGGCCACCCGTTCTGCGGGTCTGATTGTGCGCATTCGAGCTTAACTTGCTCGTCGCGCCGCTCATAGCTCCTACTCCCATTACACCATAAAAATACCATATCTGATGGCAGCAGCGCCGCTCTTTGCGAGCGGATTCACAGCCGCATTGCGTCCTGGGATCATTGATTCGGGCAAAGCCGTGGACAGTTCCACGACTCCCGATGTGATGATGCAGGTCACTCCCCGGACGATGTGCCTTTCAACAACCATAGGACTGGATAAATGAAAACTGTAACTTTCGCACTCATGCTTGCAGCCCTGGCTTCTCCAGCGCTTGCTTCGGGTACACACTCAGACGGTCATTCCGATGCAATGGCCGTCGGTGAGCCTGGCAAAAAGGCTAAAGCCACCCAGACAATCCGGGTCACCATGAAAGAGACCGACGATGGCCAAATGATTTTCACCCCGAGCGACTTCAAGGTCCGCAAGGGTCAGACCGTTGTCTTCGCCATCAAGAATGCAGGTGAACTGGATCACGAATTCGTCCTCGATCAAGAGGACAAGGTCATGGAGCACAAGGCGATGATGGAGAAGTTCCCGGAGATGGAACACGACGATCCCAATGCAATTCGACTGGCACCTGGCAAATCCGGGGAAGTCGTCTGGAAGTTCACCAATGATGGCACATTTAAAGTCGCCTGCCTTGTCCCTGGCCACTACGCCTCAGGAATGCACGGCAGCGTCATTGTAGCCACTAAATAAGCCCTCCCAAGGAGAAATACCGATGACAAGCATTTTCAAAATCACAGCCGCAGCCTTCTTAACTCTCGGCCTTGCGTCAGGCGCGTTCGCCATGGAGTTCACTAAGGGCACAGTCAAGAAGGTGGATGCAAAGGCCAAGAAGGTCACGCTGATCCATGAAGAACTCAAGAATCTTGGCATGCCGGCAATGACCATGGTGTTCCGTGTCAAGGATGACGCAATGCTGGAAAAGATGAAAGAAGGTTCGGCAGTTGAGTTCGTCGCTGACCGAATGAAAGGCAAACTGACGGTCGTCGAACTGAAATAGGGCGCAAAGCCAATTTCAGATTTTGGAAACGGCGCGGACCGGCAAACAGATTGGCGGACCGCACGCTTCACACAAGACCTAGAACCGACACATCTGATACATAAAGGATCACGACAATGAACAAGATCATCATCGCACTCGGCCTGACACTTGCTGCCGCAACCGGTGCCTTCGCCCAGTCCCCCAACGACTATGTCGAGCTGAACGCCCCGACCCACGGCCCGGCTGCCGAAGCCCACGCCGCCAAGAGCGCAGAGCAGAGCGGGATCGACTACACCGCGACCGCTTCGGTCGGCGACACCGTGAAGGCAGAGCGTTTCGAACGTTCGCTGGAACAGTTCAACCGCTAAGACCATGACGACAGGATGAGGCCGGTTTCCTCCCGGCCGGCTTCATCCGCTCCAATCTTCAAATCCCCCGGGCAGACGACAAGGCGATGGAACCCCATCCGACCGTCACCGTTGCGCCCACATGAACCAAAGGAAAACGACCATGAACAAGATCATCATCGCCCTCGGCCTGACACTCGCTGCAGCAACTGGCGCTTTCGCAGCCTCGCCCAACGACTATGTCGAACTGGCTTCGCCGACCCACGGCCCGGCTGCCGAAGCCCACGCCGCCAAGGCTG
>TARA_R110000751_G_scaffold37397_2_pt1 | contig 13239 bp, 4 predicted proteins | sample TARA_R110000751 | Tara Oceans TARA_R110000751 (sample SAMEA4398001) | marine metagenome | biome: Polar Biome; feature: [MES] marine water layer (ENVO:01000295) within the mesopelagic zone...; material: water (ENVO:00002006), including particulate matter (ENVO:01000060) such as...... | reverse complement strand
ATTAAGAAAATTTATAGAAGAAGTCAATTGCATTACTCCAGATTTCACATTAAGTGACATTGTAACTGCATTTGCTCCATTTAACCAATCAGCTAATCTGTTTTCCCATTCATGTTTAGAAGGTTTTCTGTTTTTACCTGATTTAATTTTAGCTAACATCTTTTCTATTTCTAATCGATATTTAGTACCATATTTAGCCTCTAAATTATTTAAATTTTGTTCAGAATATATTTGTTTAACATTTCCAGTGAATCCTGTTGCTTCTAAATTATTAGCTCTTCTTAGAGTACTTAAACCATTTCTAAGATCACCAGCCATAGTACTGGTTAACCACATTTCGGTAGGAGGCGGATAACCATCTCCTTTTCCTATTTCTATTAGTTTATCACTAAAAGCTACGAATTCAGGATTTTTTTCAACATAACTTATAACATCCTTAAGATTTTGTTTACTTAATCCGGGAACTTCCATCCCTTGTCTAGCCCAATTATAAATTCTAATTGCATTTTCATTAGTAAAACCTTTTACATCACTATTTTTTCTTAATTGTTTAGGTACATTTTTTAGTTGCTTTTTTAATCCTTTCCATGCTTTTAGTGTATTAACTTGACCTACACTACCAAGGTCTTCAGCTTTATTTAAAGGATCTATTAAATTTTCTTTATACCAAGCAAATTGTTTGTCTCCAATTTCTCCTTTATTTAAAGTTCTATATATTAAACCTTTAAAATCTTCTGCAGATGCAGGTAACCAGATATGGTCTTTAACTTCTTTACCTAAAAGTCTAGCTTGAGCAGCTGAATAATTTCTTATTTCTGGAACCCATACATTATATTCTGCGGAATTTTCTTTTTTTGTCCCTTCCCATTTTCTAGATTGACTTCTAATAATTTTATTTAATTCTGCGCTTAAATCTTTAGAGTCATAACTTTCTCTTATTTCTTTTGAAATTTCAATATCTTTATTTTTTAAGACAGTTAATACTTCTGTAGTTGGGGTTTTATAAGGTAAATCTACACCTTTTGCTATACCTGTTCCTTCGTTAGCCAGTTTTACTAATTCAAAATTATTTTTATTAACTTCTTTTGTTTCTTGTATAGTTTCTGGTTTTAATGCATTTTCAAAAAGAACGTTTTCAGAACTTATATAACCATTTTGTTTAATTTGAGCTTGTAACTCTGTTAAAACTGTTGCTTTTTGATTTGCGGGAATTGTATTAGCTATTTCTTCAGCTAAAGTAATATTTTTCATTCCAGGTTCAGTCAACATAACCTGATTTTTCATTTCTGCTAAAGTTTTAAAAACATTTGAAGTAAAATTAGTTGTAGCTGTTGCTGTTTTTCCAATACGTTCACTCCAACCAGTTGGTCCCGTTCCTCCTTTCTTAATTCCCCTGTCATTCCAATTAGATAATTCTTTAGGGACAATATGTTGTTTAGCAACAACATCTACAAAATAATTTAATTTCTTTTGAAAAGCTTTTCTAGATTTAAAATTACCAGGTTGAAACATAAAGTCAGTAAAATTAATCAGCTGTAATGCATGCTCAATATGATTAGCTGGAGTTATTTTTTTATTTCCTTTACTATCAGTATATTCAATTTGTCTACTTCCTTCAAGTGCTATGCTTTCCATCTTGTATAAAGACTTTATTAAACCTGAAGCTATATTTGTTTGTTGGCCAAAACTTAGTAGCATCATTTCTTTTGCTGCTTTTTCAAATTCAGGTCCAAGTTTTTTAGCTTCAGCATAAACATCATACATACTCATTATAAAATCTTTTGCTACGGCTTGATTTGCGGCAGCAGTCTCAGCATATGTAAAAGGAATTTTTTTTCCATTTTTATCCACTAAAAATTCACCATCCTTTCCTTTTTTAAATCCTTTTCTAGTCAGTAGCCCATAAGAATAAGCATTTAATTCTTCTCTTCTTTTAAAAATATCATTTCCGTATTTTTCTTTTAATTCAATTTGTTTATCGGTAATTTTATCTTTAAGAGCAGCCCAACCAGGTATAAAAAATGCTTCTCTCTTTATACGTTCTTTTTCAGTTAATTTTCTTCCTGATGCAAATGCACCTTTTCCTAAATACTTCTCAATAAAAGATTCATTACCACCACCTTCTTTTTCTGTTCCTTTTTTAATATGTGTAAATTTTAATTTACCATTAACTATCGTAATCTCCATATTACTTTTACTTCCAGGACCTAGTGTTTTTATAATAGCATTAACCTGAGTTTTATCTAACCCTTTAAGTTTAACCATTTTTGCCACAACTCTTTTCATAAATTCTTTAAAGAGTTTTTGTTTAAGAGGACTTTTATTTAGCTTAGTGTAAGATGTATTTTTAAAGTTTAAACCTAATTTTTTAGCAATCGCGGCATTATTTTCAGTTGACATTTTATCCATATCACGAATTTCTTCTTCAGTAAATCCTAATTTATCAGCCTCTATCAACGCAATAGCTTCGGTTTCTGCAAATAATATATCTGCTGCCTTTTTTTCAGCTATTTTCATAAAAGTTTCTGGAACTAATTTAATCATTTCACTTTTTGCTTCAGCAGTGTTGTCACTATTATTTATTACACTAACCATTTCAGTCATTGTAAATCCTCCAGTTTTATTAATCTCTTTTAATTCATTTTCTATACCTTCAAATTTATAATCTAAAACCTTAGAATCAGTAAACTTAGATTTACCTCTACCCATTCTATCAATAATCTCCGCACCTAATCCCATTTCTCTGGCTACATCTTGAGCCTGCTTAACATTCATAGCCTGATTGATCATAGTCATCATGCCTTTTGTAAATTGCATAACTTTACCGCTTTCAGAAGTAGTTCTTGATCCTTGCCCTTGAAGCTCAACACTTTTTCTACCATCAGTAATTCCCATGGCATTATAAATTTCTTTTAAATCAATGTTTCTTTTTAATCTATATTGTGGATTACCATTAACTTCTTTTCCAGTGGGTTCATATAGTAAATCTCTGATATTTCTAGGAATGCCAGTAGGCATACCACCAATAAGTTTTGTTTTAAAAACTGTTTTTCCAGCCTCTTTACTTGCGATTTTATCAACAACTGGATTACCTTTTGGACCCATAACTAAAACAGATTCAACAGGAGTATTAGCCTCTTGCATTATTCTAAGAGCCCATTTTAAATTAGCTGGATCAAGAAGAAATCTTAATGCTAAACTTTGATTTTTGTTATTAAAATTTTTATTTGAATTTCTTATTGCATTAGCATCTATACCTGACATTTCACCTAAAAGTTCTCCACTATGACCTTGTTTTCGAGCTAATCTATTTATATCTATAAATGTACCTTTAAAATCAGGATTTAAAAGAACCCCTGCCATATTTAATTTCATTTTCTCAATAACCGATTTGTATTTAGGTAAAATCTCGCCTTTAACATCTTTTATACGGTTAGTAGGTAGACCATCTAATACATTTATTTTTTTATTAGTTGTAGAAATTCCAGATCTTTCAGCAGAACCTGGACTTAAATCTAAGTTTTCAAAACTAGTGGTTTTAAAAGTTTGTTCATAACCTTGTTGTACTTGTCTTTGTTCTGAAACTGTTAAGTTATCGATGCTTGATGAAAAACCTGCTTGCTCAAATAAATCAGTTCCTTCTTTATTTATCCTTAAGTTATATAAATTACTTGTTTGCTCGGCTATAGATAATTTGTTTTTACCAAGCTTGCTTATATCATAATCTAAAAATCTTTGAAAATACTCTGATTCAATATTGTTTTTAAATTCTTCATAAGTTACTTTGTTACGATTACTTTTTAAAGTTTTTGTATATAATCTTTGCATTGAAGATGCAATAACAGGTTGTGCAGCTTTTAATATTAAAGCTTTATCTTTTTCGTTCTCTAATGTTTTTAAGAACTCTCTAGTAGGTTTACCTTCATTCCAACCTTCTCTATCTTTAAACAGTTTATTTGTTTCAACATAACTATCTTTTTTTATAAGGGTTTCAATTCTTTTAATTTGTTTAGAATATTTTTTATCCATGTCTTGCGTTGTTACAATAACAAGCCCTTTACCATTAGGAACAAACTCAGGTCCACCATTTTTAAAAACATCAAAATCTGGGGCAAATGCATCAACAAATCCTTCAGCTTTACCACGTCTTAAATCTCTCAATATTTCAAAGAAATAACTTTGTATTTCAGCTGCATTTTTTGGAGGGTTTCCTTTAAAACCACCAAGATTTAAAGCAGATTTAATGTCTTTTATTACTTCATGTATAAAGGTAGGAGCTTCTTTTGAATAGTAAAACTCAGGTGATGAAAAAGTTTGAACAATATAAGCAAGTTGTTCTTCCTTAGACATTTTTTCACTCATTGGAATTCCATTTTCTCCATAAGCTTCTTCAATTGCTCTTCTAAAAACAGAGTTTTTTCCAAATCCTGGTCCTCTCAATCTATTCATTGCATTCCCAGTAATTCTAGGTGTAGACTCAGGGTATTTTTGTTCAACAACTCTTCTTACGTAGTGAACCATTTCATGATTTACAAGATCTTTAATACTAGTAAAATTACCCTCTCCTTTTGTAATCATCTTAATTGCTAAAGGATAATTAATTAACATTTCGTATTTATTATTTCCTAAAGGTTCAAATCTTGCTGGAACTTCTCTACCTTTCCCTTCATCCCATAATCTATTTTTAGCTTCGTTTGGATCTCTTATAATTTTTAAAGTAGCACTTTCAACAACTCCTCCACTCTTTGTTAATACGTTGGTTACAGGATCCAATGCTGTTTTTTGTAATACACTTTCCAAATTAGGATCTAAATCATTTGTTAAAACTCCTCCTTCTCTAAGTTCAATAACTTTAGTTAATGTATTAATTGTTTTGTTATAAGAGTCTAATTTGTCTAGTTCTTTTTTACTTAATTTTCTTCTATCAAACTTCACTTCAGGTTTCCCATCAAGACCAATTTTAATTTCTTTTGGTGTTTCCCATTCGATTTGATTCTTTTTGAACCAAAGTTCTTGTCTAGTTTTTATTAAAGTATTTGTTCCTTGAAAATCAGTTCCTTTTATATGAAATACACCTGTACTACTAAACAATAAAGCATTTAAAGCAACTCTTTGAGCTACTTCATCCATGTCCCCATAAAGTTCATCAAATGCTGCTGAAAAATCTTCATTATCTTTCAAGTCTTCTATTACTTTTTCTAAAGTATGACTTAATTCAGAAGCTGGAACACCTATTAATGCTGGTTTAATTAGATTGGCAAAAAAAGAATTCATTACAGATTGCCCTCCTGCTGCATTTGTTATTGCAACTCCTCTAAATAAAGTACCTGCAACTCCAAATATAGCTCCAGTTCCATCTGGAAAACCTAATAATTGCATTTTAGCTTCTTCAACCCCACCAGTAACCATGTATGCACTAAGTCTTTCCCATGCAGACGCTTCTTTACTGGATAAAGCTTTTTGTATCCATTTAGCAGCGCCTAAATAATTCATTGCTCCTCCAGCTATTGCAGTTAAAGCCATAATTTCTCCAAATAAAGGTACAAAACCTCCAGCCATTTCTGCAAAATCTTTACCAAAAGTAGTTTCTAATGCTTTTAATTGTTTAGGTGTAAACTGAGCAGTTGGCATTTTACCATCAATAATTTCTTGAGCATATACCTCGTTGTATTCTGAGTTAAGAGCTTCGACATTTCTTTTTAATTGCAAAGTTCCTCCAGCATCGTAATCAATACCTAATTTACCACTAATAGCTTCTATTGCAGCATTTCCAAAAACAACAAAATTATTATCATCTTTAATATTACTTATATCTTTATTTAAATATATGGTTTCCCATATAGCATCTAGTTCACCACTTACCGCGGCTGTATTTATTTGGTTTAATTTAGATTTGTTTAAGTTTTCATCATCAATATTAATAGTTGCAAAATCACCACTCGCTCTAAAAGGACCTGCCCCACTAAGAACATTATAAGTAAAACCCAAACGATTAGCATCGAAAAGAGATAAAGTATAAACCCCATCTTTAGGTTCAATTCCTTGGCTTTCTAATTTAGACTTATGTTTTATAGAATCTTTTCCTCTACTTGTTGGTGAATCTAAAAATGGAAGACTAAAAGAAATCATTTCTTTTCTACTATCATTAAGAATATCTAATTTTTCTCTATATTTAGTATCAGCAAATAATAATGCTCCTTCTTGATTTGTTAAAGTTCTATCTGTTGTTTTTAATCCTAATATATACTCAAACATACCTAACATAGCTGTATCATATGAAGCATTATATGCATCAGATTTTGGTGGTATATAATTTTCTTCACCTTCAACCCCTCTCCCATTTAACCTAAGTTGTTCTCTTGCAGCTGGATCTAAACCATTAACATAGTTTAAATCACTTAGTTCTTGTAATTTTTGATCATAAGCATCTTGGTAACCAACGGTTTCAAGTCTACCACTTATGTTTATTATATCTCTTTCTTGACTTTTAGCATATATTTCCGCAGCATTTCTAGCATTTAAATCAATATCTTCGTTATACTTTTTTAATTTTACTTCTTCTTCTGCAATTTTATCTTCTTTACTAGATTCCCATTTATTAATATCAAAGTTTTTTCCTTTACTAACTTCTTCTGGTGGACCTTGAAGAAGTTGGGTTTTAAGATCTGTTATTGTTTTTGTTGAAGTTAATATTTGTGTATTTATTTCAAATAAAACTGTTTCAAATTCATCAGTATTTTTTAATCTAACACTATGTTCTTCTTTTTTAAACTTAGTTAGTGTTGCAATATTGATTTCTTTACTGTTAGCATATGTATTTGATATAGTTTGTTGAATTTGAGCTGTTTTTTGAAAAGTATTTATTAAGTTTCCTTTTGTTCCATACAATTTAGTAAAATCATCTTTACTAAAATAGTATCCAGAATCTTTATGAAAATCACTTTGAACTTGTAAAAAAACTGCATCTATTATTTGATTCATTTCATCATCACTCCAATTCATATTTGCAGATCTATCTTCATCTAATTTAATACCTACAGTCTTAGGATTTTTAAAAGCATTAACAAACTTAGAAGCAGTTGTATCAGCAATGCTATTCATTTGCACAGCATTTAAATCTGCTTTAGTAGTAGAATTATCTTTTGGATTAAAATTATTTATTTTAAAATAATCTTCAGGTTCTAATCCAGTATTTTTATAAACATTTCCTATGAATTCATTACTAACCTCCCCATTATTAGCTAGAAAATTTGCTATTTCACTATAAGCTTCTGGATTTTTAAGTCTATGTAAAGATCCATGGGTATCTCCTTTAATATCTTGATATAAAGGTATTTCAGTAGTTGCTCCAGTTTCTATATTAGTTAGTGTAATGACATCAGCACCTGGGCGCATAGGTATATCTACTTTAACTCCAACACCTTTATTTCTAAATATAGAATTTAGACTTTTAGTTATTTTGTCTTCGTTAGGAATTTCATCACCCTCTGGTAATATACTATCAAATTCTTTTTGAGATAAAATAACTTTAGGATCAGGATCTGAGGAAACCAAAGAAGTATCTACTACATCTAATCCTGTACTGACTTCGGGTATTTCTAGCGCTACAGTCTCTTCAACTGTAGAAGAACTTGGCTCTACTACATCAGCACTTGGTGAAATGTTTTCTTGAACTTCCTCTTCTTCTTCAATTATTTCTAGCCCTTCTTTAGTCTCGATATAATCCATTACATCTAAACTACTTTCTTCAGCTGCTTCTATAACATATTCCTCCGAAATAGCTTCGTTATTATAAGTATATTTAGCCATAAAATTGATTTATTTTAATATTATTTGCCTAATAATGGGTTATCTAGTCTTGTATTATAATTTTCAAATTTTTCTTTTCTTTTTTGTCCCCATTGCATATATTCTTTAGCAATATTTCTTAATGATGAATTATCAAAAGGATCATAAACATTTTTTGGTACTTCTTCCCAATTTTGATTTGCAGGATTTTTAATCCATATTGCTTTGTCATTTACAGCGGAAACTTTTGCATCAACATTAACTTCTGTTTCTTTTCTATCTACTGCTTCTCTGTTTTTTCTCTCCCACATTTCTCTAACTTTCACTCTTGCTTCATCTCCGGTAACAGCTCCTAGTCGTAGTTTGGTTCTGATAAAGTTTATATGTTTTTCAACATTTTGTTTATTCCAATCCCATTCATCTTTATGTTGGGAGATTTGTATACCCATAATATCATCAGCAATCTCTTGCATATAAAAATCTTCTGAAGCATCAGTAGTTTTTGTAGTTTCTCCTTCTTGAGCATAATAAAATTTATCTGGATCTGGTGCTTGCCCTTCTTGATCTGTAATATATTGTTGAAAATTATAAGGTAAATCCTTAAATCTTCCTTTAGATATACCTTCTCCTGAAAAAGTATTTTCCATATAATACTCTCTTAATTCTGCTTTTAATATTTCTTCCTTTATATGTTGATCCTCCAAATTACTAAAATCATCAAAATTGTTAATTTCAATCATTGTTTCACCTTCTTTTCCTTCATAAGGTTTACCAGTTACACTATTTAATTGTAATCCCCAATCTTTAACACCCATTTGTAAAGTATTCTGCATCTGTGCTAGTAAATCTCCTTCTGTATTAGGATCTCTTAAGTTAACATTTAACATCTCAGCTACAGCTCCATCAAGTTCTGCCTCAAAAGTTTTATTTGCTTCAATTAATCTTTCATCAAGTATTGTATAACTTGTTGTTGCTGATCTACCACTCTCTCCAATTGGACTAGTAACAAAAACTTTTCCTCCTCCTAAAATATAGTTTGGATTTAATCCACCATCATCATCTTTTATTTTAGTCTCTGTATTAAGTTTTTCTATATTAAGAGTTTCACCCATTTTTCTTATTAAACCTCCAGTTATAACCTCTCCATTATCATTTATAAGACTTGCAAAATCTTTTTTAAATTCTAATGTCCCATACTTTTTATCTCCTTCACCAGTTTGTAAATTTTTATTTAATTCTTCTTTAGTATCATCACTTAATTTATCCCAACCCTCAGATCCTACTTCTATAGTTGACTTAACATATAATATTGATGCTCCTCTAGCAAATCCATTACCACCATTTTCTATAGATTTTCCATCTCCAACTAATTGATCTTGAAAGTATGTTACACCATCAAGTGCTAAATGTTTTAATCCATATGCAGTCATCATACTTGTATCTTTCTCTATATCATTACTTCCACCCCAATAATGAGTACCAAGCATACCAGAAGGGCTTATACCATCTAGATCAATTAAATCTCCAATAGCATAAGAATTATTTTGTATAGCGTTTGTTTGATAAATATTAGCTGCATTTACAATTTCTCTATATTCTGCTTCTTGTTCCTTAGTTAAATTAGTGTTTATTTCTAATTGTGTAGCAGCCCAAATAGATCCCATATATCCTTTATCATCTCCTTCTAATAACCATTTAACATTTCTTTGATAAGCTTCCCATAACTCTCCTGATTTTTCACCTGTATATTTTCCTTGATTATCAGTTGCATTTTTCCATTGAATATTAGAAATTTTAGATTGAGCACTTCGAACTCTTGTTTTATTTTTTTGTGTAGAAGCAACTCTAGCCTCTCTTCTTTTTTGTCGCTCTAACAAAAGGGAAGCTGTTGATTTACCTATACCTTCTATGTATTTAGTTAAAACACCTAAAGATTCGTTTCGTAATATTGTTGGATTATCGTATGCTCCCATTTTATATTTATTTAATTATCTATTAATTTACTTTGGTGTATAAGCTAAACTTCCTCCACCTCTCCATTGAGATCTTTTAAGAACAGTTGCACCAGCATTTTCAGCAGCTGCTTTATAATCTGAATATTTAATTCCAGTACCACTAGCTTGTCCAGTAATAGAAGCAGCAGCAATAGTACCTACTGCACCAATAGCAGCACCCCATCCTGCAGCAGAAGCTGTATTAGCATCTATAATATTTTGAGAAGCTTGTTGTTCTTGTCCCGCAGCTCTATTAAGATCCATATTAAGTCTTTGCTCATGTGCTTGATACATAAACTGTTGACCAGCGGCTTCATTTTGTTGCAGTCTTTGACCTTCTGATATTGCAATACCTTGAAGTCTCTGCGCTTCAGATATTTTCATTTGATTAAGTTGTTGTTTTCCTTGAGCTTTAAGTTTTTCATTTTGAGCTTCTTGTTGTTCAATAGTTGCGCTTACACCTTTTTTACTTTGTAAAGCAGCTTGTGCTAAAGCAGTTGCCCCACCAGCACCAGCACCTGTAGCTCTTAATGTATCTAAAGTATTTGCCAAAGCAATATCAGCTTCTTCCACTTGGATTTCAGCAGATTGAGTTGCCACACCTAAATTAGCAAATGGATTATTTAACTGAGAAGTTAAATCTTTAGCTAAAAATGATAAATCCTTTGCATTTGCATAAGGATTAGTGATAGGTCTACGACTATTTCGTATAACTTCCATTCTTGCTCTAGCATTGCTTTGGGCTGTTCTAGCATTACTTGCTGCTTTTTTACTTTGATTAGATTGAACGGCTCCACCTATTAGTGCTACCGCTGCACCTACTATTGCTGCTGCCATAATTAATTTATTATTTTCATTATTTCGTGAGAAGGCTTATCATCTACATGATAACCTAAACTTGTATGTATATTCATTAAACTTTTATTTCTTCCGATGCTTAATATTATTTTAAATCCGCTTTCTATTGCCACGTGTTCTATACCTGTAATTAAAAGTTTTATAGCTTCTTCTTTATCATCTTCTTTATAATCAATATTAGAAATTATCCATTCTAACCAAGCAACTTTAGAGTTTGTTGTATACATAAACCCTGCTACTATAGGTATATCACCTTTTTCTACAATAAATCCACCTGTACCATTTTCAGGAAGCATATCTTTAGGGGGAGTTTTCCATTCTGGCCAAGCTTCCCACCACTTTACTAAAGTATCCCAATCAGAATTCTTTAGCATTCGTATATTTAATTTCATTTAATTTAATTTAATATGATGATTCTACATAATTTGTAGAAACAGAAAACAAAGATCTTATTCCCATTCCGTCTCCTCCTGTTCCTGTAACGATTGTAGAATTATTTAATTTCATTTTTACTGTAGCAAAAAATCCTTTTATACCAGAGCTTTCATTACCCCAAATTACTTCTCCATATTGAGGTATTACATTAACAACTCCACCAACAAGAGTAGGTTCTTGTAAAAGATTACAGAAAAATTTATTTTCTTTTGATTTAAAATTATTAGAAAATAAATCATTAGTCAATGCTTGTAAACTGTTAGCTTGAGTATAAGGTCCTATAGGAACTGCTACATCTTGTCCTAAAGCAGTTGAATCTGTACCAACTTCATATTGATAACTAGAACTTCCTAGCATCGAAACCATTTCCCATCCTAAATCTCCTTCATAGTTTAATGTTTTAAAATTTTTAACTAAAGAAGGTTTACTATTCAAAACTACAGTAACATCTGAATCATTTGTTGTAAAATAAAAAATCCCACATTTATTTGTAAAATTAATAATATTATTAAAGAGATAATGTTTAAAAGTATTTCCTCCTGAATAAGAAACTACAGCACTAGTACCAGTATAACTCACGGGATCAGGATTAAAAGAATAAAAACTAGCACCTACACTAATCATAAAAGATGGTTTAAAACTTAAAAAACTAGTCCAACCTAATACGCTTTCATCAAAAGATAGTGTTTTATAATTACTAGCACTTTGTAAAGATAATACATAATTTTTAGTATGAATATCCCAACTACCTCTTACTATACCTGACTCACCTATAGAACTCAATTCATCTCTAAAAAAATCATGCATCCCATACGAAGATATTTCAGTTATACCATCTCGAGATAATCTTAACACGCAACCTTTATTTCTATCTGTAAAATATTTTCTATATCCGTATACTGCAAAGCTAAAAGGATCTTGTGATATTCCATATTCTCCAGCATAAGCAATTATTTGACCTATAATTACTTGTGTGGATGTTACTAATGGAGAACCTTCCGCTGAATATATAGCATTTTTATCTATTAAAGCTCTACTTACTTTTTTTTCTTGGAATATAATTAAATTAGTATCTTCAGCATATAGTTTTTGTATTGATCCATTAGCAGGATCAGCACTTTTAGTAATATCTCCTCCTACAGAAAATTGATTTGTATCATTAACACCAGTTCTTGAATTAAATATACCTGAATATATCATAGAATTAAATCTATTTTGTTGAGTAATATTTTCTTCTACTAAATAAGCTTTAACTCCAAGATCTACACTTAAATTATTGTAACCTCCTCTAATTCTAGCTTCTTCAATATACCAATCATCAGTTGTAGCACCACTAGTATATAATCTAGGCACATCAAAAAAAGGTGCAGTAGGTGGTACGGGACCACTTGTTGTATTAGCTTCAACAACTGCTTTGATTTTTTTTAACCAAAAAGTACTAAAATATTTTATTTCTAATGTAGTTGCCATAATTTATTATCACTTATTAATATGTGTTATTACTACCTTCAATTGTGATATGAGCACAACTAGTACTTGATCCACTACATCCTAATGCTAACCTATTTCCAGAGCATGGTGGAGTAATTAAACCATTACTAGTTTTTATACCAGTTACAGAATCAAATTTAGCTCCATAAATAGATCCAGAAAAAGGTTCTGAAACAGTGCTATCAGTAGCAAATCCATAAAAATAATCCGCAGCAGGAATTTTAACTGTACTTAAACTACTAGTAGTATAAAATTCAGTTACATAATTTGCATATGGAGTTTGTGCATATGCAGTACTATCAGTAGGTGTAGTACAATAATAATAATTTGTGGCAGCTGTTAATTTATAAACATAAATTTTAGGAGTTCCTCCATCTGTTTTATCACTTCCATTTTCAACAACACAAGTACTATTGTATAAATCATTAGAATTAACCCAACTAATAGGAGCATCCGCTTGAACGTTAGCTCTAGTAGTTACACTAGTTGCCGTTATTAAATATTCTCCTAAAGTATTAAAAGAAAATACTGTTTGTGAATAACCAGTATATGGATTTCCCACACCATTATACCAAGTCGTGACTTGTGTATTTGTTACTACACCAGATGCATCTGTAACTCCACTATTAATATCTGTTGCAAATCCCCAAGGTTGTGTAGCATCTACTCTATA
>TARA_R110000751_G_scaffold277903_6_pt1 | contig 13268 bp, 26 predicted proteins | sample TARA_R110000751 | Tara Oceans TARA_R110000751 (sample SAMEA4398001) | marine metagenome | biome: Polar Biome; feature: [MES] marine water layer (ENVO:01000295) within the mesopelagic zone...; material: water (ENVO:00002006), including particulate matter (ENVO:01000060) such... | reverse complement strand
AAACCATAGAAACGTAATTTACCATCTATCCATTTGTCTCCCATGTACCCTTCGGAATCCAAACCAGCCATGCTGCCCGAAAAACTTCCTTTCTTGTATTCTTCTAACGGCCAATACTGCTGGTTTTGCATATAGCAATTAATGTAATAAGGATACCGAAAATCTGATTCTCCTTTGGCGGAGTCATCCGCAAATGCACTGAAAGAGTTAACGACGGCGATGCTGCCGCCAATTGAAATGGCTGAAGACTTGATAAAATCTCTTCTGTTCACTTATTTAGTCTAGGGAATTATTGGTGTGAAAGCAAGCGAAATACTACTATTTAAGCTTTTTCTTGATCCACTCCCCGATGATAAGGAACACCCCTAATATCCAATAAATGACTATCACAGTATTCCTTCATCGCGGAGACGAGGCTTGCATACCCACGGCCCCAGTCGGTACGCCTCCTCCTCTGCCAGAGCCGCCGCCTTGGGTAGTAAGCTAGACATCATGTAATTATAGTTTATATTTTAATCTTTTAATTACTTTCTCAGCATTTTTTCTAGCATAAAAAAGGCGAGACATTACAGTTCCTATGGGTATTCCTAGTTCCTCTGCGATATCTTTGTATTCGACTTCACCTCTATAATATAATTTTAATATTTCCCTGTCATTGGGCCTTAACTTTTTTAATATTTTTTGTAGAAGAAGCTTAGTTTTATTAAGTTCTTCTCTCTTTTCGAGGGGATCGGAGGGGAGCCTCGCATCGTGAGACTCAAATTCTGGCCTTACTTCTACGGCAAAAGCTAAATCGTTATCATGATTAAGAAGTCTGGATGTCAAATTTAAGCACATTTCTATGTCTACGAATTTGGCTTTTTTATTTCGACTATATTCATCTAAAAAATTCCTGCGAGCTATGCAGCAAGCCCACGTCTGGAACCTAGAGTCCCCCTTGAAGGTCTTAATTTTTTGCCACGCTTTTACCAACGTCGAAGAATATATTTCTTCAGCCATACGATCATTGCCTTTGCAGAACTTAAATATCCATGATTTGACGTAAGAACCGTATCTACATATCAACTCGTCAAAAGCGGATTTATTTCCCCTTTTGCACATAGAAACCAATTGATCTTCACTCTTATTTTGCAAGCTTTTTTGACTTTTTCTGCCCCCAATTTATTGAATCATAGTTTTTCTTATACTTTTTGGAAAAGCAATTCCTAGGCTTATCGCCCTTGCCGTTATTTGAGTTTTTCTTACTCACCGCTGCTTCCAAACCCACCTTCGCCTCTTTCTGAAGGAGGCAGTTCAGAGACTTCTTCCCATTCCACGGCATGATAACGCTCTATGATTAATTGAGCGATCTTAGCCCCTTTATCCAACGAAACCTCTTCGCTAGATAAGTTGATCAGCACCACGGCGATTTCACCCCTATAGGAAGCATCAATAACTCCTGCTAGTACATCTAGCCCTTTATTTACGGCCAACCCGCTCCTAGGCGCTACTCTCCCGTATACCTCACAATCTGAAATTAATTCGGGCAATGCAATAGAAACGCCTGTTTTTACCGCCCTCCTCTCCATTGGAGCCAAGGTTACCGCTTCGGACGAGTATAGATCATATCCCGCGTCGGAGTCATGTGCTCGTGTTGGTAGTTGAGTGTCTTCGTTAAGTTTTTTTATTGCAATTTTCATTTATCTTAATTCCTTTCTTAAAAGTCTCCACCTATCGCTATCAATATCTTTCACCCCGCTGTCTATTTGTTTAATCATTTCTAAAACTTCTTCTACGCTATCATAAATGTAATGATGTGGTAGCATTCCCATAATCCAAAGAGGCGTCTTGTGTTTTCCGCCCTCCATTGAAATAAAGATGGGTTTTTTCATCCTAACCGCAGTAACAAGTTCTTCTGCGCTTCCCCAGCTTGCTACCTCTGGTAAAATGTGTGCAATAATGAAGTCTGACCTATCAACTAAATTTAAATCATAACTACGAACAGGACCCATCCTCTCGGCTACATCATTAAAATATCCATGCTCCATGCAATGGCCCAAAGAAAGACGAGCGTCTTCGTCCTCTTCCACGTCTTTAACGAAAGGTTTTTTGTAGGGATTAAATACCGTAATATTTAAATCGGTAAGCTCTTTTTCGACACGCTCCCTCCAATCTCTCCCTTCGGAGTATTGCATATGCCCCACGAGGTAAGTCTTGGTTTTTTCCAGAATATTAGGCATCTTCGCTTTGACGTATTTCGCACTCCTCTAAAGACTCTAAAGCCCTCTCAAAGGACTCGGGGATTATTTGGCCTTTTACCTTATAAAAAACATGAGGAGGGATATATTTTAATATTTCCACAGGGTCATCTTTCTGGTAAATGAAAGTAACGTAATGCAAAAGTCCGCATAGTTTTAAGCCCTCTTTATTAAACGTGCCTTCGTCAGCGACTACGATTAGGGAATCGACTTCTCCTTGAGTTCTCGCGAAAAAATTCAATAAATTATAATCTACAGCAGTAAATCCTTCCGAAAAGAAAACGATTCCGACTCTCCCTAAAGAGCAGAACTTTAACCATTCCCCCAAGTCTTGAGTGGATATATTTTTAAAATCAGGAGTTGCAATCATCTGGCTTTAGTTCCTTTAAGAGTTCGAGGAGATTGCGCGTATGAAATACCATACCGCTTTCCCCTTCGGCGTCAGCAGACCGCTTCTCTGCACGGGCTTTTTTCTTGTGCTCTTCGTCCTCTTTTAACGCTCGTTCGTGAAGGTATTCACACACCTGAATGGCTAGTTGTTTTTTCGTCTTCATCCTAATGAAAGTAATATTTTTTTGGCGTCGTTGCAATCTTTTACGTCGTAAAATTTTCCATCTTTGTGTTCTCTAATATTTAATTTAGCATCATAGTCATTGCCACCCTTAAAGCCCTTATCTCCAAAATAAACTAAACTATCATATTTATTAAGTTCTCTCACCCAATTCAAGGCTTGAGTTTTATTTCTGCCTTTCGGCTGAATATCAAGACTAATCATTCCGCCCACTCGAATATCTAATTGAGGGAACTCTTCGGAAAGGTCAGAGGCGATAGATTTTCGCTCTCCATAGAGGGTATCCCACGCGAAATAACGACTTCGCTCTTCCTTGGTGGACTCTCTTCCCGCTACGGCAAAGTTGAGCATCCCTGTTCTGAATTCTAAGTATTTCTTTCTTTTGTGGGGGTATGGGGATTTAGAGTGCCATTCCAATAAACGAGATAGTAAAGATACTGGAGGCTTCCATTCGTAAGAATAAGTCGGGATATCGTGAATGTGAAGCTGGTTACCCATCGAAGAAAAAATGCCCTTAGACCTAGAAAGGATGCTGGAGGGTATTTGAGAAGTTATAACTTTGTAGGGACTCCCTCCTACTAGAAAAAAATCTTTATTTCCGCTCCACTCCAAAAAAAAATAAATAAAATCCTCTTGCATTTTTTCAGCAGGAGGCGTTAGCGTCCCGTCCACGTCAAATAGGTAAGCGGTTCTCACTTTTTCTTAGGTTTTTTCTTGGATTTTTTTCTTGGGGCAGCATGAAAGAGTCTCTTAGGGAGTCTCCAGCCATTTTGGTAAAGAAAATTGCTGCACACGTCCGCGAAACGAGCTATGTCAGTCTCGGCTTTTTCCCAGAAAAAAGCGTGAGCGATCTCATGAACGGAAGTGTTGAGCTCTGATTTTTTAGTAAGGTACGGGCTTATGTATATCCTAGGGATGTAGTCTTTTCTGGCCTCGCAAGGGTCTTCGCACAGACCGTAAGTATCCTCCCCGTAGGCATCGTGGCGAGGTTTTCTAAAAACTATTTCATATTCCACGCCCTTAGTGTTGGTGAATTTGAAAGTTTTTTTCACCCTTTTCTTTTCTTCGTCTTTTTATCTAGCAACTGGAAATTTCCAAAAGATTTACCAGCTTTATATTTATTAATTCTTTTCTGTAAGTGGAAAATATATTTATTTTCCCACTCCCCTTTGTAAAGTAAGTAGTTCATTTGGAGTCGAATAGCGTCCATTTTTTCCTCGTATTCAGGGTGGCTCTCCTGCTCTTCTAGTTTGTCACTACGATTGATAAGGGATGACATTTCTGCCTTCCACCACTCAATGCTGTCGTAACAAATTTTAGCGTCTTCTTCTAGTTCTTCTCTCGTTTCGCTCATATAGTATATAATGCATTTTTTTTGCTTTTTAGTCAACAATAATCGTTTTTCCAATTGCAGAAACTAGTTTCATTTTTTTAAAAAAATATTATTTTCCTTCGGGAAGTTTTTTAAGCTGGAGCTTTAGTTCTTCTAAATCTTTCTGAAGATATTCTATTCGCAGGTCTTGCTTGGCGTCATCTGGAAGGGCTCCTAGCTCACCTCTGGGCCACTTTACCCTGAACTCGCTATTCATTTCGACGGCATCCTGCATACGAATTACGTCTAATTGTAGCTGTGATAGTTGGGAGGTTAGAGTGAACCATACGCCAGCAATGGATAATATAGTCAATATTATGCCAACTAGAGATTTTACGTCTAATTTAACCTGAGAACTTTGGTTTATGTCTATGGAGTCGCTCATTGCTTTCGTTCCTTACTTTTTAACTTTTTAATTTCATCAGCCAAGTCTTAGGATTCTTTTACGGGATCGTGACAACCGCATCCTTTGCCGCAGCAGTCGTCCTCTTTATCCTTGTCCTTGGGTTCTTCCTTGGCTAGAGCTAGTTTGGGGTAGTCATCCAGCAGTACATGTTCGTCGAAAAATGTTTCTCCATCCCACTCGTAAGCATCGGGCAAGAATACTATTTCATGAGTCCCGCTCGTATAGTCGGTTACGGACTTTTTAGCCTCCCACATTTTGCAACTCCAGTAACGGGCTTTCGTCTTCGGGCCCGAATTAGAGCAATTATGTCTGGCTCTAAAATTTTTACGACGATTAGGGTCATCTCGTTTAATCTCCATATTTGGATCACCGAAGTTAACTTTTACCACGTTTCCTTTTTCGTTTTTAACATAAACAGAAAACTTTTTGGGCCCCTTGGGAGTACGAAAAGGCTTATTTAAAGTCTTGTTTTCTTTAGCTTTAATTAAGTAATTATTATCAGTCGCATCTATCATTACTTAATAATATACACTTTTTTTGTGTAATATATAGGTAGATGAATCTAATAATTAATGCTGGCTTAAGCTCTGATCCTCCGTCCGAAGGTCTATATTTTAGATTTTTAACAATGGTAGCTCAGAAAGACTTGGATTATTGCGTGGTATTAGAGGCTGAAAAAGATATGATCGACAGATATTATCATTTTCTAAAGAGAAAAGGGTGGTTTGACTACGTAAACGATATAATTGTTCCAGAATGGAGAGAAGAGGGGGTTAGGCTAGATACTGAATTAAGCTACCCCTTGACAGTAAAAGCGAAATATATAAGGTGTGAAAATACCCCGCTTCTGCTGGGGCAACTTAAAACTTTAAGAAATTTACCCGCTAATCTTCGGTGATAATTTCACAACTTATATTGGCGTTATCATCTAGAAATCCTTCATCATGCAAATACTCTAAAATCAAGATGGCGTGATCATCGGAAAGGTCTCCGTGGCAATCAAAGATTTTCACCCTAGTCTTGTAAACTAAAACCTCTATGCCCGAAATCTTTAGTTTCCTCATACTTATATATACACTAAAAAAGACTCAAATAAATGAAGATGGTAACGACGGTGATAAGCAAAATGAAAACCAAATTTAAAACAGCACATCTTCGAGACGTAAAGATGAGCGATAAAAGGATACTGGCGCTAATAGCTGTATTGGGAATTATATTTCACATAGGATACGCTAATTACATTATAATGGGCGACAGTATGCAGTCAACTTATAAGGAGGGCGAAAAAATATTAATAAATAAAATTGTTTATAAGTTTTCTCAACCTCATTTGGGAGATATCGTAGTCTTTTATGACGAAAGAGACGATGAGTTCTTAATAAAAAGAATAATCGGAATACCTTACGACACGATAGAAATAATAGAGGGAGTAATATTCGTAAATGATGTAATGCTAGTGGACCAATACAGCCACCTTCTAATTGCAACGCTCTTGTGCGATTTCGATGAAGAGCCTTTAAGGGACTGGGTTACTGGAGAGTACGTTTATCAGTATGCCAACTTCCATAAAGTATATTTAAATCATAACGAATATTGGGCTATCGGAGACAATAGAACTTCCTCGTGGTTTGGAATCGTAAAAGAAGAGGATATAGTGGGCCAATTAATAGAGTAATTTAAAAAATAATTACATCATAGACTCTCTGATCGTCGAACTCCTCCCAATGGCGAGCCTTAGATTTAGTGGCTTGCTCGTACTGCGAGTAACATACCGCCGCGCGCTGTTTCCCGTTAGGGAATTCCTCAAGCATAGCGGAATCGTCCATACACTTATCGACAAACTCTTTCTGAGGTTGGTTTTTGTCGGGACGTGGTAAGGGCATTTTAGGCGTCTCCTCGTGGGTAAGGCGATGGTGCGGGCCACGGGTTCAGGCTAGTTTGAGTTGCGGGCTTCGGAGGATTGAAAAGCTTCCTTTTGTTTTGAGTAAACTTGCTTTTGTACGGCCCCATCAAATCAGCGGGCGGTGAATTGGGCTTATTGTTTTTACATCCCGATGGGCGAATCCTGGTATGATCAGGGCCAGTATGGCATCCTTGATGGTATTTTTTCTTTACGGATTTTTTAGCTTTCGCCGCCTTATATTCTTCGGTGTAAGATCGAATGAATTCACTTTTATAGGAAGTGTTCTTCTTGGGGCCGCCAACCTTTTTAGTGGTATTTTGATGAACTTCAGGAGTGTTCTTTTTTACTCGATTCCATCGTCTGCCCTTCCACTTCCACTCGGTGTCGTGCCAGCCGCCATCTTTAGGTCTCGATCCTCCTTTTCGAGTGCGGGTTGAAGAGGGTTCGCTATGTTGCTTCCATACGTCGCGCCCCCTGTTGGACCGCTTATCATACTGCTGAGTCAAACGTCGTATCTCTTGGGAGCTAAGGGGGCGAAACTGCCTTCTTGCGGCTTCTACGTTATTGTTTTTTTTTAAGTCGCCCTCGTCCTCAGATTTATCTTTTTTAAGGCTATTGATTTCTTGATCAATGTTTTTAATAGCGTCTTCGTGGTGCTTTTTTAACTCCTGAAGGGTTTCGTGCTTAACGTCGTAAGAATCTTGATTTTCCATTTTTTTACGTAACCCCTGACGCATTCCTTTGAAGTGCTCTTCTGTGTCTTCATCGTGATATGCTTTTGTCTCCGAGACTTTGATCCCGAACTCTTCGGCCTTGGACTTCAGCTTCTTTAGAATCTTGCCTTTAATGGCTGGAGATAGCTTTGATTCAGAGAGTCGCGCCAAAGCGTTGCGTACATGGGCGGCATCAGGTATAGGAAAATGGCGTAAACTACGAGGTTCGGTCTTGCCGTCCACCTTTTTCCCGCCAGGAGCAATGTAGGCGAAATCCGAATCAGGGAGATCATTGCGGTACTTAGTGGTAAACTTTTTGGCTAAAGCATCGTTATCTCGAATTTGATCGCTAAAGTCAATTTCGGTAGAATATTTATCACTCATAACTGTTTCCCTGCCTATCTTTACACCTTAATTATGAAAAAAGGAAGAAAAAAGTGATCGTTTTATGTTAAACTACTCGCTTACAGCCCTTCCCTTGTCCTCTGTCCAATCTTTTTCGGGTCGATCTATTTTTTCGTTACGATTTTGGGAAGCTTTCAAAACCATCGTTTGGACTTTAGATTTCTTCATTTGGTTAAGGAGGGAGGCGACATCTTTGGGGAAACAAGTGCCCCCGTACCCTCTTTTTCTGTCGGGACCAGGAACCTGACTGTGGCTATCTCCGATTCGAGGGTCGGCGCACACCAGCTCCCTTACCTTTTTAAAATTTAGATCATTATTTATACAAAACTCTTGCACTTCGTTAAAAAATGAAATCTTTACGGCTAAAAAAGAATTTCGGGCATATTTTACAAGTTCGGCATTTTTTGTAGAAACGAAAGTAACAGCGTCATCTTTTATTTTGCCGCTGTCTTGGGCAAATTTTAAAAGTTCTCGGACCTTACAAACCGTAGAGGGGAAGTTTAAGACTTTATCTTCTTGAGTTACGTGCGTGAGGTTGTCACAGCCAAATACCCAGAGGTTATTGTCGCGAAAATCTTCTTGCCAGTTTTTCTCAGTGAGGAATTCGGGCATGAAGTTAACTTTCAATTTTTCGCATGTACCCACGGGGACAGTTGACCTAATTATAATTTTATTCTTTCTGATCCCCTCGCGAGTTAAATCTTTAATAGCAGCTTTAACTATAGACAGATCACAACTGCCGTTCTGCTTCATGGGTGTTGGCACGCAAACGAAAACGAAGTCGCTACTCTTTAGGTCGCGGGGGGTAGTACCTTTAGGGTCACATTTCTCGGGGTCTTTATCATAGACGAGACACTCCACATCATCGCATTTTAAAAGTTGGGTAGCTTTACCGACATAGCCGTTTCCTACCACTCCGATTTTAAATTTATTCATCTACCAAAGAGTAATTTATTTTTTTATATACAGCAAGAAAAAACCCCCTTTACTTAAAGGGGGGTGAATAGCTAACGGCAACGATGAGCCCAGTTAAAGGGTTACGGGATTAGCTTGACTACGACATAACCCATAAACAAGAGGTTTAAGGCTAGAAGCACTAGCGCGACCCTAGCGTAAACAGTGTTCACGGTAAAAGGGGAAGATAGAACTCCCGCTTTTCTTTTAGCGCTCTTCTTCTTAACACTTCTCTTCTTGACTGGGGTCTTTCGACTGGGGGTATTGCTTTTTTTTGTATTTGTACTCATACGAGTTTTAATTATAGGCTATTTTGCCCATTAGTCAATATTTATTTTAACGCGCTCGAATATCGAAAATGCTTGCCTCTGTACGCTCTCCCGTCTCTAGGTCTCGCACAAGAAAGGTTTCCCCGTCTACGACTTTATCCACTATCCCATCAAAGGAATAGGGGGGTGATTCGACATGCACTTTTTTGCCGATCATTTTATGGTTAAGTTCTATTTTTTCTTCCATTTTTACACCGTCTTTGAGGTCGCGCCCTGAAGGTGAAAGGACAGCGACTCTGCGTTCACAAAATCTTTTATATTTTTAATGAAAATCCATGAAGAGTCGCACTGGCTAACTAAATCTGTATAACACGCATCAGCTTCGCGGGTTAACGCTGCCTTAGTCGAGCAACATGCCCCCTTTTTTAAAGAGTCGTGTACTCTCTCTATGTTGCTAATCCAAGTTTCTTCACCTTCCGAGATAATAATGGGATTATTTCTAATTAAAGTGCAGAGTTCTATACCGCTGAAGATTTCGTAATTCGAAGTATCTATTTCGAAGGGGGCTCGTACACATTCTTCTATAGCTCGTTTAAGCTTGGGGACGGAGTTTATCTCCTTCACTAAAATAGCGTAATGCCCCCCTATCGCGCTATTAGCCGACTCATGCGTCACGCAAAAAGATTCCACGATGGGGAATTCTGAAAAGCTGTCACGATTAGCTATTAGGATGTTGGTTAAGGCTTCCCTGCTCAAATTAATCATTTTTCTGTCTGTCTTTTAAGTAAAACTAATATGTAATAGAATAATAAAGATAAGGTAAAAGTAAAGGGAAAATTATGAACATAAAAAAAACATAAATTAATTATTAAATTAATCCAGAAGCTTAAACATATAGAGCAACAAATTAATCTGGTAAAAAAACAATTATGATTAACTAAAAGGTACGGTATGAATAGCAACGTTGCGTAGTCCTTTTTTTTGTATTCATTATAGCCGCCGATAAACCTGCCCCCTAGGTTAAAGTATCTGAGATATTCATATAACCCGTTGGTCTCTAGCCAAATAAATAAAAATGCGCTACAAGCAACACTTAAAAAAATTATGCTATCCCAATCTAAAGGAATCGTCATGGGGAATTTCTATTTTTCGGATTTCACTTAACGACGCGATTTCCGCTTCATTGGAAATTTTAATTAATTTAATATCATTAAAATCGAAAATACCTTTGATCAGCTCGAAGTCTTCGCGATCATATTCGTCTTCATAAACCACAATGTTTACCCCGTAAGCCGTAATCATATTAGCGCAGTAGGAGCACGGCAACAAGGTCGCCGCCAAGATGTTTACCTCTCCTTTCTTGCATAGAGACAAACAGTTCGTCTCTGCGTGTATCATCAGGGGTCGGCGTTCGTCTCTGGTGAAGTTTTCCCAACTCAAGTCCTTGCCTGAAGCGAGCCCGTTATAGCCGACGCCCACGACCATATTTTTATGATCAAGGGCGCAAGCTCCCACTTTCACGAAGGGGTCTTCGCTCCTAATTGAAGCGGTTTTAGCTAATTCTAGAGCGTATTCCTCCCAGCTAGGTTTATTCTCCCTCATAGAAAGATGCCTCCCAGAATATCGAGCCGATAGTGGCTGCTAATGCTATAGCTATGAAAAGCATGACTTAATTACTTTTTCTTATAAATAAAGCAGGGCCTCCCCATGTTCCCTTCGGTTTTCCTGATAACGGCTACTTCGCCATCACTTACCGCTTTATTGATTTTAGAGTGAACGGATACTCTGGATAGTCTGCCCTTCATCTGGGCGGCTACGTCGCTCGCCGTGAATTCGTTAGTGGGCCAACTTACGTTTACTGGCTTTCTGCCTCGTTTAGCTTTATTTGAAGTATCTTTCATGTCTAGGTAAAGACTATAGATTTTTTTTAAGTTAGTCAAATATTTTTTGCAAAATTCTTTAAATAAAAGTATTCTAATTCGATGACTGTTTTGGATACCTGTATTTCTTTGTATGAATGGTTTGAAAATAATGACTCTATAGATACTGACAGGGACTTTAAAAGCATTTTTTTGATATCAGAAGACGAAGACATCGATAAAGCTTTGCTAATTGGAGCATTGCGAAAGCTAGAAGAGCAGGGCGTTATCACAGGGGTGAATGTAGGCGGCAGAACGCTATACGTCTTAAACAGGAGTCTGGACTCAATAGAACAGAGCGTCACGATTGATGCACCCACTGCGATGAAGGTGGCTTCTGTTCTGAATAGTTTTTGTGACGAGATAAGCGACCATAAAGATGTCGCTGATCCTTCGAAAATACTTCAAAAAGACATTTTTCATTTAGCTTTAATTTTAGAAGCTTGGCAACAGGGGAAGAATAAGGGGTTGACTAAATAGAAAAATAATTTTAAATTGAGGGTCCAAACAAAAAGGTGTGAACCCTTTTTAAGCTCGCTGGGAAAAATCAGTGGAGTTTTCCTGAGATAAGCCACATAAAGGCTTGGAAGAGGTCTACTTCCTATTGTTCAATGGATGACCCTCTGTATAATACCAGAGAAAAAAACACATAGTTAATTGCTATGGCACGGCCCCGCGCAAGTGGTGTACGGGCGTAATCGGAGTTTTTTAAGTCGCAGTTTCTCCAGCCTTATCCCCTGCGGAAGGTAGCCCGTATTGAGTTATATGCTCGATTGTATTAGTGTCTTGGAGTATTCCCTCTCCAATTAAAACAACAAAAGGGCCGAAGAAAAGTCAGGACACTTTGATGCAATGCCCCTCCTCAGTGGGGGGTATTGTGTCCTTATTTCCGAGAAAAGTATCAACACTAAAAAACGTATTGATTTTAAGTCAAAATATTATAATATATTCTTAATGAGCGAAAAAAAGAAAGTTCCACTCAAGTTATTCTTAGCTACTCCTTGTTACGGCGGAATGGTGTGCCAAGAGTTCATGCAGAGCGTCCTCTGCACTCTCCACGCCTGTATGATTAATAAGGTCGGACTCCAAGTATTTATGATTGGGAACGAGAGTCTAATAACCAGAGGACGAAATCAATTAGTGGCTGAGTTTATGGCCTCGGACTGTTCTCACTTAATGTTCATTGATGCCGACATAGAATTTAATCCAGCTGATGTATTGAAGTTGTTGCATCACGATAAGCCGCTCGTTACTGGAGCTTATCCTTTAAAGATGGAGCCCATTAATTACGTCATTAATTTAGCCGACAATGCTTCCCGTTTAAATGATCTGGTCGAAGTCAATGACGCGGGGACGGGATTCATGATGATAAAAAGAGAGGTAATCTCCAAGATGCAAGAGGCTCACCCAGAACTGCATTACACGGGAGATTTAGACGGGGATGAATACAGGAAAGACTTGGCGGGCAAAGATCACTACAGGCAGAGACTAAAGGAAAACTTATACAGCCTATTCGATACTTCTCACGATAAAGAAGCTAACAACAATTACCTATCCGAAGATTACACGTTCTGTAGAAGGTGGCAAAAAATTGGAGGAAAAATCTGGGTGGATACCACCGTTAAGCTAAACCACATCGGGAGAAAAATTTACAAAGGGGACGTTTCTTTAATATTCCAAAATGAAAACTAATATCATAGGAATCGCTGGAGTGGCGGGGTCTGGGAAAGACTTATTTTTTGAATTATTGTCTAAAGAAGTAAAATGTCGGAGATTTTCTCTCGGAGACGAATTAAAGAAGGAGATTAAAGGGTATTCGATGCAACACTTTGGCATCGACCCCACTAATTGTTCGAGAGAAGAAAAAAATCTCATAAGAAAATGCCTCGTTTCCCACGCATCCGTCAAAAGACGACTAACTGAAGGCAGGTATTGGCTAAACAAAGTGGACCGCCAGATAAAGAATCATATTTTTAATCAAATACTAAATGGCGGAATAAACGAATACTCTTGCGTGACAGATATACGGTATAATCAATACGAAAAAGATGAAGTTGCTTGGCTAAAGAAAGAACTTGGGGGAATATTAGTACATATTTCCCAATTTAAAATTATTAATTCCCAGAAAGTTTTTATACCACCAGCCAACCCCGACGAGAAGTCCCAAGACGCAAGCCTTAGAGAGAACGCTGACTATTCTTACGAGTGTCAATTCGTCGAAGGACCCATAGAGCGCGTGAAAGACGCTCTCTCGAAGAGCGTCATAAGAGACTTCTTGAAATGTATTAAAAAATAAGTTGACAGCCCGCCAATATTTGAATACTCTCTAGAAGTCATGAGTGAAACAAATCAAAACGAAAAAGGCGATTGGAAAAATCGCGAAATCGGAGCCCTATGGCTCAGGAAAAGCGCAGCAGGAAACAAATACCTTTCGGGGCACGTAGAGACCGCCGAGGGAGAGGGTATCGAGGAGGAAAAAACTAGGGTCATAGTTTTCGCTAATAAAGACAAGAAAAACG
>TARA_R110000751_G_scaffold69891_1_pt1 | contig 13314 bp, 17 predicted proteins | sample TARA_R110000751 | Tara Oceans TARA_R110000751 (sample SAMEA4398001) | marine metagenome | biome: Polar Biome; feature: [MES] marine water layer (ENVO:01000295) within the mesopelagic zone...; material: water (ENVO:00002006), including particulate matter (ENVO:01000060) such as...... | reverse complement strand
GTCGGCATAACCGGCGAGCGAATCAACGCCCTCCTGGATGCGCGCGCCGCCGGCATCGAAGATGCCGACAACCGGCGCGCCGTTCTGGACGGCCATTTTCTGGACCTTGACGATCTTGTCGGCATGGGCGCGGCTGAGGCTGCCGCCGAAGACGGTGAAGTCCTTGGAGAAGACGTAGACGAGGCGGCCATTGATGGTGCCCTGGCCGGTGACAACGCCGTCACCGGGGATTTTCTGGTCCTGCATGCCGAAATCGGCGCAACGATGTTCCACGAACATGTCGAATTCTTCGAAACTGTCCTCGTCGAGCAGGACGGCCACGCGTTCGCGGGCGGACAGTTTGCCCTTTTCGTGCTGTTTCTCGATCCGGGCGGCGCCGCCACCCTGACGGGCTGCTTCGCGGCGTGCTTCCAGAGCTTCGATAACGTCCTGCATTCGGGGCCTCTCCCTGCCATAAACCTGTGGCTGAGACTGATAAACGGCCCGTCAGCAATGGCAAGTGTGGCAATGGGTGACGGCGCGGCAGCGATGGCCGGGGATCGGGCACGAAAAAGGCCCCGATCCGGAGACCGGGGCCCCATGTTCCAGACGCCGTATCAGTAGCCGCGATGGCCGGAATGGCCGCGGCCGCGATCATTCCGGGCATTCCGGTAGCCACGGTGGCCTGCGGCCGGGATACCTTCGATATCGACCACATGGCCGCGCCGCACCGAACAGGTCACGTCGCTTTCCCGGTCCCGGCGGCGCGCTTCGAATTCGACATCATCGAGGCGGACGCGGAAGTCGTACGGGCCGGTCTGGCGGACGCGGCGGTCATCGTCGAAATCCACGTCGCGATAGCCGATACGGTAGGCATCGTGCGCGACCGCGCGGCGGCAGGCCTGGACGGCGTCCCGGCGCAGGCCGCGGACGTCCCGTTCGGACTGGCCCCACTGGTTGAGGCGGTAGCCGCGGCGATAATCGCGGTTGTCGCGATGGTCGCGCTGATAGCGGTTATCGTGGCCGACCTGAAGGGTGAGCGATGTGTCAGCCCCGAGCTTGTGCTCGAGTTGCACGATCGCCCCGCGAACCGGGTCTGCGGCGGCAGGGGCAGCGAAGAGCGCCGGCACAGCAAACGCTGCAGCAGCCACTCGGTAGGTCATGATGCGCTTTATCATGGGTGCAGGAAAACACGCAGGCCGGGAACCGGGGCTGAAGCCGGTGTTCATCCTGCGTTTTTTTGCAGTGGGCGGAAAATGGCCGGGTCAGGCCAGCGCGCGGAACCAGACGCCGAGGGCCTTGGCTTCCAGCCGCCTGGCCTCGGTGGCCGCCTTGGCTTCGGCGTCCTCGCCCCAATGTTCGGCCTGCCAGGCTTCGTCGATGCGCGAGACTTCATAGGCGTCCTCTGCGCTCATCGCTTCCTGCTCCACGGCCAGCGCAAGCAGGGCCGAGCCGTACAGGCCGGCGCCGTAGACGAGACCGGTGAGACGGAAGGCGTCGAGGCCGAGCGCATGGTCGCGGGCGGCGTCGAGCGAGGCGTCCGGCTGGGGCGAGGCGACGATGCCGACCACGGGCACAAGGTTGACGCCAAGCGTGTCGCCGGCCCAGTCGCGCACCGGCGCCCAGTGGGATTCCTCGCTCTCGGCGAGTTCGTCGGGCGTTTCGGCGATATGGCAGATCAGGTCGGTCTCGCAATAGCGGGTGAGTTCGTCGGCCATGTCGTCGCGGGCCTCCTCTGTCCGGTCGATGGCGACATTGGCGAGGCGGGTAAGATGCATGGCGAGCAGATCGATATGCTCTTCCTGGGCGTTCCACTCGGCGGCGATGGCCTTGGCAAGGCGTTCGCTGGGCAGGGTGAGCGCGGCGCGGCCCGGCGTCTTGATGGTGCGGCCATCGAGCGCCACGGTCCAGCCGCCTTCGATGGGCTCGATGGCAGCCTGCTTGTAGAAACGTTTGGGTTGGTCGGAACTAGTCATGCCGCAGGCTTTAGGCCCGCTGGCGGCCTGTTCCAAGTGGCATTTCAGACTTTTGGCTGTGCGGGGCCGTTCTGGGCCGAGACAAAGTCTGGCGCCATCAGGTGCAGGACGTCTGCAACCCGGCGCGTCTCGGGTTCCAGCAGGACCAGCGTCTGGCCGTAACGCACGGTTCGGAGGGTCTCGTCCTTGAGGCTGGTTTGGACAATCACGCGAAATTCTGCACCGAGGGCGGGAATATAGGCCGGCAGGATCTGGCCGCGCTGGATTTCTTTTTCCAGCGGTGAACTGCGCAGGCAGATTTTCTGGGCGGCAAGCCCGACATCGCAGGTCTCGCTGCCGACCTTGAAGCCCCGGTCGAAGACATCAAAATCCGACTGGATAAAGTGACTGACGGGCGCAGGGCCTGACTCGGCCTGACGCAGCAGGACCACCGTCAGGAAGGTGGCAAGCGCGATCGCGCCAGCGGCGACGATGCCCGCTTCGAACTTCCATGACATGTCTGAACTGTCTTTTTTTGTGTTGCGCTTTTCCATACAGGCCCAACGCGGCGGGCGGCTGTCAGTTCCCGGTATTCTGGCCGAACCGGGCCAGGCTGTCCTGCAGCGTGGTAAACGAGGCATGAACCTCGTGGGCGCCGACCGCTTCCAGTTCGCCCGCCGTGCCGAAGCCCCAGCTGACGCCGAGTGTGCGCACACCGGCCGCGTTGCCCATATTGATGTCGTGAATGGCGTCGCCGATCATCAGGCTCTGGTGCGGCTCAGCGCCCAGCGCGCCCATGGCCTGTTCGACCATGAACGGGTGCGGCTTGCCGGGGCCGTCATCGGCGCACCAGATCGTGTCGAAGAAAGGTTCGAGCGGGTGCATCTCGAAGATGGCCCGGATGCCGCGATGCGACTTGCCTGTGGCCATGGCGATCAGCCAGTTGTCGTCGCGCAGCTGCTGCAGGGTTTCCATCGCGCCGTCATAGAGCGGCTCGAGGAAGCCGGGCTCCGTGCGGCGCAGGATGAAGGCATCGCGATAGGCGGCGACGAGGTCGTCGAGCTTGCCGTCCGTGATGTCGTCCGGCGCTAGGATGCGGCAACCGTCATGCAGGCTGAGGCCGACGATCTTGCGGGTCTCGTCATGCGCCGGCGGGGCAAGATCGCAGGTCTCGAAGGCGCGGGTCATCGCCGTCAGGATGACGTCACGGCTGTCGACAATGGTGCCGTCCATGTCCCAGATCGCGAGTTTCAGCATCAGACGAAAGGCGCCAGCGGGTTCTTGCCCGCCTCCTGCTCGAGGAAGCCGAGGGTTTCGAACGTCTCTTTCATGTGCGGCGGCAGCGGCGCGACGATGCTGAGCGGCTTGCCATGTTCGCGCGGGATGATCAGCGCGCGGGCGTGCAGGTGCATGCCATGGGCAAGGCCATTGGGCACTTCACGGCGGCTCTTGTACTTGAAGTCGCCGAGGATCGACGTGTCCATTTCCAGCATGTGGAAGCGCAGCTGGTGCATGCGGCCCGTCAGCGGCTTGAGGGCGACCCAGGCGGCCTTCTGTCCGGCGGTCGAGATGACGGCGTAGTCGGTGATCGAATGCTTGGCGCCTTCGATGCCCTGGGAGCTGCGGATCATCCGCTCACGGTCGGCGTCGCGGTGCTTGATTTTCGGATTGACCGGACGCCAGCCGCTTTCCTCACGGTCGTCGGGCACGCCCTTGACCATCCAGCAGCGGATCTGGCCGAAGGGCGGGTTGGGCACGCCGACGGTGACGGCCCAATAGACCTTGTCCATTTCGCGGCCCCGGAACAGGTCGCCCAGGCGCGCGGCAGCGGCAGGGTATTTCGCGACGAGCAGGACGCCGGACGTGTCCTTGTCGAGCCGGTGGACGAGAACCGGGCGGTGCTGGCCTTCCGACAGGGCCGGCAGCATGCCGTCGATATGGCGCCCCTGCCCCGAGCCGCCCTGCACGGCGAGGCCGGCGGGCTTGTTGAAGGCAATCATCTCGTCGTCTTCGTAAATGATCAGCTCTTTCAGGAAGTCGCGGTCTTTTTGCGTGGCGTTCGCCGCCGGGTCGCGCTGGCGCGGGGCCTCGCCGTCAAGGATGGGCAGGCGCACGGCCATGCCCGCCGACAGGCGCATGTTCGCCTTGGCGCGGCCGCCATCGACGCGGACCTGGCCGGTGCGCAGCCATTTCTCGACCTGGCCCTGCGTGACCGGCACGCGGCGCTTGATCCAGCGGTCGAGGCGCGTGCCTTCTTCCTTGTCGGTGACGGTTTCGGTAATGATCTGGCCGCTCATGCGAGCACCTTCCGTGTAATGTAAAATGCCGCCATCAGCGCGAGGACCGAGACGATGACAGAGACGAGCGCATAGCTGAGCGCGCGCATGTAAGCGCCGGATTCCATCATGATGACGACTTCGCGTGAAAAGGCGGAGAATGTGGTGAATCCGCCCAGCAGGCCGGTGCCGAGGAACATCAGCCAGGCGCCCTGTGACGGGCCCTGCCGGTGCATCAGCCAGGCCATCAGCACGCCCATCAGCGCGCTGCCGACAATATTGACGATCAGGGTCGCGCCCGCCGCGCCGCCCATAGGCATGCGCACGGCGGCATATCCGACGCTGTGCCGGAGCATGGCGCCGAGGGCGCCGCCTGCTGCTACGAGTAAAAATCCGTTCATGCCGGGCCTTCTACGCCGGACGGCGGCGAATCGCCAGCGGCAATGGCAATGGGCCTTGCGCGGGCGTGTTTTCCGGCTCAAATGAGCGTGGCGCGCGGGTGTAGCTCAATGGTAGAGCAGCAGCTTCCCAAGCTGAATACGAGGGTTCGATTCCCTTCACCCGCTCCAGACGCCGTTACTCGTGATCGATCCGGAAAGTCTTGCCGGACCGGGTCTTTCGCCGGACCGCAGGCGACCGCGCATGCCGGATGGTCGCAAGGTTGTTGAGGTGAGGTAAATGGAAGAAGCGGGCATTCGCAGAAAATGCCCGCCTCCATGAGGCCGTTCTCCTGACACTGCCAGTGCAGCGGCCTCAATACGGTTCGTCAATGCGACCCATTTCAGCTGATGCGAATGCGATCAATAACATCCTGAACGCCGGGCGCGGCCCACGCCGCCTGCTCGGCGACTTCACGATCGTGCCAAGTGTGAACATTGCCTTCCAGTGTGACCTTGCCATCCTGGACCGAGACGCGAATGGTCTTGGCTTCCAGTTCCGCATCGCGCTTGAGCGCTTGTTCGATCTGCTCCTTGACGTCCTTGCCCGAGACTTTCGGCTTGATCTGGATCAGGTTGCTGACGGCCTTCACGCCGGGCAAGCCGTCGATCTTGTCCCGGGCGCGATTTGCCTGGTATCGCCAGTCCACTTCTCCGGAGAGCGTCACATGGCCATTCTGGACCTTGACCTTTATGGCGCCACTCGGAATCGCGACGTCCCAGTCCAGGACGTCAAGGGCCCGCTTCGCGATCCGGTCATCTGCTTCTGTGTCCATGCCAGCAAAGCGAACTTCAAGCTCCTGGGCGATCGCACGTACGCCCTTGACCCGGCTTACTGCGCGCTCGGCCGCCATTTTCTGGGTAAAACTGGACACGTAGCCCATCAAGGTGACGACACCGTCCTCGACGCCGACCCCGATATCGGTCGCATCAACGCTCGGTTCCCACTCCAACTCTTCTTCAACGAGATCCTTCAGAACTGCATCATCCATATTCCTGCTCCTATCCGTACCAATTGAAACGTGCGCCCCATCCCACTTGATCAGTTTAGCCCAAGGCGTGAGGCAGACTCTTGTTCCAAGTCAAAGCAGGTTGCCCGAAGCGGTCATTCAGGGAATGCAGGCCAGCGGTCAGTCGCCCGTGTACGTCCCCGTTCAGGGCAACCGGGAGACGAGCACGGCGACCATGATGCCGTAGATGGCCATGATCGACACGGTCTTGGCGACGGCGCTCAAGATGTAGGGCTTGAGATCGTCCCACGAGGCCTGGCGGGCAATGTCGGCCACGGCTTCGGCGACTTCCTTGTGCAGTGTCGTGCGGTCGTGGCCGGCAAGAGAGATGAGCAGTTTGTGCGAACGCGGCTGGGGCTGGGACTGCGCCTCTGCCAGCACCTGTTCGAACACGAGTGCCGCAACGGTTTCGCGCAACGCGCGCAGGGGATGCCAACCGTTTCGCACCAGCGTGCTGATGACGTAGCGGGCAGTCGGGTAGATCACCCAGGCGTCGCGGATCAGGAAGGCGACGAGCGCGGTGCCGACGGAAATGGAAATCGCCTTGTCGCTGAGGCCGTGCGCGCGCCAGACGATCCAGAGCGTAGCCAGAATCACCGCTTTCACGCCCGTCGCAATGGCGAAATGGCGGAAACTCGCCGTCAGGAATTTATGGGCTTCACGCCGGATGCGGATGCGCGCCTCCTGGGCGGCGGCCTCGATCGCCTTGTTCTTGCGACTGGTCACTTCGCCTGACAGGAATTTGCGCCCGAGCGCGACGCCCGCTGTCAGCGCGGAGACAATCAGGAAAACCGAGCGCATGTATCTCCTGCCTGCGTGGGGGACTGATCCAACCGGGGAGTCAATCCCGGTCAGAGCAAGCCTAGCATGAAACGCTGCGCATGGCGCGCGACACCGGCAGGATCACGCACGACAGAGTAACCCGCGACCATTGCCAGCGCCGCCACGGTAAGCGGGCGCTTTTCAATGATCGATTTTATCGCGTCGAATGGCAGGTCTGCCAAGGCATCGGCGGCCGCGTCTTCGATATTGTCCACTTCCTCGGCCGAAGAGCGTTGGGGCTGGAGAAAGAGATAGAGACAGGCGCAGGCAGCCGATAGCAGGAGCGCCGCTACGGTGAAGCTGGCGCCGACAATGCCCATGATGCTGGCAAGGGCGAGCGTCATAGCGACCGCAAGCGCAAACACGCCGCCAAGACCGAAAACGATCCCGGCGACGGCCGCGAAGAGACGAAGTTTCGTCGTATCCATGGATACCTAGTTCCGGCGCAGCAATGCCAGCATCAGGCCGGCACCGAAGGCAATGCCGATGGCAGTCAGCGGGTTTTCGCGGATACGCGTCTCGACCGCCGTCTTGGCTTCTTCAACCTCTTCACCGGCCTTCTTGGCCAGTTCCGCGCCTTTTTCGATGCCTGCCTGAGCGCGCACGCCGGCGAGGCTGCGCATGTCCTTGACGACTTCGCGCAAGTCGTCACGCAGGGCGGCAATGTCGCCCTTCAGTGCCTCGACATCGTCATTGATCTCTGATTTCAGCGCGGCGCTGGTTGCTGTCTTGGTGTTCATTCTGAGCTCCTTTGATATTGGCGTCCTATTAACGGTCGGGGGGGCGCTATGTTCCATACTGACCTTCGCAGGGGTGCTGAAAATACGCGGAACTCCCTAGTCCTGCAGGCGCCACGCCCTGTCAGGGCCCAAAAATGGCCGGTTCCGGGCAGCTACCCCGGCATGATCTCTGACATCTGCCAGTTGCCCAACGGCCTGGCACTGAACGCCGTACCATCGAAATCGTGCGTCTCGACCGAGAGCGAGGATTCGGTCAGCTCCAGGCTGTTGAAGGCCGGAAGCGCGTTGCGCAGGCGCGTGGAGAGCGTGCCTGCCGAGATGGCGATATAGTTGCCTGTTGCTTCGCGGATCAGTTCGGCGTGGGGCGTGTGCACGTGCCCCGTCAGGAGCACCGCGATATCGCTGGCGGCCAACATTTCGCTGGCCCGCACACCGCGCCGGGTTTGCGTCCTGAGCGGCGCACCTGTCGGCGACCGGAAGGGATGGTGGCAGGCGAGCATGCGCAGCGAGTCAGCTGGCGCATCGCGGGAGACAATCTCGGCGAGATGGTCAAGGCGGACAGAGCCTTCCGCCCAGTTCGACCGCGCCTGCCAGCCCCGCGCCGTGTTCAGGCCGTCAATGCTGACATCCCCCACCTGGAGCATGTCCGTCCGGACGGGAAAATAGGAATGGTGGCGCTTGAACGGCCGGCGCGCGCGCGACAGCATGTTCAGCAGCGGCGTATCATGATTGCCCGGCACGATCAGGGTCGGCCGGTTCAGCGCATCGATCCAGTCGCGGGCGGCCTGGAATTCCCGGTGCTTGCCGCGCTGGGTCATGTCGCCGCTGACCACGATCACGTCCGGTTCCAGTCCATCTATCCGCGACGCCGCAGCATCGATGGCGCGCGGGTCCTCGGTGCCGAAGTGCAGGTCTGCCAGCTGGACAATACGCATCAGGCTGGCCGGGCGCGCAGGACGTTCGCGGCGTGGCGTTTGAGGCTGATAGCCGTGCCGCTCGGCATGGTCACGGTCTCGCCGTCAATGGTTGCCGCAAATTCAATTCCATCCGCGTCGGTAATCACAACGGTGTTCGTCTCGTCGATCTCGATGGAGTCCGCATCGCGCCAGCCATTCGCCAGCGCGTCCAAGGCAATGGCCATCCAGTCGAACGTCGACTGCGGGTGAATCGCGGCGACCTCCAGCCTGGGCGCTGAACCGCCGCCAATCACCACCGCAGCCGCAACCGCATCGAATGTCTGGTTTCCGGATGCGTGCGCCGACTCGAGGCGCAGGCGCCGGTCGAGCGTCAGCGCATCCGAACTGACCGCCAGCTGGGCGGCCTTGAGCAGTTGCCCGTGCCGGGCAGCCTCGCGCGATTCCGCCAGAGCTGTCACTTGACCCATCATGGCGGCCACGAAGAACAGGTGTTCCGAGACACACCCGGCAGAGAACGGTTCGGACGCGGGCGCGCCCAGCGCGCTGGCCAGTATCCTTTTCCAATCCATATCCTCGCCGTGCAGGCGCTTGTGGACAAGGTTCATTGTACCGCCCGGGAGCGCGAGCACGGGCGGGCCCGACGGGCCACTGGCCGACAGCGCGCAGGCCACGGATCCGTCACCGCCCCAGACAATCAGGGCATCTGGCCCGGACGCAATCGCGGTCTGGACGGCCGAATTCAGGTCACCGGCGCCAACCGGGACAATTTCCGCGACAAGGCCGAGCGCCTGCAGCTCTGCCCGCAATGCGTCTTCGGAATTGTTTGGCGTTGAGCCGGACTCGGCATTGATCAGCGCGTAGAGTTTCAACGTATGTTCCTTCGTGTCGAGACGGCCCTGACGCACGCGCGCCACCAAAGCAACGCCGCTGATCGAGCGAAGGTTCCGCCTGAATTTTTCCGGAACCATTCGAGCGGCGCCCGAGTTGATTATGCAACGGCGCCGCAAGCCGGACACAAACACAAGGAGACACATCATGCTCGGTTGGGCACTCGCATTCTTCATTTTCGCCATTATCGCCGCCGCACTTGGTTTCGGCGGCATCGCCGGGGCTTCGGCCGGGATCGCGCAGATCCTGTTCTTCGTCTTCCTGGCCCTTCTGGTCCTGACATTCGTGGTTCGGGCCGTACGCGGAAAGAACGTCGTCTGACATTCCGGCGACTTACAGGTTCAAAAAAGGGCGCTGATGCTTCAGCGCCCTTCTTGTTTTCCGGAGAGACTAATGCGCCGCGGCAGGCCCTGTTGCGGGATTGGGCTTCCGCAGGACGAAGACAATCAGGAATGCCGCAGCGGACGCCATGGCCATCGCCATGAACAGGTTATTGTAGGTCATCACCAGGGCGTCCATCTGGACCCGGTGGCCGAGCTCCATCATCGCCGCGCCCTGCGGATCGGCCACGCCCGCCGCCTGCAGGCGCGCCGCCTCCTGACTGAGCCATGCCTGGACCGCCGGACGCGCGATGCTCATTCCCGCAGAGAGTTCCTGCTGGTGGAGCGAATTATAGTGCAACATCAGCGTGTTGAGGAAGGCGATGCCGACGGCGCCGCCAAGGTTGCGGCAGACGGTGAACAGGCCTGACGCGTTCGCCACCCGCAGTGGCGGCAGCGTGCCGAGGGCGAGATTTGTGGTTGGCACCATGGTCATGATCAGGCCGACGCCACGAATGGCCTGCGGCCAGAACAATTCGTTGAAGCTCGATTCCTGCGTCATCTGTGCATTGCCCGCGACACCGATCGTGATCATGACCAGTCCCGTGCCGAGGATGAGGCGCGGATCGAACCGCCGCGTCAGTGCTCCGGCGATCGGCCCGCCAAAGAACATGGCCAGCCCCGACACACCCATGATCTGTCCGATCTGCAGCGCGGAATAGCCCTGGACCTGCCCAAGGAAGAGCGGCAACGCGTACACTGATCCATACAGGACGAATCCGACCACGATCCCGACGATTGCGCCCGAAGCAAAGTTCCGGTCGCGGAACACGGTGAGATCGACGATCGGATGTTCGACGCGAAAGGCGCGATAGAAGAAAATACATGTGGCAACAATGCAGTAGAACGTCCAGCGGACGATCATGCCGCTCTGGGACCACCCTTCTGCCGGGCCTTCTTCGACGATCCATTCAAAGGCGCCCAGCATCACCGCCATGCTCGCAAGCCCCACCAGGTCGATGCGGCGCAACAGGTTCGCCTCGCCCTTCTGGCGCGGAATGAACCGCCACACGAGTACGACCGCAACAATCCCGGGAATGACATTGAGCAGGAATAGCCAGTGCCAGCTCATGTGCCCGGTGATCCAGCCGCCCAGGGTCGGTCCAATGGATGGCGCGAGCGTGGCGACCATGCCGATCATCACCTGCTGCGTCATCGACCGGCCGCCGGGGAACAGCGTGAAGGCCGCCGCCATGGTCGACGGCACCATGGCAGCGCCGACAAAGCCCTGGATGCACCGGAAGAAGACGAGGGAATCCAAATCCCATGATACGGCGCACAGCACGCTGGACACCGTGAACGCCGCTGCAGACATCATGAACAGGCGGCGCAGGCCGAACACACGGTTGAGAAATCCCGAGAGTGGAATACCGACGACTTCGGCGATCAGGTAGCCTGTCTGCACCCAGGCGATTTCCTCGCTGCTGGCCGAGACGCCCGCCTGGATCTGCCGGATCGAACTCGCGACGATCTGCACGTCGAGGATCGACATGAACATGCCGATGACCATCGCAAAGAAACCGACATGCAGTGTCCACGGCACCTTGTCGCTGGCAGTCTCAGCCGGAGGACTGGTCGCCTGCGTCGTGTCGGACGTGGTCATCTCACGACTTTGCCGGCTTGACGGTGACGACCGCCTCGACCGACAGGCCGGGACGCATCAGGCCGGTATCGAGCGCGTCCTTCGAGATGGCGACGCGTACGGGCACGCGCTGGACAATCTTGGTGAAATTGCCGGTGGCCGTATCCTGCGGGATCAGGCTGAACTGTGCGCCCGAGGCTGGCGCGAGCGAGTCCACAATGCCGTCGACCCTGAGATCGGGATAGGCGTCGACATGCAGCGCGACCTTCTGGCCGGGGCGCATCTTCTCGACCTGCGTCTCCTTGAAATTGGCAATGACATAGGCCTGGTCGACCGGAACGATCGAAAGGGCCTGCTGGCCGGGGCTGAGCAATTGTCCCTCCGATACGACACGGTTGGCGACGACGCCGGAAATCGGTGCACGGATTTCCGTGCGGCCTGCCTCGAGTTGGGCTGCGGTCACACGGGCGCGCGCAGCTTCGACCTGCGCGTCTGCACCTGCAACGGCTGCTTCGGCGGCGATAATGTCCTGACGGGCTCGCGCAAGACCGGCCTCGGCAACATGCAGTTGGCTCTTCTGGGTCGTGACCGCAGCGGAAGCGCGGTTCGCTTCGGCACCTGCGGCATCGGACTCGGCCTGCGCTGTTTCCAGACGGGCGGCAGGATAGTGTCCTTTGCCCGCAAGCTCTGTGTAGCGTGTGAGATCGTCGGTCGCGAGTTTCTCATTTGCCTTCACGGACTGAACCGTCGCGCGCGTTTCGGCGAGCCGATCCCTTTGAGCTGATATCTCGGCCAGTGCAGACGCTTCGAGCGAGCGCCTGGACGCGACTTCGGCGCGCGCCTGCGCGGCCCGGGCCTCTGCCTGTGACAGGGCGGCTTCAGCTTCCGACAGGCGCGCGGCGTAATCTGCGCCCTCGAGCACGACCAGAAGGTCACCCGCCGTCACGGCCTGATTGTCCTTCACCGCCACGGTTTCGACATAGCCCTGGATCTTGGAGGCAACCGTGGTGATGTCCGCGCGGATATAGGCATTGTCTGTGGTCACTTCGAAACGGCCGGTTGTCCACCAGTCGGCGCCCTTCCAGACAGCGAACAACGCGGCAAGCGCAATCGCGGCATAGGCGGCATAACGGCGGTAATTGACGGGCGGTGCGGTGGTCGCGGCAACGGCATCATTGCTTGCAGTCTGGACCTCGCCCCGGTCGGGTTCCTTCACCGGCTCGACGACTTTCGGAGCAGACGGAAATGGCTTGAGCGCCATCTGAATACCTCATCATTGTTTCGCCAAGACAGAGCACGGTAAGTGTAATATTGATTACACTCGAAAAATGTGTAATGTCAATTACGGTTTCAAGTGGTTATCTTGGAATTTGGCAGAGACAGGACCCAAGCAGGCATGGACACAGCCGGCACGACGGATACGCAAGACACTGAACCGGTCAGCCGGGGCGACAAACGACGTGCGGCTTTCATTGCGGCAGCGCGCGAAGTGTTCCTTGAGCAGGGTTATGAAGCCGCCAGCATGTCGGACATCGTCCTGCGCGCTGGCGGGTCGCTGTCGACCCTGTATTCACAATTTGGCGACAAGCAGGGCCTGTTCCTGGCCATGCTCGACGAGCGTATCCGCCAGATCACGGCCAGCATGGGGGTCGAATTGTCGGCCCATGCCCCGGTCGCCGACGGCCTGCGCCGGATTGGACAGCAATTCACGAGCAAGTTGCTCGAACCGGAATCTCTTGAAATGTACCGGCTGATACTGGGGCTTGCCCGGAAATTCCCGGAGATTCCCCGGGAATTCGCCCGCCGCGGACCCGACCGCCTGCGTCAGGCGCTCGCCGACTACCTGATCGACCGCGTCGACGCAGGCGAGATCCAACTCGAAGACCCCTACCGGGCCGCCAGCCTGTTTCTGGAAATGGCGCGCGCCGGCCTGGTGAACCGCGCGCTGATGGACGACAGCATTCGCCCGAGCCCGGAAGAGATCGAGGCGTCAGTCAACGTGGTCGTCGACGTGTTCCTGAACGGTGCGATCCACCTCAAAAAATAATTGCTCCCGTCAGCGAAAATACGGGAACCGGGTGTCAGAGCGTGCGTTGGGTCTGAAGGTTAATTGCACGGAGACTGATAATGAAAAACGCACTCAAAACGGCTGGTGCCATCGGCGCTGCTGCCATGGTCCTGTTCCTCACGGCCTGTAACACTGTCGAAGGTGCCGGCCAGGACATCGAAGCGGCTGGCGACAAGATCGAAGAAACGGCTGACGCCAACAAGCCTGAATAGGCTGGGCCTCACGGTCTGGTAGACATGAAAAGCGCGCTGGTCCTGCCA
>TARA_R110000751_G_scaffold66268_1_pt1 | contig 13335 bp, 13 predicted proteins | sample TARA_R110000751 | Tara Oceans TARA_R110000751 (sample SAMEA4398001) | marine metagenome | biome: Polar Biome; feature: [MES] marine water layer (ENVO:01000295) within the mesopelagic zone...; material: water (ENVO:00002006), including particulate matter (ENVO:01000060) such as...... | reverse complement strand
GCGGCGTGCCGGGACCGATTTTCGATTGACATCACCAACCTTGATTGCCTCTTGCGCGGTGTTTGGCGGGTTCCTCTCGTTATAATATGATCACGGCGTGCGCATACCCTTACGAATAGGTTGTTGCGCTTTGCAAATATCTGTTTATTCTTGTAACGCTATATTTCCAGTGTGTGTAAGCTGAGGGCAAATGGATCGTGCACTCAAAATGGTCTATTATGATGAAGCTGATGTCGAACATGACATTTTTGCGCAGCTGAATCTTGCCCTGAAAAATTTTCGTGGCCTTGGTGTGCCCCGCAACGAATCAGCCACCCGTCGTATCCTTGATCAAATCCACCGTCAAAGCCGGGCCTTTGCTGCCGTGTGTTACGGTTTCATGCGCACCAAGGGTATTGGGGTGAGCCGTGATTCAGGCGAAGGCCAGCAGTGGTACCGTGAAGCTGCTTATTGGTTTCGGGAAGACGCCGAGGGTGGTGAAGGGACTGCGGCGAATAATCTGGGATATTTGTATGCCAAGGGGCTTGGCGTGCAAGAAAATGCCGAGATGGCTGCAGACTGGTTCCGTGACGCGGCCGACAGTGGCTCGCCCGCAGCGATTTATAATCTCGGTGTTTGTTATCTCAATGGCTGGGGTGTCGAACAGAATGACAGGCAGGCCTTCGAGCTGTTGCAGTCGGCGTGCGACCGGAACGACGTGGCTGCGGCCAGTGTGCTGGCCTATCTTTATCTGGAAGGGCGCGGTGTAAAACGCGACGCCGGAAAATCGTTTGAATATAATTTGCGGGCTGCCCGGGCCGGCAGCATCGAAGCTGCATCTGCGTTGGGCTATGCTTTTGGCGTTGGCCTTGGTGCGGAACGTAATGTCGAAGCCTCGATCAGCTGGTTTGAACTGGCTGCGGGCGAGGGCGATGCCTATGCCCAAGCCAATTTGGCGATGTATTTCTGTCACAGTTCCGAACTTAAGCTGTTTAATCGCGGCTGGCAGATGCTGTCGCTTGCCTGTGACCTAAAAGATGTTTCCGCCAAATATCAAATGACCCAGATTTTGATTTTTGGTGTCAAACATCGCGAGCCAGACTATAGCAAGGCGCTGGATCTGGCGATGGACCTTGCGGAACTGGGCCATCCTGGCGGCTACCATTTGATTGGCGTTATGTATGAGCACGGTCTTGGCGTGCCTGTTGATATGAAACGGGCTGCTGGCTGGTATGAACGTGCTGCGCGCAAAGGGTCGGCAAATGGTCAGTCGGCATTGGGGCGGCTTTTTGCCATTGGCAATGGTGTCGAACAGGATAATGTCCAGGCATATTACTGGCTTAAAATGGCGGCTCCGGCGCAAAATACCCACGCCTGGCGCGAATTTGATGCGGTACGTTCGCGTATGTCGAGTGATGAAATTAACAGGGCCGATCAATTGTTTATCAGCGATCCGGCCCCCCGTCGTTCGCATGTTGGCTTGCGCACCATCGAATAATCCGGTTTTTATGCTTAAAAACAGGCCCTGAAGTGGCCTGTTTTTTTGTGCCAAAATCACGGGTCTTATTAAAGGAAATATGCTCTAAGTGTTTGGTTGACAGGCAAGGTTGAGCAAGGTTTTGATGCTTTAGCTGGCCCCGAAACTTTGCACCAGAGATCCTGAAATCAGATACCAGCCATCAACCAGCACAAAGAAAATCAGTTTAAACGGCAGCGAGATCACCACTGGCGGCAGCATCATCATGCCCATCGACATCAGGATGCTGGCCACCACCATGTCGATGATCAGGAACGGGATAAACAGCAAAAAGCCGATTTCAAAGGCGCGGCGCAATTCGCTGATCATGAAAGCCGGGATCAGGGCACGTAACGGAATATCATCGGGCGAGGTGACGGTGACCTTGGCCATATTGACAAAAAGTTCCAGATCCCGGGCTCGGACCTGGGTCATCATGAAGTCATGTACCGGTTTGATCGCCCGGTTCATGCCTTCAAATTCGTCGATATCGCCATTGATCATGGGCTGAAGCCCTTCATCCCAGGCGCGTTCCATTGTTGGCATCATGATGAACAGGGTTAAAAACAGCGCCAGGCTGACCATGACCTGATTGGGCGGTGATTGTTGAATGCCAAGGGCGGTTCGCAGCAGGCCCAGCACCACAATGATCCGGGTAAAGGATGTGACCATCACCAAAATGGCGGGCGCCAGACTGAGAACCGTGATCAGCCCGATCAGCTGGATCATGCGCCCGGTGGAGGTTACGCCCGGACCATCCCCAAGGTCGAGATTAAAGGATTGGGCATGTGCAACATCACCCCCGGCCATAACGGCCAATAGCGGTAGCAGCGACCAGAAAGCAGCAAGTTTTAACGTCCGCATGGATAAAAATCGTGCTTTTCGGTCCGGCGCAGCACGTGTCCCGCCGGTGGCGGACGGATCTTTTTGCGCAGCATGTTGTGACGGGGGAAAAAACATCATGGCAAAACAGTTCCGTTTGTCGTGCGCGCTGCGATATCTGGCGATGATGCAGGTGTTTGGTTGCCGAAAGTTTGTGGGGATGTGTCGGTTTTGTTTTGCAGATTTTCCACATCCGGCAACAACTGGTCAAAGGTTGTGCCGATATTGCGTTCAACAACCATGTCCCCGTTGGGGGCCAGCACAATAAGATGTTCGGTGTCATCGCGGCGGATCAAAACCAGTCGGCGTTTGGCATCGAGCGGTAAAACCTCTATCAGGGCGAGACGCCGTATTTTACCACGATTGACCGAACGGGCGCCGGGCACGAACCGGCGCGCAAGCAGCGCAAGAACGCCAATCATTGCCAGCACAAATACCAGTGCGGCGACAAAGCGGAAATATGACCCAATATCCATCGCTGGCTGCTTATCCCCTGTTTTGTAAACTGGCCCGCCGGGCGACGGTTGCAATATTCTTTGTGGATTATCCCACTGTTGGCACCGGTGCAAGCTGCAACGCCTTTATGCCCGGTATTGCACCAGGCCAATCGCGTGGCTATCGCGTATGGCGACAAGGCAGGCCGGTTTATCGGTTGCGGGCGGCCTGCGTATAGGCATTAACCGCCTGATTGGAATTATTCAGTCCCTTAAGCTGGCGTTGCAGGCTGGCATGTTCGGTCCGCATCCCTTCTTCAAGCAGGTTGAGGTCTGATTGCAGGGCCGCCAAAAAGGGTGCTGCCTCCTGGCGCTCTTGCGGGTCAAGATTCTGAGCATTTTTACATAGGTCGGCAACCCGGGTTTCAAGCGCTCCCAGTTCCACGACCTTGCCTTCTTCAAGAAAGCGCTGGCTGGCGGAGACCAGGGATAAAATCCGCTTTAAATCCTGTTTGAACTGTTCAAGCGTCATGCGGCTATTCCTGCTTGTGACCATCGGATGATAGTCGTGAAATGGTGTCTCTGTCTGATCCTGCGGCACGGTCGTCCTGTGCGCCATAGATCTGATTGATACGGTAAATATAGTTCAATATTTCGGCCACAGCGGCAAAAGCTTCGAGCGGAATTTCACTTTCAATATCAACCGCCATCAGAATTTCGGCGAGGTCACTGTCTTTGCGAACCTTGATGCCCCTGGCAAAGGCCACCTGCAAAATCTGTTCCGCAACGCTACCCTGGCCCTTGGCCGTGAGTACCGGGGCATTGTCGCGGCCCTGCAAATAACGCAGGGCAACAGCAACCTGATCCTTGCTGCCCGGCGCGGCAAGTTTTTCCGCATTTGTTGCCGTGCGCTCAGCCAGCAGGTCAATGCTGTTTTTTTTGCCGGTCATTTTCACCCGTTATCTGATCATGCTGGTCAGGCGACCCATTGGTAACGTCATCTTACAGGGTCGATCATAGATGGCTGTTGGTCAATAAATCCTTGCCATAACACAGCAGGCATACATTCACAGGATATGACCATCGCAAAAATCACCGGTCCAGCCTGTTTCCCACAGGATCAGACACGATCACAAAACGCATTTGTTGCAATATTGCCCTTCAGCCGGGGCGTTTTTATGCGGGCATTCCGGGTCTTGTCGGGCTTAGCGGCCTGAACTGTTATCGGGGGCATCTTTTGCGTTGCCGCCATTTTCTGCCGGTGTGGTGTCATCCGGGCGAGAGGTGGCCGTGTCGGCTTCGTCACTACGGTTATTGAGCAAGCGGGCAAAATCAACGCTGGCTGTTGCGGAACGGTTTTCGTCTTGAATGCGATCATATAGTTCGCGGCGCAGCACCTGAACGTTTTCCGGGAATGTAAAGCCCAGCTTTACCGTTTTCCCGCGAACCTCGACCACAGTGACTTCAATATTGTCGTCAATGATAACGGAGTCGCCGACTTTACGGGTCAGATACAGCATGTTCGGTCCTGGTTTTTTTATCGGGGCTAGGCACGTCTCGTTCAGATCGCATGACTATGCCCGCTTTGCTCTCATTGGTCCAGAGGGCATGCAGTGCAAAGTAATTCCTGCCTTTTAGGATTGTGGCACGGGATATGCAAGGAAATGCTTGCCGGGTGAAACCGGGTCATGCCAGTCAGGCCGGAATGGTTAAAAAGGCGGTGTTAACCCCGGCTTTACCACCAAACCTGATACTGGGTCGGATAACGAAAGGGTAGAGATCATGGATATCGGCAAACTCAGCATGTTCGCCAACATGAAAGAAAAGATGGATTGGCTGAACCAGCGCCAGCAGGTTATTGCCCAGAACATCGCCAATTCCGATACCCCGGACTATCGCCCGGAAGACCTGAAAGAATTCAACCCGGCCACGGTGGGCAATGATCGCCAGTTTATTCTGGCAATGGCGAAAACCGCACCGGGCCACAGCACCGGTCTTCAAAAACCGGCCAATTTCAAGGCGGAAGAAGTTCGCAAGAACTATGAAGTTGCGCCGGGCAAGAACGCGGTGGTGCTGGAAGAACAGCTGGTCAAGATGAACGAAAACCGGATCGATTATCAAACCATGACCCGCCTTTATGCCAAGCAAAGTGAAATGATGAAAACGGCCATTGGTCGTACAGGCTAAGCTGTTGCATTCAATAGGAATTAAATGACATGGAACTTTACCGCGCATTTCAGATTTCAGCCGCAGGCATGAAGGCACAGGGCACACGGTTACGCGTTGCCGCCGAAAATATGGCGAATGCCGACAGTTTGCCGACCGAAGCTGGCAAGGACCCTTATCGCCGCAAAATCCTGACTTTTAAAAATGTCATGGACCGCGAAACCGGGGTTGATCTGGTCAAGGTTAACAGGGTTTATACCGATAAATCTGCATTCAATCTGAAATATGAACCGGGTCACCCGGCAGCAAATGCCCAGGGCTATGTGCAGACTCCGAATGTCGAACCGATGATTGAAATGATGGATCTGCGCGAAGCCCAACGCAGTTATGAGGCCAATCTCAATGTGATACAGTCCTCGCGCAGCATGTTGTTGCAGACTCTGGACATTATCCGTTAAGGTAGGTCTGTAAGGATAAGGAGTCCGCTCGATGATCAATAACAGCTTTGCCAATGCAATTTCTGCCTACCGCAACGCGGCAGATGGCAAAACCGACACGATTGCGGAGCGGGCAAATAACGGCACAGCCATTGACCCCGGGCAAAGTTTTTCTGACATGGTGCGCGATGCGGCATTTGATGCCCGCGATACCATGATGAATAGCGAAACCATGACCCAGAAAGCCATTGTCGGCAAAGCCGAACTCCATGAAGTGGTTACGGCGGTTTCTGCGGCTGAAGTTACCTTGAAAACAGTTGTTGCTGTGCGCGACAAGGCATTGCAGGCCTATCAGGAAATTTTACGGATGCCGATCTGATCCTTTTTTGGGGTCGGCAATTTTTGCAGGGGGCCGCATAGCGTGCGCCAGGGACCAAGACCCTGGTACCGGGATGCGGCTTTTTCTTTTGAACTTTCTTTCCTTTGCTGCCTGTCGCATGGCACAACAAAATCATGGCGACAGGGGGCTGTCCTCCTGTATGAAGACATAACTGGCACAAGGTCGCACTGAACGATGTTTTCGTTCATCGTCAGGCGGCATAACTGGGACGGAGCATTTTTCCGATGAATCAGGCCGAGATCATGGATGTGGCCTATGATGCGGTGTGGACCCTGATCAAGGTGTCCGGGCCGATCATGTTGATTGCCCTGGGCGTTGGTCTGATTATTGCGCTGTTTCAGGCCCTGACCCAAATTCAGGAAATGACCCTGACTTTTGTTCCGAAAATTCTGGTTATTTTCATTTCATTGCTGGTATTGCTGCCTTTCATGATGACTGAACTGATCGAATTTACCAATCGCATGGTCGATCATTTTGTCGGATTGCCCAATTAGCCTTGCCACGGCTGGCAAGGATCGCTTGTCAGCCTGACCGCTTGTAACCTTGCTTGTTCCGATCGGGTCTTTGTCATGTCATCCTTGCAGGACCTTCTTGTTCTTAATCTTTATGTTGTCCTGATGACATTCGCCAGGGTTGGGGCGGCCTTTGCCTTTATGCCCGGTTTTGGTTCGACAATGGTGCCAACACAGGTGCGCCTTTTGCTGGCCCTGTGGATTTCGGTGGTCATATCGCCGCTGACCTCGCCGCTAATTCCCGTGCAACCTGCCGATGCCCCGACATTGTTTGTCCATCTGGCCTTTGAAATCACCATTGGCCTGTTTTTTGGCATGTTCGGGCAAATATTGATGGGGGCCTTGCAAACCGCCGGAACGATTATTGCCTATTCATCATCAATGGCAAACGCCTTTATCAATGACCCGATTGCCGGTCAGCAAAGTGCGGTGACCGGCCGGTTGCTTACCCAGGTGGGGCTGGTTTTGCTGTTTGCCACCGGGCTTGATCATTTGATGATCCAGGCGATGTTTGAGACCTATACCTTGTTTCCGCCGGGCGGCACGTTGCCAACCGGTGATATGAGCGAGTTTATTTCCCACGCGATCAATGACAGTTTCGTCATCGCCATGAAAATTTCGGCACCGTTCCTGGTTGTGTCGATTGTTTTACAGGCGGCATTGGGGCTGTTAAACAAGCTGATGCCGCAATTGCCGGTGTTTTTTGTTGCCATGCCGGTGCAAATTGCCGTGGCATTCTTCTTGCTGCTTGTTGTATTGCCATCCATGATGATGGTGTTCCTGGATTATTTTGAAAACGGGCTGGAAAATTTCCTGGCACCTTAAAGGAAACATGCTTTTAGCGGCAGGTCTCAATTATCAGAGCTGCCCAAGCCAGCGCCACCCGGGGTGTAAACATGGCCGACGAAGACGACAGCCAAAAAACAGAAGACCCGACAGACAAAAAGCTTGAAGACGCGCGCGAGAAAGGTCAGGTGCCGGTTTCCAAGGAAGTCGGCAATTTCATGCTGCTGTTTGGCGGGGCGTTGGTGATCATGATGATGGCACCGGGCATGGCGCAGGGCGTGCGCGATCTGTCGATGCAGTATATCACCAACCCCCAGGATTTCAGCTTTGATGAACAAAGCATTCGTCAGTTTTGGCTGCAGTTGATTTTCGGCTTTTTCAAGATCATGGGAGTGCCGTTTCTGTTGCTGCTGTTTTTTGCAGCGGCCGGGCACCTTGTGCAGAACGGGCTGGTTATTTCAAGCGAACGGATTTCGCCCGATATCACCAAGTTAAGCCCGCTAAAAGGCCTTAAGAACCTGTTTTCGATGAAAACAATGGTCGAGTTCGTTAAGAATATCATGAAAATCGTTCTGGTCGGGGTGGTTCTGGTAATCGTGATTCTTCCAAAACTTGACGATATCGAACTCTATCCGCAAATGTCGCTGCCTGAAATTATGGACCATTTGTATCAGCTGATCGTGTTTTTGATGATTGCGGCCGTGTCTTTAACCGCGGTCATTGCCGGCATGGATTTTGCCTATCAGCGCTATGATTTCAACAAAACCATGAAGATGTCGAAACAGGAAATCAAGGACGAATACAAGCAAACGGAAGGCAGCCCGGAAATCAAGGCGAAGGTGCGTCAGATCCGTATGGAGCGTGCGCAGAAACGCATGATGCAAAATGTGCCCAGCGCCGACGTGGTCATTACCAACCCGACCCATTATGCCGTTGCCCTGAAATATGATGTTGGCATGATGCAGGCCCCGCATTGCGTGGCCAAGGGGCAGGACAATGTTGCCCTGCGCATTCGTGAGGTCGCCAAGGAAAACAACGTTACCGTGCTTGAAAACCCGCCTGTGGCCCGTGCATTGTATGCCACGGTTGAGGTTGACCAGGAAATCCCGCCGGAACATTACAAGGCGGTTGCCGAAATCATTTCCTATGTTTTTCGGCTGCGGGGCAAAAAGCTCGGCTAAATGTTTAGCTGTGACTATGGCACACCGCATTACAACCAGACCGTCAGGCCCGGGAAGGTATGGTTCTTAGCAGATATAAATCATTTTATATCTCGTTGCTTTTGGGCGAAAATTTTGTTGATATCCTTCCTTCTCATATAAATATATCTGCCAGCTCTGTGGGTTGGTGATGTTTGATGTGCGCCTGTCATATGGTTCGGTCCGTTTTATCGCTTATGGACCGGGCCTGTTTTTTGCCTTTTTACCTCGCTTAATTCGCGTGAGCAGTTCAGGAATATCTTTATGAAGCTTCGTCTTTCCGGGCAAATCGCTTTGTCCAACGCCATCATTGTTATCATGCTTGTTGCGGTGGCCATTGGAATTGGGATTGTTGATCTTGATGCCCGGCGTACAACATCCGAAGCGGTAGAAATTGCCTCGGTCACGACAGCAGATATTCCGGTGCTGATTCATAACATTTCAGATGCGCGTTACAATGTGGTCCAGGTTCAGCAATGGCTGTCAGACATTGCGGCAACGCGCGGTATGGACGGACTTGATGACGGCTTTGACAAAGCAGAGGCCGCAGCACAGGCCCTTGAAATCGATGTAGAAAAGGCGCGTTCTATTGCGCTGCGCTTGAAACAGCAAAAAATCGTCGATGCACTTGATGGCGTGATGGCGGCATTTCCTGCCTATTACGCCGAAGGTAAGGAAATGGCGAAGGCTTATGTTGCGGGTGGCACCCAGCAGGGCAATCGTCTGATGGGAAATTTTGATGCTGCGGCTGAGAAAATGGCCGCGGCCCTGGCCGCGATGGTGCAGGAAACCCAGCTATTTAGCCAAGATTCAGAAAAACATCTTGCCGAAAAGCTGGATGAACTTGATGCCAGCATCAACAAGGTTTTTTACCTGACCTCGGCGGTTACGATTGCGGCTGTTATTGTTTGTGCTTTGATTGCGCTGTTTATGCATCGTCGTATCGCTATCCCGCTGGTCGGGATGGTTGGTAATCTTGGAAAAATATCAGAAGGCAATTATCAGATTGTTGTTGCCCATTCTGATCGCCACGATGAAATCGGCGATCTGGGCCGGGTCCTGGAAGTTTTCCGCTCGACAGGGTTGCAGGCCCGGCAATTGCGCCAGCAGCAGGAACAAGATCGTCTCAACGCCGAAAAAAGCCGCCGCCAGGCTTTGCTTGGCATGGCCGAAAAGGTCGAAAGTGAAACCGGCAGGGTTGTTGAAACAATTTCCCGGCAAACCGGTGATCTGGCGGCTGCCGCCAGCCGCATGTCGGGCTCGGCAGATACGGTTCAGTCCAATGCCAGTTCGGTGGCAAGTGCGTCCCATCAGGCACTGGCAACAGTGGAAGCCGTCGCCGGGGCTGGTGAACAGCTGAATTCATCGCTGGTTGAAATCAACACCCAGATCGATCATGCAAATCGCATCAGTGCCGAAGCGGTTGCCGCCAGCAATGAAACCGAAACCACCATTGCCCGGCTGTCCGAAACGGTAAATGGCATAAGCGAGGTGGTTGAGCTTATTTCAGGTATTGCCGCCCAGACCAACCTTTTGGCCCTGAATGCCACAATTGAAGCCGCACGTGCTGGCGAAGCGGGCAAAGGGTTTGCTGTGGTGGCACAGGAAGTGAAAAATCTGGCAACCCAGACCGGGCGATCAACCGACGAAATCACCCGCCAGATCGGTGATATTCAGGCGGTCACTGAAACGGCGGTGCAAGCGGTGGCCCTGATTGCCGAAAAGATCCGCGATATTGACATGATCTCAACGGCAATTGCCGCCGCTGTCGAAGAACAAAGTGCTGCCACCAATGAAATTGCGCGCAATGTGACCGGTAGCGCCTCGGCCTCGCGCGAGGTTTCGAGTCGAATTGGCCAAGTGTCAGAGGAAGCCTCGATAACAGGTCAACTTGCCAGCGAAGTGGGGGGCCTGTCCAACCAGGTGGCGCATGCGGTGCGTGACTTGCGCAAAGTGCTGGTCGATGTTGTTCGTACCTCCACCAGCGATGTTGATCGTCGTGATGCACCACGTGCCCAAGTGTCAATCAAAACCCGGGTGCGATTGAACGGCGACAGTGCCAATGCCGAAATTATCAATATTTCCGAAGGCGGGGCCTTGATTAAAACGGTCAAGGCCCTGTCCTATGGCGTGGCAGTTGATTTGGAAGTCCCTGTCATTTCGGGCTGGGTTGCCGGGCGGGTTTGTGCGGTAAACGAAAACGAAGCCAGTATCGAGTTTAACGCCAGCGAAAATGTTCGCACCGCCTTGAAAAAATTTGTCGCCCGGCAGGCATAAATCGGGATCGACCAGCATGCGGCCATAACGCAGTTTGTTGTGGCCGTTTGCTGTGCTGCAGCAATGTTGTTGCGATTGCCAAAACCGTTTTTATCGCGGTCACAAGGGAATGTTTTGCTGTTTTTTCAGCCATGCCATGACGATGCCGTGATTTTGTCGTTCGATAGGATGGCTTCGGGGGGCTGCTGGTGAAACTTGCTGGTAGCCAGTGGGCGCAATTGCAGCTAAAACTATAGGCTGTCGTAATAAGCTGTTGGTAATAAAGGCGGTGACGTGCTGTTACGGGGGTTAATCCTTGCAGTAAGTGTGGCGTTTGTCGGTTTCATCTATGTGCTAATGCAAGTCATGGCGCAGGCGGGAATTGACCCACGCATGATGTGGATCATTGGTGCAATGGTCACAGGTGTTGCTGTTTTGGCAGTCGGCATCCTGTCGGCAACGGCGCGACGCCGTGATGGCGACCGTGATCTGGCACCGCTGATGTCGGGGTTTGCGGCGTCTGATATTGGTATCGCCCTGATCGACGCTTATGGCCGGACCCTTTATGCCAACCCGGCATTTTCTCAAAAACTTGGCATCGAACCGGGCCAGGATATGCTTGCCGCCCTTGAAAGCCGGCTCAGTTTCCTTGGCGCTGACAGTGCCGATCTGATCGATTTACGCGCGCGCGCCATGCGCGGCGAAGCTGGTGAAATCTATCTGGATCTGTTGTCAGATGCACTTGGCGCATCGGATCATGCCGCTGACACCACTTCGTCAAATTTTGATCCGGAAAATGACGGCCCCGATTCCTATGCCGTTGGTCCTTCTGGCGCTGAATATAGCCCTGCTGCCGGTTTGACAGCGGCGCCGACGGGGGATGCGAGAGCCTTGCGTTTGTCGGTAACCCCGGCCAATGCCCGGCGCGGGCAAATGTTGTGGACGGTCGATGGTGTTGATGCGGCCAGCCGTAATGCGCTTGTCGTTGCGCAGGGTCGGCACCTTGCCTTGCAGGATGCAACGGCGGTGGCCGCCCATCTTGCGCCGGATATGTCGGACCATATCGGGGGTATTGCCTCGCATCGGCCACCAGGGTCGAAAGGGTTCGAACATGCCGATCTGATGATCGAACGCCTGCCGGTCGGGGTGTTTGGCCTGGATGAAGATGGCCGTATTCTTTATGTCAATCAGCGCCTGGCGACCTGGTTGGGGGGCAAACCCGAAGATTACGCCGATGGCGCGGTGGAACTGGCCGACCTGATGGTGGGCGATGGTATGAACGGCGAAGTGCGCCTGAAGGTGCGCGGTGGCGAGCCGATCAAATGTTTTATTACCCATTCCATCAATGCCCCCAATACCGGGCCTATTCGCAGCCAGGCCGTTGTCTTCCCCGATCCGATGCCCGCCCATGAATGGGAACATGCTCTGGCTGAAACCGAGCGCCGGGTGCGCTGGTTCTTTGATGAAAGCCCGCTTTCGATCATTCTGGCTGACATGAGCGGCACCGTCACCGATGCCAACCGCGCCTTTATTGATACCGCCGGGCAAAAACGCGACAAGGTTATTGGCCGATCGATTTTGGAACTGATTTTGCCCGAAGACCGTGACGATGTGGCGCGCTATCTGTCCAAGGCGGTGATGGGGATGGGCAAGGGTGGACAGATTGAAGCCCGCCTGCAAGGTTCGCGCGGGGTGGCGGCACATATTTACCTGCAACGCGTTGCCGGACGGTCGGGCGAAAGCGGTGCGCTGTTGCTCAACTTCCTTGACACCACCGAACAGAAAAACCTGGAAGAACAATTTGCCCAATCGCAGAAAATGCAGGCGGTGGGGCAGTTGGCCGGTGGTGTGGCGCATGATTTCAATAACCTTCTGACCGCGATGATCGGCTTTTGCGATTTGTTGCTGTCGCGCCATGGCCCGGGTGATCCCAGCTTTGCCGATATCATGCAGATTAAGCAAAATGCCAATCGTGCGGCCAATCTGGTGCGCCAGCTTTTGGCTTTTTCGCGTCGGCAAACCCTGCAGCCCAAGGTGATTAACATTACCGATGCGCTGGCGGAAATGTCGAACCTGCTGCGTCGCCTGATTGGCGAAAAAATCGACCTGAAAGTGGCGCATGGCCGCGACATTGGCCTGGTCAAGGTTGATCCCGGCCAGCTTGATCAGGTGATTATCAATCTGGTGGTCAATGCGCGCGACGCAATGACGGCGGGTGGCGGGACGCTGGCGATTAAAACCGGCAATGAAATTGTTGATGAAACCAAACATGCCGGTGCGGAAATTATTCCGCCTGGCGATTATGTGCGCATCGAGGTCCGCGATACCGGCATCGGTATTCCCAAGGATAATCTGACCCGCATTTTTGAACCGTTCTTTTCCACCAAGCAGCGCGGTGAAGGCACCGGCCTTGGTCTTTCAACTGTTTATGGCATCGTCAAACAGACGGGTGGCTTTATTTCGGTCGAAAGCGAAATGGGGGTGGGCACTACCTTTACTATTTATTTGCCGCGCTATGAAATTACCGCCGAAGAGCTGGCTGCCAGCCAGGTCGTGGCCGAAGAAGCCCCGTCGCGGGACCTGACCGGAAGCGGTGCTATTTTGCTGGTCGAAGACGAAGACGCCGTTCGTACCTTTGGTGCGCGCGCGTTGCGCGGTAAGGGCTATGATGTGTTGGAAGCCAGCAATGGCGACAACGCGCTGGAAGTTCTTGAAAACACCGACAAAACCATTGATCTGGTTATTTCCGATGTGGTGATGCCCGGTCT
>TARA_R110000751_G_scaffold18225_16_pt1 | contig 13350 bp, 14 predicted proteins | sample TARA_R110000751 | Tara Oceans TARA_R110000751 (sample SAMEA4398001) | marine metagenome | biome: Polar Biome; feature: [MES] marine water layer (ENVO:01000295) within the mesopelagic zone...; material: water (ENVO:00002006), including particulate matter (ENVO:01000060) such... | reverse complement strand
TCCGCCGCGCCCCCGCCCGCCGCCGACCCCTCCGACGCGCCCAACCCGTTCACCGGCATCCTGCTGAAGGTGATCTCGGTGGCGGTGCTGATGGGGCTGACCGGCTCGGTCAAGGCGCTGGACGGGTCGATCCCCACCGTCGAGGTGCTGTTCTTCCGCTCCTTCTTCGCGCTGCCGCCGATCGTGATCTGGCTGGCCCTGCGCCGCGACCTGCCCGGAGGGCTGCGCACCCCCAACCCGATGGGGCATGTCTGGCGCTCGCTGGCCGGCGCCGGCGCGATGAGCTGCATGTTCCTCGCGCTCACCCTGCTGCCGCTGACCGAGGTGGTGGCGATCACCTACGCGGCCCCCCTGTTCATCACCCTCTTCGCCGCCCTGTTTCTGGGCGAGCGGCTGCGCCTCTACCGCATGGCCGCGGTGGGCGTGGGCTTTCTCGGCGTGCTGCTGGTCATGGCCCCGCGCCTGCTGGGCGACGAAAGCGGGGCGCTCTCGACCTCGGGGATCGAGCCGGGGGAGGAGGGCGCGCGCTGGGGCTCGCCTGCGCTGGGGGTGCTGATCGCGCTGGTCGCGGCGGTGATGATGGGGCTTGCGCAGACCTTCGTGCGGGGCCTCTCGAAGACCGAGACCACCGCGGCCATCGTGTTCTGGTTCACCGCCGCCTGCACCGTGATGGCCGGCGTCCTGCTGCCGTTCGTCTGGCAGACCCCCGACGCCACGCAGTGGCTGCTGTTGCTGACCGCCGGCACGGCGGGGGGCGTGGGGCAGATCCTGCTGACCTCCTCCTACCGCTACGCCGAGGCGGGGGTGATTGCGCCCTTCGAATACGTCTCGATGGTCCTTGCCGTCGCGGTGGGCTGGTTCATCTTCGGCGAGGCGCCGACGCTGGTGGTGCTGGGGGGCGCGGGCCTGGTGACCGTCTCGGGCATCCTGATCATCTGGCGCGAGCGTCGCCTGGGGATCGAGCGGCGCGCCTCCCGCTCCGCCCGCCAGACCCCGCTGGGCTGACCCCGCGCGGCGCCGGACCGGGGGGTTGGAACGCAGCGTCATCCCCCGTAGGAGTCCCCTCGCCCCCCCTTACGCGCAGGAGACCCCGCCATGCTGACCAACGACCTGCTGTCGCAGTGGGACCGCGAGAGCTTCCTGCACCCCTCGACCGCCTCCGGCGCCCATGCCCGCGGCGAGTCCCCCTCGCGGATCATCGAGGGCGGCCAGGGCGTGCGCATCCGCGACCGCGACGGGCGCGAGAGCCTCGACGGCTTCGCCGGCCTCTACTGCGTGAACGTCGGCTACGGCCGGATGGAGATCGCCGAGGCCATCGCCGAGCAGGCCCGCAAGCTCGCCTACTACCACGCCTACGCCGGCCACGGCTCGGAGGCCGCGATCGAGCTGGCGCACATGGTGCTCGAGCGCGCGCCCGAGCACATGTCGAAGGTGTATTTCGGGCTCTCGGGCTCGGATGCGAACGAGACCAACATCAAGCTGATCTGGTACGCGATGAACGTCACCGGTCGGCCCGAGAAGAAGAAGATCATCTCGCGCTGGCGGGGCTATCACGGCTCGGGGCTGATGACCGGCTCGCTGACCGGGCTCGAGCTCTTTCACAATGCCTTCGACCTGCCGCTGAACCCGATCCTGCACACCGAGGCGCCCTACTACTACCGCCGCCCCGACCCGGCGATGTCGGAGGAGGCGTTCTCGACCTGGTGCGCCGAGCAACTCGACGCGATGATCCGCGCCGAGGGACCCGACACGGTCGCCGCCTTCATCGGCGAGCCGATCCTCGGAACCGGGGGCATCGTGCCCCCGCCGGCCGGCTACTGGGAGAAGATCCAGGCGGTGCTGGCCGAGCATGACGTGATGCTGATCGCCGACGAGGTGGTCACCGGCTTCGGGCGCCTCGGCTCGATGTTCGGCTCGGAGCACTACGGGATGAAGCCGGACCTGATCACCATCGCCAAGGGGCTGACCTCGGCCTACGCGCCGCTGTCGGGCTCGATCCTCTCGCAACGGCTGTTCGAGATGGTGGCCAGGGGGACCGACGATCTGGGGCCGCTGGGACACGGGTGGACCTACTCGGCCCATCCGCTGTGCGCGGCCGCGGGGGTGGCGAACCTGAAGCTGATCGACGAGATGAAGATCGTGGACAACGCCCGCGACACCGGCGCGATCTTCCAGAAGCTGTTGCACGACGCCTTCGACGGCCATCCCATCGTGGGCGAGGTCCGCGGCGAGGGCCTGATGGCCGCGGTCGAGTTCGTGCGGGACCCCGGCGCCCGCAGGTTCTTCGACCCCTCCGAGAAGGTCGGCGCCCGCATCGCCGCCGCCGCGCTCGAGCGGGGACTGATCGTACGCGCCATGCCCCAGGGCGACATCCTCGGCATGGCCCCGCCCCTGTGCCTGACGCCCGCCGAGGCCGAGGAGCTGGTGGGCATCGCCCGCGACGCCGCCGACGCCGTGGCCGGGGAGCTGGGCGCCGCCTGAGGCCGCGTCCCGCGCAGAACCCCGAGCGCCCGTCGCCCTCCCGGCGGCGGGCGGTCTCGCGCGCGGCGCGAGGCTGCGCGCGCACGGGCGCCCTCGAGGCGGCAGGGTCGCAATGCTGGGAAGACTGGTGACCCCGACAGGACGCCGGGAGCGCCGCAAGACGAAGGCGCTAGCGCCAAAAGTTCCAACACTGGTCGGTGTGGAAAATCAGGGCCTTGGCCGTGCGGCTTCCAAGCCCGAAACGGCCCCCCTGAAAAGCAAAACCGCCGCGGAGGCTGGCACCTCGCGCGACGGCAATGGAAGCTTGACGGCAGAATCCTACGGCCTTGCGCGGCCGTCCGCAACCATCATTCCCTTTCCCCAGCACCGCGTTCGGCCGACCGTCGACCTGCCGGCCGAGGCGTGGGAAGTCGGCCTCCTGTTCGCGTGCAGCCGCCCCGAGCAGCTGCACGGTCGTGACCTGGAGTTCATCGGCACGCTGGCGCGGCTCTACACGGCCGGCCGCCTGCACTCCCTGTCGCCGAAGCAAGAAGACTGGCTCATGGACGTGTGCTGCCGCCTGACGGATGGAGGCGACCATGCGTGATTGGCGCCGGGATCGCTTCATGTGGGGCCGCTGCATCCGCAAGGATCAGGCCCGCACGCTGTCGGCGAAGATGCTCGCATGGGCTCTGGCCGAGGAGTTCGCCGACAACGACACGGGGGCATGCCACCCTTGCGTGGAGACGCTGGCCGAGGCGCTGGCCCTGTCCACGCGCCAGGTGCGCCGGGCAGTGCGGGAGCTGGAGGAAGCCGGCTGGCTGGCCGTGGATCGCGCTTCCGGGCGGGGCCGATCCTCGACCTATCAGCTGACCTTCCCCGGCGAGATCGCGGCCGAGAAAGCCCCGGGAAAAGGTGACAGGGTTGTCACCCTTCGACCCGCGAAAAGGGTGACACACGCGACCGGAAAAGGTGACAGGGATGTCACCCCCTATATAAGAGAACCCACTAAGAACCCACTCCGCGCGCGAACGGCCAAGCCGTCGAAGCCGAGCCATGAGGCTCCGCCGGGCCGCGGCCGAGCGATCCCCGAGGAATTCGTCGCCTGTCCCAAGCGCCTCGCCGCCTGGTCGGACTGGCTCGCCCGGAAGGGCTGGCCTTCGCTCGACGTGATGGGCCTGAGAGGGCTGAGAAGGGGCGAACCAGGGGCGTCGCTCCCCTTCGGCTGGCCGCCGAGTGACCGCGAGGCCGAGGACGTGGTGACGGCCGAGGCGTTCTTCGCCCTCAAAGCCGGCCAGGACCGAGCGCCGAGGGCCGACGAGGCACGGCGAAGGGCGTGACCGACCCTTCGCCCCCCGAACGGGTCCTTCCCCCCACCCCCATGCTGCGGGTAATTCGAACCCCGGTGGTTTACTAGCGTGAAGCCCCTGAAATAGCTTAACTATCGAGCCATGACCGCCCTGTTCCACAACCTTGAAGCGACCCACCCGCCGCCCCCAGAGGTGACGAAATCGGCCTTCGCCGAGGAGCTTGGCTTGTCCAAGGCCCGCGTCTCGCAGCTGGTGGAACAGGGCCTGCCGCTCACCGCGGACGGCAAGCGCGTCAAGCGGCTCGACGCCCTCGACTGGTATCGCGAGAACATCGCTCCGCACCGCCGCAAGGCCCTCGCGGACAAGCCCAGCGTCGACCCCCGGCGCGAGCTGGACCGGGTGAAGCTGGAGGCCGCCCGGATCGAGCTGGAGCGCGCCCGCGGGAACCTGGTCGACCGGGCCGAGGCCGAGAAGGCGGTGTTCGAGCGCGCGCGCCTGGAGCGGGACGCGCATCTGGCATGGGTCAGCCGCGTGACGCCCCGGCTGGCGGTAGAGCTGGGGGTCGACGCCGCCGCCCTGTTCTCCGCCCTCGACCGCGAGATGCGGGCGCACCTGGTCGACCTCGCAGAAACCCCGCTGGACGCCCTGACCGATGACGACTGACGCCGCCCTGATCGACGCCGCATGGCGCGCCGGCATGATGCCGGAACGCCAGCTGACCGTCTCCGAATGGGCCGACGCCCACCGGATGCTGCCGGCGACCTCGGCCGAGCCCGGCCGCTGGCGCACCGATCGCGCCCCCTACCTGCGCGGGATCATGGACGCCCTGTCGGTGGGCTCGCCGCTGGAGCGGGTCGTCTTCGTGAAGGGCGCGCAGCTGGGCGGGACCGAAGCCGGCCTCAACTGGCTGGGCTACATCGTCCACAACGCGCCCGGCCTCGCCCTCCTGGTCATGCCGAGCCTCGACATGGTGAGGCGCAACACCCGGACCCGCATCGATCCGATGATCGAGGCGACGCCCGAGCTGCGCAAGCGCATCGCCCCCGCCAGGTCGCGAGACAGCACCAACACCGCCTTCGCCAAGGCCTTCCCCGGCGGGCAGATCGTCATGACCGGCGCCAACTCGGCCGCCGGCCTGCGCTCGACCCCCGCCCGGTTCCTGTTCATGGACGAGGTGGACGCCTTCCCCGCCGACGCGGACGGCGAGGGCGATCCGGTCGACCTCGCCATGAAGCGGACCGCCACCTATCGCGGCCGGCGCAAGATCCTCCTGGTCAGCACGCCCACCATCAAGGGCGAGTCGCGGATCGAGGCCGCCTTCCTCGAGTCCGATCAACGCCGGTTCTTCATCCCGTGCCCGGCTTGCGGCGAGTTCCACACGCTGGAGTGGGGGAACATCCATTGGCCCGAGGGCCGCCGCGGCGAAGCCTACGCCGCCTGCCCGAGCTGCGGAGGCGTGATCGAGGACGAACGCAAGCCCGAGCTGCTGGCCCGCGGCGAGTGGCGCGCCACGGCCGAGGGCGACGGCCGCACCGCCGGCTTCCACCTGTCCAGCCTCTACAGCGTGTTCGAAAGCTTCGGCGAGATCGCCGAGGCGCACGGCAAGGTCCGCAAGGATCCGGCCCGGTTGCAGGTTTGGGTCAACACCTGCCTGGGCGAGACCTGGGAGGACCGGGGCGGCGACATGATCGACCCCGGCGGGCTGCTGGCCCGGCGGGAGACCTTCGGCGATGAGCTGCCCGCGGACGTGGTTCTGCTGACCGCCGGCGTGGACGTGCAGGCCGACCGGATCGAGGCGCAGGTCGTGGGCTGGGGCGCCGGCGAGCAGTCCTTCGTCCTGGAGCATCACGTCATCTGGGGCGACCCCTCCGGCCCCGCCATCTGGGAGGACCTGGACGCCTTCCTGCTGGAGCGCCGCCCCCACGCCCGCGCCGTCCCGGACATGGGCCTGCGCGCCGTCGCGGTGGACACCGGCGGCAGCAACACCGCCATGGCCTACGAGTTCACCCGCACCCGCCTGCGCCGACGCGTCTGGGGGATCAAGGGGCGGGGCGGTCAGGGCGTGCAGGCGTGGCCCCGCACCGCGTCCAAGGGCAAGGGCGGGGCGCCCGTCTTCATCGTCGGGGTGGACGCCCTCAAGGACAAGATCGCCGCCCGCCTGCCCATCGCCGAGCCCGGCCCCGGCGCGATCCGCTTCGCCGCCGGCCTCGGCCCGGAGTGGTTCGACCAGCTGACCGCCGAGAAGGTCCGCACCCGCTACGTGAACGGACGCCCGGTGCGGTCGTGGGAGCCGAAGCGATCCGGCATCCGCAACGAGGCGCTGGACTGCCTGGTCTACGCCTCGGCCGCGCTGCACGGGCTGCGGGTGCAGGGGCTGGACCTGGAGCGCGAGGCGCAGGAGCTGGCGAACGTGGCGCTGAAGGCGGCGGGGCGGGTGGCGCTCGCGCCGGCGGCGAGGCCGACGCGGATCAAGTCGAAGTGGATGGAGCGGTAGCTTTAGGCGATCTTCTCGATCATCTTCTTTGCCACCCCACGGAACTCCGAAACCAGAAGCGCTGGATCGTCATCCAAGTTGACCTCGCCCGAAACAATGTAATCATGCTCTGCGCGCTTCAGCATAAAATTGCCTTTCCCGTCGACAAAATCCGCGGAGATACTGGCAACTCCTCGATGGGTGGAGCTCTCAACAGAGATGCTCAGCTTTATTTCACTCGACGGGGCGCGGGGCATGCGATCAATGGTCCGCTCAGTTATTTCGGGCGTAGCATCGAATCCGTTCCTGTTTAGGGCGATGCCAAGCGCCTTGATCTCGGGAAGAATCGCGTCTCGAAACTTTGACAAGTATTCCTTGTGATGCCTTACACCCAGATCCTCGGCTTCCCTCCTACTTGCTGCCTCAATTTCCCGCTTGCGCTCGTTCTCAGCCTTCGCAGCCTTAAACATATCTTCGTAATCACTCATGACTCACCTTTCTTAGCCTGACGCCTGCGCCTCCGCCGTTCTCCGCGATAAAGACCACTCCAGCGGTCTCAAGCGTTCTGCGGATCGCCGCGAGTGTCTCCGCATCGCCCCGATATTTGCCAGTCTCAAAGTTACTGATCGTGTTGCGATGGACGCCGGCAGCCTCGGCGAGCTGCCGAACCGACCAGCCAAGAAGGCCCCGCGCTCCCCGAACCTGTGCGCTTGTCACAAGTCACTTCCTGTGCGATTGTCACATGTGCAGCTAGCATAGCGCAAAGGATGGAAATGCACCATGACCCTCACCCGCCGCACTGCCCTCGCCGCCCCCGCACTGCTGGCGCTCCCCTCCGCCGCCCTCGCCCGCCAGGTCGAACCTGACCCCTTCGTCTCTGCCTTCCTCGAATGGCGCAAGGCATACAAGGCGCTGAATACTTACAGCTATGCAGCCGAGCGCGAGGACGACGACCCCGAGTATTGTCGTCTTCTAAATGAGGCCATCGCGGCTGAAAAGGACCTCGCGGTCATTGTTCCCACGACTCCCGCCGGCCTCGCCTTGATGACTCGCGCCGCGCTTCAGATCCTCGACCCAATATCGCCGGCATGGGGGATTCCTGCGGACGTCTTCGATTGGAGCCCCGAGCATTTCCTGCTGGACAACGAGTTCGAGCGACGCGTCGCCACGTTCGCGTTCAATATGATCGCGGCGGCGGAGGCGATGGCGGGGCGGGCGTGAATTCGTGTTGATTTGATCCGCACTTTATGTCAGTGATGAATAAGACATCACATTGGAGACGATCATGGCGAAGAACCCCGATGCGATCAGGCTCGGCGAGTTCGTGGCGATCCTGGGCATGAACCGCGAAACGTTCCGTTCCATGCTCGCCCGCGAAGACACCCCCCTTTCGCGCTTCGAAACCGACGGCCGCGGGCGTCAGCGGACCTATGACGGCGCGGACCTGTTCGCGCAGGAGATCTTCATGAGCCTGGTCGCCAGCGTCGGCCGCCAGGACGCGAGCGAAGCCATCGCCTTCTCGGGCATCGTCGAGCGGTATCTCGACCAACTGGACGCCGAAGCGCCCGAAGACCTGTGGCTGGTCGACATGGTGCTGACCACCGGCAACCGCCGCAGCTATGCGGCGCTGCGCTCCGAAGTGACCGACGACGACTTCGCCGCCGCCGCTTCCGTCGTGATGCTGCGCGCCGCCCCGATCTACGCCGCCGCGCAGGCGCGCGCCGCCGCCGCCGGCTACCGGCTGGATGGCAAGGCGCTGGTGAAGGACGAAGTCGCGCCCGCCTGACCAGCGACGCAACGAGATTCCGGCGCGTTTTCCGTCCGCGCCGGATAGCGGAGGCCGACTTCCTGGTTGCCACCTTCGCTTGCGCCGCCCGCGTCCGGAGAATTCCGCGGGCGGCGCACCCCGCACCCCTGACTAGGAGGCCTGATCGGTGAAGAACTACATTCAGCCCGGCGCCATGATGAGCGTGACCGCGCCCGCGACCGTCGGCAGCGGCGCCGGCGTCCTGGTCGGGATGCTGTTCGGCGTCGCCGCCACCGACGCCGCCAGCGGCGCGTCCGTCGAGATCGCCACGGCCGGCGTCTTCGACCTGCCGAAGACCTCGGCGCAGGCCTGGACCGCCGGCGCACCGATCTACTGGGACCCGGCCGAGGCCGAGGCGACCTCGGCCGCCGACGCGGGCAACGTCCTGATCGGCTGCGCCGCCGCCGCGGCCGCCAACCCTTCCGCCACGGGGCGCGTCCGCCTCAACGGCGCGGTGCCCGCCGCCGCCGTCCCCGCCTGATCGGAGCCGATCATGCTCGACCGCATCCGCCGCCTGCTTCAGCGTCCCCGGCCCGCCTCCGCGGCCCGGTCCTATGACGCCGCCGGCGGCGGGCGGCGCTGGGGCGCCGGCCAGGCGATGGCCGCGCCGAACACGGCCGCGCTCGCCGCCCGCGGCCCCATCCTCGCCCGCGCCCGCTATCAGGTCGCGAACAACGGCTACGCCGCCGCGGGCGTCGAGAGCATCGCCAGCGCCCTCACCGGCGCGACCGGCATCCGCCCGCAGTCGGCCCACCCCGACCCCGCGGCGCGCAGCGCGATCAACGCGAGCTTCGCCGCCTGGGCCGAGGACGTGACCGGCGACGACCGCACCAACCTCGCCGCCTTTCAGGCCGCCGTCGCCCGCGCCCTGCCGCGCGACGGCGAGGCCTTCATCCTGCTGCGCGCCCGGCAGGGCGAGGGGCTGCGGCTCCAGCTGCTGGAGCCCGATCAGGTGGACCCGACCCTGCATCGCGACCTCGGCGGCGGCGCCCGCATCGTCGCCGGGATCGAGTTCGACGGCGAGGGGCGGCGGGTGGCCTACCACGTCTTCGAAGACCCCCTCGACCAGCCGTTCGCCGCGCAGCTGACGCCCCGCCGCCTGCCGGCCGCCGACGTGCTGCACGTCTTCCGCCCGGTCTTCCCCGGCCAGGTGCGCGGCCTGAGCTGGCTCGCCCCGATCCTGCTGCGCCTCTCCGAGCACGACGCGGCCGAGGACGCGCTCCTGGTGCGCCTGAAGACCGAAGCCATGTTCGCCGGCTTCATCTTCGAGCAGGGGCCGGGCGCGGGGAGCTTCGACGGGACCGAGACGGACGGCATCATGGACACCGGCCTGGAGCCGGGGACCTTGCAGGTCCTGCGCCCTGGTCAGGACATCAAGTTCCCGACCCCGCCCGCGGGCTCCGGCACGGCCGGCGAGTTCCTGAAGGCGCAGTTGCGCGGCATCGCCGCCGGCCTCGGCGTCACCTATGAGGGCCTGACGGCCGACCTGTCGAGCGTGAACTATTCGAGCATCCGCGCCGGCCTGATCGACTTCCGCCGCCGCATGGAGGCGGTGCAGGACCAAATCCTCATCCCGCAGCTGCTGCGCCCCATCTGGCGGCGCTGGCTGACGCTGGAGGTCCTGGAGGGCCGCGAGCCCGCGCCCGGCTTCGAGGCTGATCCGCGCCCGTGGCTGGCCGCCGCCTTCATCCGCCCCGGCTGGCCCTGGGTGGACCCCGAGAAGGAAATCCGGGCCGAGGCCGCCGCCGTGGAGGCGGGCTTCAAGTCCCGCCGCGAAGTCGTCGCCGGCCGAGGCCGCGACCTCGACCAGCTGGACGCCGAGATTTCGGCCGATGGCCCCTCGCCCGTCGCCAAGCCGCAGGAGGCCGCCGCATGAACGCCCCCGCCGTCCCCGCCCTGGTCGTTCGGGCCGCCTCCCTGAGCCCGCGGAGCCTCGACCGCGAGGCTCGCACCGTCGAAGCCGTCGCCTCGACCGGCGCCGACGTCGAGCGCTTCGGCTTCACCGAGCGCCTTCCCGTCGCCGCCGCCGACCTGCGCGCCCTGGACGGCGCGCCGGTTCTCGACTCGCATCGGCGCATGAGCGTGCGCGACGTGCTGGGCGTGGTCGAAGCCTCGCGGATCGAGGGCGGCAACCTGATCGTGCGCATCAAGTTCTCACGTCGCGCCGAGGTGGACCCGATCCTGGACGACATCGAGGACGGCGCCCTGCGCGGGATTTCCCTCGGCTATCAGGTCAACGCCTGGAAGGACGAGCGCGCCGCCGCCGGGCGCGTCATCCGCACCGCAACCCGCTGGACGCCCAAGGAAGTGTCCATCGTGTCCGTCCCCGCCGACGAGGGCGCCACCATCAGGAGCAGTCACATGCCTGACGATCAGATCACTCAGGACCGCCCGGCGACGACCGCGGCCCCGAACCCCGCCCCCGTGACGCGGGCGCAGGTCAACGCGGAGATCCGCAGCATCGGGCGGCTTGCCGGCCTGGAAGCCGGCTGGGCCGATGGGCAGATCGACGCCGAGGCGACCGTCGAGGCCGCCCGCGCCGCCGCCTTCGACGCGATGGCCACGCGCAGCGCCGCCCCGATCCGCACGCAGCGGGCGACGATCCTGCACGACAACGACGCGCCCGAGCTGCGCGGCGAGCGGATGGGCGAAGCCCTCTACGCGCGCATGAACCCCTCGCACCAGCTGTCCGAGCCCGCGCGGGCCTTCTACGGCATGTCGACGGTCGACATGGCCCGCGACATGCTCCAGCGCGCCGGCGTCTCGACCACCGGCCTCGCCCCCGCCGCCCTGGTGACGCGGGCGCTGCACACCACGTCCGATTTCTCGATCATCCTGGGCGACACCGTGGGCCGCACGCTGCGCGCCGCCTACTCGGCCGCCCCGGCGGGTGTGAAGATGGCGGGCGCGCAGACCACCGCCCGCGACTTCCGCGCCCGGCAGCGGATCATGCTCGGCGAGGCGCCCTCGCTGGAGAAGGTCAACGAGGCGGGCGAGTTCACCTCGGGGACGATGGCCGAGGCCGCCGAGAGCTACAAGGTCGACACCTACGGCCGGATCATCGGCATCAGCCGGCAGGCCATCGTCAACGACGACCTCGGGGCCTTCGCCAACCTCGCCGCCCGCTTCGGCCAGGCCTCCGCGCAGTTCGAAGCGCAGTTCCTGGTGGACCTGCTGCTGGCCAACCCGGCCATGTCGGACGGCACGGCGCTGTTCCACGCGGATCACGGCAACCTCGCCGGCTCCGGCGCGGCGCCCGACGACACCACCCTCGCAGCCGCCCGCACCGCCATGCGCCGCCAGACCGGCGTCTCGGCCGAGCGGATCGCCGTGACGCCGAAATACTTCATCGTCCCGCCCGAGCTGGAGGAAACCGCCCTGAAGCTGGTGGCGGCGATCACCCCGGCGAAGACGGACGACGTGAACACCCACACCAACCTGTCGGTGATCGTGGAGCCCCGCTTCACCAGCGCGGCGGCCTGGTATCTGGTCGCCGCGCCGTCCGAGATCGACGGCCTCGAATTCGCCTACCTCGAGGGCGCGCCCGGCCCGCAGATCGAGTCCCGGAACGGCTTCGAGGTGGACGGCGTGCAGATCAAGGTGCGCCTCGACTTCGGCGCCGGCTTCGTCGACTGGCGCGGCTGGTATCGCAACGCGGGGGCCTGATCGCATGGCCTACTCCGCGTCCGACCTGGAAGGCTTCCGCGACGCGCTCCTGAAGGCGCGGTTCAACGGCCTGCGGACGGTCGAATACGATGGGCAGTCCGTCACCTATCGGTCGGACGCGGAGCTGGAGCGCGCCCTTGGCGACGTCGAAAGACGCCTCGCCAAGGCGCAGGGGACCGGGCCGACGCGCCAGGTTCGGGTTTCGACGTCCAAGGGGCTGTGAGCGGAGGGCCATAGGCCATGCAGGAGCGTGATGCGGGTTATCTGCCCACCGGGCTCCGCCGGCTTCAGGCCGCGCGCCACTGCGGCGTGAGCGCGTCGACCTTTGACGACATGGTGCGGTCGGGCATCCTGCCCCCGGCGCGGGTGCTGCGGGGAACCCTGAAGGTCTGGCTGCGCCACGAGCTGGACGACGCGCTGTTCGCGCTCCCGCCCGATGGCGATGAAGGCGACAACGCATGCGACGCCCTGTTCGGAACGTAAAGCTGAAGCACCTGAGCCGGTCGGGGACGTGGCCGAGCGGGAATCCTCGCTGGTATTTCAAGCCGTGGTTCTACCGGAAGACCGGGCAGAAGGCGGTCGCGATGCCGGACGCCCCGATGGACGATCCGAAGTTCCTCGCAGCCTATGCCGAGGCCGCCGGAGCCACGCCCCGCGCCCCGGTCCGTGACGGCACGATCGCGGAGGCCGTCATCCGCTACCGCGCTTCCGACGACTTCACGCGCGGGCTCAAGGCCTCGACGCGCTCGCGGCGTCAGACGACGCTGGACGACATTCGGTCCCGCTATGGCTCTGGACCCATCGCGCAGCTGCGCCTGAAGCACATTCAGAAGGATCTTGACCGCTTCGCGGGCCACGCGGCGAACAACCGGCTTCGGGTGTGGCGCGGTCTCTGCGCCTGGGCGAAGTCGGCCTATGACCTGTCAACGGACCCCTCGGACGGTCTCACGCGCAAGAAGGTCGCGAAGTCTGACGGCCATGTGCCCTGGGAGGCGGGGGATGTCGAGAAGTTCCGGGCGCGCTGGCCCATCGGCACGGCCGAGCGGTTGGCGTTCGAACTGATCTTCTGGACCGGCGCTCGCGTCTCGGATGCGGTGCGCATGGGTGAGGGGAACGTCGACCGCGACGGCTGGCTGAGCTTCCGGCAGGAGAAGACGGGCGGCGAGGTGGCGGTCCCATTCGACCGCGAGCTGCCCGACTTCGCCGAGGACATGGCCTCTGACCTCGCCCTGCTGCGCCAGGCGGTCGATAGTCGCCCCGAGCGGCACATGACCTTCCTGACCACGCGGGACGGCCACGCCCGCTCCCAGAAGGCTGTCTCGCAGTGGTTCGCGGAGAAGGCCCGCGCCGCCGGGGTGAAGGGGAAGACCGCGCACGGCTTGCGCAAGGCCCGCGCCATCGCGCTGGTGGAGGCCGAGGCTACGCACCATCAGGTGGGCGCCTGGACCGGCCACGAGTCGCTGAAGGAGATCGAGCGCTACGCCAAGAAGTTCAACCGCCGGCGCGTGCTCACAAGATCGAAGCAAGAACGGGAAAGTTCCAACTCGGCCCGAAAAGTTCCAAATCAGGCCGAAAAATGAAGGTGGATCAGATGGATAGGGAAGCGATGGTGACCCCGACAGGATTCGAACCTG
>TARA_R110000751_G_scaffold60123_5_pt1 | contig 13378 bp, 2 predicted proteins | sample TARA_R110000751 | Tara Oceans TARA_R110000751 (sample SAMEA4398001) | marine metagenome | biome: Polar Biome; feature: [MES] marine water layer (ENVO:01000295) within the mesopelagic zone...; material: water (ENVO:00002006), including particulate matter (ENVO:01000060) such as...... | reverse complement strand
TAGCTACTTGATTACGATCTTGAATTACTTTAGTCAAAACTTGTCCTATTAAACGATGAACTCCTATTTTTGAAATAACTTCAGAAGCTTTAGTATTTGAGTTTAATTTTTTATGAGTTTTGTAATCATCTACTATAGTTATAATCTCACTTCTTAATAATTTAAAAGCAGTTTGTTGAGTCAACATATCCTCATATTGTCTATGAGGTGCAGTTTTTCTAACAGAAGATTCGCTCATTTCCCGTACTGCAGAATCTAAAACAGTATTATTAAATTTAATAGTATTTTTATATACTCCTAAATTTATATTATTAAACATATTATCAATATTTAATATTTTATTTTTTCCAAAAAAGATAGTAGCTGTTTGATTTAAGCTATTAAAAAAGCCAGAAATACCTTTTGTTTTTTCTTGGTTATTTTTTTTATCAGTATTTAATAAAAGAGGTGGATTTTGTAAAGTATGTTCTCTAAATTTTTCTGCAAGAAATTCTTCTATTTCTAACCAAGTAAGTTGTCTTCCCAGTTTATCCATCTTTGCTTCTAATTCAGGATATCTTGTGTAAGCTTCGTTAAGTAATTTTATTCTTTGTTCTAATGGAAGGGCTAGATTAAATACTACATGAAATGCTTCGTGAAAAGTTACTCCTGCAGGAGCATTTTTTTGAATTAATACAACAGCTGTTGTAAATAAACCCCAGAGTTCGTTTCCATTTTTACGTGCTTCTAAAAGCATTTTATAAGTATCTGCAGGAATATAATGTTTTAATGTTTCAAAGTCCTTAAAAACCCTAAAAGTGCCCTTTTTACCAGATTGCTGCTTAAAGGATTCTCCCATAACCATCTTCATATATTCTATTTCTTTTTTCTCATCCCAAGGAATTTGAGCTCTTGTTTCTTCATTAGAAGTATCTCTTGAATAAGATTTAACAATTATATTTGGGTCATTTGGATCTAAGAAATCAGTTTCATTTGAAGTTTGGCTAGATAATAATCCATCACTACTTTTAATTTCATTTCCTTTTTCTTTACTTTTTGGTATTAATTCACTAAAATTTGTAGAATCTACTTCTTCTTCTACAGATTCATCTGCTAATTTTTTTTGATTTTCTTTAGTTAAAGAAAGTATAGCTTCTTTATCTGTTTTTTCTAATTTATCATTAACAATTTCAACAGATTCAATATCTAATATTTGATCTTTTTTATTTACAATATATTTTTTATCTTGATATTCTATAACTTCAGCTCTATTTTCTTGAATAGCTAAGTTTGCAAATATTTTTCTAGTAAGTGTCGTTGATTTTGTTTTACCTGCAGAATCTGCAAAAACTTGTTTTCCATTTTTATTATAAATTTTAGAACCTTCACGAATAGTATATACTTGTGTAGCTCCTTTTTCATTTTTTATAGAAACGGTAAGATCTTTTTCTGGTTTTTTAATTGGTTGATTAAAAATTTCTTTACCTGCTAAAATTTCTTCTTTTTTAGTAGAAGTACTTGTATTTTTTTCATTAGGCTGTTTACTTGTTTTAGCAGTTTCTATAGCAGCAATAACAGTAGATCCATTACCAGTCTTCTTATCAGGCACTAAGCTGTCTATTACTTGTGTATTATTAGGTTTATATGACTCTAAAATCATACTTGTAGAATGAAAGAAATTTCCTTTTTCAGAAAAAAGATTAGTCATTATTAACTCATCTTTAGCAATTTTTTCATTATAGCCTTTAGTATTTATTTTACTATAATTTACTCTAGCTATTTGTTCTCCTAAAAACTCTTCAATAGATTGACCTTCTTTGTTAACATATTTTGAATTTTGTTTTGTAAAGGTATACTGAAAATACGCATTTTCTTTATTTTTTTGCCCAACTATTAAAGTACTTGTTTTACTATTAAATTTAAAGTCAGTTCTATATAATTTTTCTTGCAAACTTTTTTTAGCATTTTTCTGATCTTCGTTTTTACTAGTAGTTGTTAAAGTTTCAATATCTTTTTTTATACTTTCTTTATAGTTAGTATCTTTAATCTTATTACTCCATAATCTTACTGGATGAGGGCCATAAATAGAATCAATTATTAAATAAGGAATTCCTTCTTGTAAATTGTTTTTAGTATATTCTGGTATACTATTTGCTAACTCAGTGTTTTTTGTACCTTTCCCTGCTTCAATTGTATCATTTACTTTAATAATTATTTTAAAATTATCAGTTTTATTATAAATTCCTGAATTAGCATTTTTTAAAACATCCAGCACATTAAGCCTTTTTCCAAATGCTGTGTCAGTCATAGGGCTAGGAGACGCTTCTTTAGCAATATTTAAGTTTTTACCTTGTTGGATTCTTCTTAATATTCTTAATTGGTAAGGAATTTTAACTTCAGCAGATTCATTTTTAATTAAATCCGTGTCAGGAAGTATATTGTCTAATTCTACTTTGCCGTCTCTAATTAATTGATCAATTAACCCACTATTTAAAATAGACTTAAATTGTTCTTCAGTGTGGAGTTCTCCATTATACCAATACTTACAAGCCATTGTTTACTTTTTATCAAATTTACGGATTATTATTTACAGTCTCTTTCCTGACCAACAAAGTTCTCTCCATCAATTATTTGATTATTTTCTAATTGTTTTATAATTTCTTGGAAATTATTTTCTATTACTTTTTCTCTAGCACTTTGTTCTACTTCTGTTTCAGGACTAGTAGTTTGTTGTGTTGGTTTAGCAAACTGAACATCAAGTTCTTTTGTCTTACCATCTAATATCTTACGAGCAATAAATGATTCTGCAACAGAAATTGGAGATGATTGTCCTCCTGATCTAGCAGATTTCTTACTAGCCTCTACTATGCTTTTTAACTCACTTTCAGGTTTGTTTCTAAGATTATCATAAGCTTTTATGTACACTTTGTTTTGAAACTGTCTTTTACTTTCAACCTCACTAGTTTGTTTTTCTAATGCAGTCGCTTCTCTTGGAGTAACTCCTTCTTCTATTATATTTTCAATAGCTTTTAATTCTGATTTTAAATAAGGTAAAAGTGTTTTAAATCTTTTTTCTGTTGAAGTAGAATATTTTTCAATTTTTGCTTTTTTTCTAGCAACCATTTCTTTTAAAAGATTTGTAGAATAATTACGCATCATAATTAACTGATACTGAAACATTTCAGCTATAGTATCTTTTCCTCCATAAGCAGCAACATCTTCTTGTTTATCTACTCTATCTTCTGCAGCTTTTTTAATTTTTTCGTATTCTTTTTTTGCAGCAGCAAAATCTTTTTTACTTGTTTCTTTTCTTATTTTAACACCTTTTTGTGTAGTAGGTCTAGGAGAAGGTAAACCTTTTTCTTCAAATTCTTTAACAATTATATCTTCAAGTTCAGCCATTTCATTAACAGCATCGTTCCATTCTTTAGTTCCTGGTTCAAGCTCCATCATGATGTCTTGAATACCGACATACATTTCTTCTGCTTCACTCATCTCTCTTTCAGCAGTAGTTTGTTCTTGTAGTGCTTCTACTACAGCATCTGAAAGCTCTTGATTTTGTTTAGGAGTTAAATCGCTTAACTTATTTCCCTTTCTACTCACCCTGTTGCTCTCTATTATTTCTGATAACTTGTTATCAAAAGCTTCCTGTATTTGTTGTTTGTTTATAGGGCCCCCTTCGGGTACAATAACTGTAGCATAGGCGCTACCTGGCCTTCCTCCCTTGTCTATAAAAGATTTTACTTTTGACTTGTATGTCACTCGTGAGCTTCCATCTTCTAGCTTGGTTATTCTAAAGCCATCTTTTCCAAATGTTTTATCACCCCTAGGGTCTTCAACAGACTTACTCTCTTCTTCTGTAGTATTGCTTGACGATAATGTTTGATAGCCATCAGCAGTTCCTGATATAATAACTTTTGGATTGACTAATGGTGTAGTAGTTTCTTGTTCTAATGCAGCTAGTTCTGCATCATATTTAGCTTTTCTCTCATCAAAATCTATCTCATAATCTTCGTACTCTTCTTGATCATATTGATATGCACTATCATCATATTCTTCATAATCACGTTCTTGTTCTTTAGTTCTACCAAGCTCAATACTTAATTCGTCATGTTCAATGGAAGATACTCCAAGTTTTTTATTATCAACAACATCAGACCCATACTTTTTACGCATCTTTTCAACTTCAACTTCACTAATTTGTTGTGTTGCTTCTAATGAAGTAGTAGTTTCTTTAGTTTCTGTTTTAGGAGCAACAGTGGCTTCGTATCCTACGTAATTATCAATAGTATTACTAGTCGTTTCTTTTATTAAAAATCCTTTATCATCTACAGGAGCATTGTAAAGTTCTTCTCTTAGTTTTATAAAACTAGGTATTTGTCTATCTGGTATTGTACCCTTCCCATCTAGAAACTTCGTCATCATCTTACCATCTGTATCTACAGTAGCAGGCAATTGTCCCATAAAGATATCTGTTCCACCAGGTTGGGAATAATAAATATTAATACCAATTTGTTGGGCAGTAAATTCTGATTTATCTCCAAATTTATTAGCAGTAAATTTAAATTTTACATAAGAAGCATTTTTTTCTAAAAATTCATTTGTTAAAAATTCTGCATCGTTAATTTTGTCAATATTAAACTCTTCATTTTGATTTTTATTTAAATAACTTTTATTTTGACCATTGTCTGTGCCTCCCTTTTTTACAAATTTTCCAGTATTATCTAGCACTGGAAAATATTTAAAAACTTTTCTAAAAGCATCATCTATCCACTTTGTTTTTGCAACTTGACCTTTTGCCCCAGTATAAGGGGTTCCATCTGTAGCTTCAGGAAGGATTTCAAATTCGTTATCATGAGTTGGGGGGATAATGAATTCCTCTAAAACAGCTCCTCCTTTTTCATAAGAATTATCTGTTTCGCTTAATAAGTTAGCTATGGCAGCATCTTCATCTTTTTTTGTTATAATTTTTTCAGGAGGATTTACAGTATTTATATTATTATCTTCAGAATTTTCATTTTTTATAGATGAGTTATTACTAGAAACCTTAGTATTAAAATCTTTTAATATATCTAAAAAAGTATTTCTAATTAATTCTTCAATGGTATTTGCTTTATCATTTTTTAGAATACTTTTTTCATGAATTTTCATTGCGGGAATACTGTCCCAATCTTGTAAACCAGGAGTTTTATTTCCTAATTTATTTTTTATAAGTTGAAAAACTGCAGGATAAGGTTCTAATAATTTTACTAATTCTTCAGCAGGTATATCATAATAAGCATTAAAAGCATCTGTGTACTTTGAAATATTAATACTAGGAATATCTTTTACAAGGTTATTTAAAGTAATTTGAAGCGCTCTTAAATTTTCTATTTGTTTTTCTTCAAGATGAGCTTTAATATTATTTCCTACGGAACTTCCTAAACTATTTAATTCATCTGCTTGATTTTCCTGATCCTCAATAGTAGTAGATGATTTTGCATCATCTATTCTTGCTTTAGCTTGCTCCTCAACAACTTTAAGAAGATTCTTACTATATTCTATTCTTAAATTATTTTTTAACGTTAAAAATCTAGTAGCTCCTTTTTTAGTAAACAAAGTTTCATACATAGAAGCTGTTTTAGCTTTTCTTTGTTTAATGTTAAAAATATCTTTTACTAATTTATCTATTTTTTTACCATTAAATTTGTATGCTTCTGAATTATTTTGTTTTATATCAGCTATAATTTGTTTAGCAACAAAATTACTTTTTTCTCTACTATCAGCAAAAGTAATTCTTGTAAGATCTATGTCTTCTCCTTTTACATTTTTTAAAGTCTTTGTTTCTATTCCTGTAATAAATTCAATATAACCAGCATCATCTATTAAAGACGAAAGTCCTCCATTAGGCAATATTTTTTTCAAAGAATCTTTTAATTCTGCTTCTCTTTTGTTTAAATTTTTACTTGCGGCATTTAAAAAAGAAAATTGACTTTTTAAAATTCTTCTTTGAGATTCTTTAACTTCAAACTCTTGTTCTTCTGTTAATTTTATAGGAGTACCATCTTCAAAGTATAATTCATCAGAAAAATCTTCTAAAACTTCATCTATATTTTGTTTTCCTAAATATTTATTTAATAAAAATCTATCTCCACTTATAACTTTTTGAACTAGTTCATTATTAAAAAGTTTATCTACAAAAACTCTTTCATCATTAAAAAATGCTTCAGTTTCTTCTACTGATTCAATAACACTTGTAGCACTCTTTCTAGCAGTCTCAATAATTTTTTCTTGTTGTTCAGCTGTATATTGAAATTCTTGATCTTTATAAGCATAAGTTTCATTAAAATCTGCTAAAGACATTTCTTCTAATGCATCTAAATCTTGAAAGATAGTATCAGCAATTCCATTATCTAATCTATTTTTTACAAAAGAAAATAAGTTATCAAATTCTTTATTTTTGTACTCAAATAAATTTCCTTTTTCTAATGCTTCATCTAATTCAGACTGAATAGTCATTCCTTTCAAAGCATTTTCTAAATTATTTTTTAGAACATCATTAGTAGTTATTGTGTTATATAAATTAGATTGTGCTTCAGCTTTTTTAATTTCAGCATTAATTTCTTGATAAGATTCAAAAACACCTCCATATGTCCCTATTCCTAGTCCTAATTTTTGTTTACCTGTTTTAGTATCAGTATTCATTTTAACAGGTAAAACCATTCCTGATATCCCCATTAAAAACCCCATCAACATACTATCTTCTCCTTCTACAGATTTATAATATTTTTTTGCAGAATTACTTATACTTTGTAAAAAGTTCATAGAAGCTTCTGCACTTTTTGGATTAAACTCTGCAGACCAATAATCAGAAAATCCTTCTTCTATTACCCCTTGACTAAATTCTTCTCCTGCTTCGGTGAATCCTCTTACAAGAGCAGGACTAATATATCCATATGCTTTAGTTAAAAATCTTCTATTAGCCGCTCTAGAAACCATTTCTCCGCCTACCATTTTAGTTCCGACAAGTGGATTTATTTTAGCCAATCTTCTAGCAATAACTCCTTGTCCTATTCGATAACTAGAATTAAATATTTTAGGAAATTGTAACATATTAGAAATTCCTACTAAAGGAATGTTTAAAGTCCAAGCTAATTCTGAAGCATTGTCAGCATTATTTTGCATTCTTGTTCTAACTGCCGAAGGAAGATCTTGTTCTATTTGATCTAGTATTTCTTGTTCGGCTACTAATAAATTACCAAATTCATCTGAATTTTCTGCTATTAGTTTATCATATTTACGTTTTAAACCAGGTTGCTTTTCTGAAGCCATATAATTATAAATGGCTCTATTTTTAGTTTGCACTTGAGTGCCTCTAGCTATTAATGCAGATTCATATCCTGCTGTTCTTACCATACTAGTTGCCAATCCTATTCCTTTTTTCCAACTTTGAGTTCCTATTACCAATTTCCTCATTTTATCCATGTCAGAAAGAGCATCTAATCCCCGTACTGTCCTAACACCTTTAGAAAATAGCCTTGTAAATTGAGCACCAACTCTAGCAGTATTTGCTACAAGAGAAGCTCCTCCTGTAGGGACCGCTAAAGCACCTGCAGCTATTTCAGTAAGAATAGCTCCCGAAACAAAAGCCGCCATAGGAGCAACATCATCTGCTAAAGATTTCATAGGATTACTTGTCAGCCTTGCAAAAAATCCTTTAGGTTTTCCATTTTCATCTAATTGATGATAATCGTATCCTCCATATACTACCATACGAGAATCTATCCATTGATCATTTTTTTCCCATTGATCAAATAAAGTATTATCAAATAATTTAGTAGCATCTCTATTAACCAACGCAGATCCTATACCATAAACTAAAGGAATAAGACTGGTGACTGAATTAAGCGTTTTAGAAGCCCATTTACCCATTCCTGTAAAAAAAGCTTCTACATTACCTTGTTCTGCATCTAAATTATCAACAAACTTTTTTAACTGTGTATCATAGCCATTTTTTCTAAATCCGTAATAATCTTTTATTTGATCAGCAAAAGTAATTCCATAGGTTTTTTTACCACCTTTTAAAAGTTCTACCATTTTAGAACCATGCTGTCTTATATATTCTTCCCTTTCATTGGGATCAGGAATAGCTGTTGACAAATCAAATGGAGTATATAGTTCATCTATTGAATCACTAGTTTCTTTATCATAAGATAAATTACTTCCTCTAATACGATCTGTTCTATCAGAAGATAATGTAGATTTAGTTATAGCAGAAAGAACATCTTCTTTAGGAGAATCGGGTAAAATGAACTCATCAGTAGATGTTATTTTCGACTTAGCAGATTCTTTTATAGGATTTTTATCAGGCTCTCCGTCAGGTAAAGCAGTGTTAATTCCTTTTAATCCCCTAATATTTAATTCTTTATCAACAGATTCTTCTGCCATATTATTTAATTATGTTGTTCATTCTATTAGATAGCTCTCGTGCATCTCCTCCTTCAAATATACTAGCATTTTCAAAAGCAATTATAAAAGGAGAATCTACTCCTCGAACAGTTCTTAATACTGCATCATTACGTTGCCCTGTTCCAAAAGTCATATCCATTTTTAACAATGCTAAAGGAAGATTATTACCTCCAGAAAGAATTACAGAAGGTAAATCTATACTTTTTATTTCATCAGCTATTTTAGGATCACTAGAAGGAGTTCTGATTGATTTAGTTACTTGAGCTAATATTCTATTATCAGTAGTTGTTTGATACATAATATCATATTCTGTAAAAGTACCGTCTCCATTATCATTAGAATATGCGTGTATTTGGGGCTCTGTACTTTCTATTCCTTTTTGTGCGTTTTCAGTAAGTGTTTTTGCCATTCTACTATATTCAATAGCTCTTTCTGGATCACTGGTTAAATGGATAGGAGCAAAATTACTTCTTTGTTGCTCGATAATATCTATTTTTGTATTAGGATCTGAAGCATTTAAACCTTCAGTTACAAATTCTACATAATTATCTTCCATTTCTTTTATAGGATCTGTACTAATTAACTGATCTACTTCTAAATATAATGTACTAGGATTATTTTTTCTAAATACAGCTGCTTCATCAGCAGTTATACTTTTAACTTTACCTTCATCCTGTGCTTCTTCCGCAGAATAATCTTGTGACCAACTAGCGCCTCCTTTTTTGAAGTATTGTGTATAAGCAGCTGCTCCAAAATTATAAGATGCATATTCTGTTTTTAATTGATATGCCAGTAATAAACGAGGCGGGCCTCCTTTTTCATTAGGAACTCTACCTACAATTGCAGGTTCTTCCCCATATAAATCTAGACTATAATTTCCTTCTACGCCTGGATCTTTGTATTTATACGTTCTTTTGTCTCCATCAAATGAAACTGCAGATGCTCTTGAACTAGGATCTGTATTTCTAGCTACTTCCTCTAAAAGTACTTTCATTGTTCCATTTGAAAATTTATTTACATTTTCTGTCGCAGATACTTTAGGAATTTGTATATAACCTTCTGAACCGATTGATTGAGAAACTTTAAAACGATCAAATACTTCATTTAAAACTAATGAATAAAGATCTCTAGATTGTTCTAAATTGTCATTATCAAATTCAGCACTTACTTCGTTTTCTTTTTCTTTGCCGCCTAAATCTAACTTTATTGTCTGATCATACATACTTTCTTTTTGAAGAGCATTTAAAAAATCTTCTGTATTTTCTGTATTATTTTGCCATAATTCATAAATGTTTTCCAACTGCTCTTTAATCATTTCAGGCTTTTGATCATGTCGTCTAGCAAATTCTTCGACAAAAGAATCGCTTACTATATCTGTATTGTTTGTTTTAATATCAAATATTAAATCTTCACTATCAACTAAAGATGTAAAGAAGTCAGCAACTATAAAATCTAAATCTTTTAACTGACTAGTTTTTGCACTTATTATTTGCGATTTTTTATTATTTTTATTAATAATTTTAGAAGTTATTTCTCTATATTCAGGAGAGTTTATTCCGTAAGTATTTCCTGCGTCTTTTAATTCTGAATATAATACAGTAACTTCTCCTTCTAATTCTGTTTGTTTTTCATCAAACTTTCCAGAAAACTCTTCTATACTTGATAAATCTGCTAAATTTTGAAAATAATGCGGAAGTTCTTTGTATTTAAAATATTTTCCTTTTTTATTTATTATACCAAATCCTTCATCAGAATTTATATTTTTTGTAGCTAAATTATTTTTTAATGTAGTCTCATTACTTAGAATAACCTTTGCTATATCGTCTGTTCCTACATATGTATTAGCTTCTTCTACAGAAGTAGAATGGGCTCCTGTTCTTTTAGTTGCTACAGTATTTATACTATAATTTATTTTTCCTATACCTTCCATCTTAGTTTTAACAGCAGTATTAACCCCACCTGTAGAAGAAATCCCACTAAAATCAGTATCTATATGATCAATTAAATCTGCGGCACTTATAGCAAGATTATCAAAATATCCTAATTCTTGAGTTACATAAATACTTTCTGCTTTTTTCTCGTAAGCTTCTGGATTTGTTTGCCTATTTTGGTATAATTCATAAAGATCTTCTAATTCACTATCAGTTTCTTCAAGATCATTTTCAATAATTTTCTTTTGCTCATCAGTAAGATCTTCTCTTTGAAGATGTTTTTTAAGTTCCGCAGATTTTGTATGTAAAAACTCAACTGTAGGAAGTATTAAATTATCAGAAAATTCAGAAGGATTTGAGCCAGCAGATGTTGCTTTCTTTTTAGTCTGATCATTTTGTACAAAAAACTTAGTTTGTGCATCTTCTATTTTCCAATCTCTATATTGAGGATCTTGTAATACAAAATTTCTAATCTCTGCAGCAACTTGTTCTCTATTTACACCATCTTTGGACATTTTTATAAGCCTTTGCGCATCTTCTCCTGATGCGCCAAATTGTTTCCCTAAAGTACTTAAAAAAGCATTTTCATTTTCAGTAGCTAATTTAGTTAATTCTAAAACTTTCTCTTGAATGTTCCTATTTTGGTTAAATAATTTAGGAGTAAAATCACTTACATCATAATTACCCGTTTCTTTATTATAATTAGTGCCTTTATTTTGCGCCTTTACTTTATAATCCCAATTATCTAAATCTTCTTGAGTAAAAGCTTCTCCCTTAGATTCTACCCTTAATGCATTTAATTCATCATAAGTTTTTTTATAATTATCATATTTAGATTTTATAAGAGAAAGTTCTTTATTGTTATTAAACCAAGAATTTAATTCTTGAAGTTTTATAGCGGCTTCTCGATAATTACCTGATTTTGTTAAACTAGCAGAAAGATCTTCGGTTTTTTCATTTAGATCATTTAATAATTTTTTTGATCGTGCCCCATCAACTTGCCCAAAACTATTTAATGCATATTTTGTTTTATTTATTTCATTCTTAGTTAAATCAAACTTTTCTTGCATTTTAGATAAAGGTTCTGCAAAAGCCTCTAATCCAAGAGGCTTATATTCCGTTTTAAGGGGAGTAGATAATGGAGTAATCGGCATATCTTATTTATTTATTTTTTTTTTAATTCTCTTCTTTTTTTAAAAAAATCTCCAAGTTGATCTACTAAAGTTTTATATTCTACTTCTGTTGAAACATCACCATTCCCCATTGCAGCATATTTCATAGCTAATTCATTTGCTTGGTTTGTAGTAGTGATTTCTCCCATTTGTTTTATTCCTTCTTGAATAGACTTTCTTTTAGCTTCATCAAAAGACATTTCTAATTGTTTTTTGATTTTATTTAATTTTTGTTTTTCTGTTTTATTAAGTTTTTCTGCGTCAAATTCTAATTTAGCATTAATAGTATCTATTTGTTGGATAGCATCTGCTTCTAATCTAGAACCTGTTTGAGCCAGTGCTAATAATTGTGAAGGATTTTTACCAACTTTATCTAGACTTTTTCTTACTCCTGCAACATTTCTTCTAATACTATTAATAGATTGAGTAGCATCTAGTTGTGGAGCGTCTACAGGAATAAAGTCTGGATTATAATTTTTTTCTTTACTTAATAATCCTGAACCTATATTATATAAAGGACCCGCCATTTTAGCAGCAAATTGCATAGGAGTTTCTTTAAATGACATAGATTGTCTATTATCTTTTGTATCTGTATCTATAGGTACTTCGTTATCATCAATAGGCGGTACAGTTGTTGTTACTTGATTTTCTGGCGAATTAACCACTGAATCTTCTTTAGGTTGTGGCGTATCAAAATTATAATAATTACTTGGTGTATTATTTACAACAGGCTGTGTAGTTTGATTAAGAGTATTAGGCCCAGCAGTATTAGCTAGCATAGATATATTTTGTATATTTTCTGCTGTTGGATCGGGTAACTCAGCTTCTTCTTGCATTTGATTTATGTAAGAAATCATAGAATTTTGATCTTCTTGAGTAGCTATATTATTAGGATTAGTTTGATTCGCTCGTGCTGCAATATTTCCTATAGGGTTAGTAAATTCACTAGGAATACTTGAAAAATGAGAACTAAAGTTTTTTCTTAGGGCATCTTGGCCTCCGTATTTATGGACCATTTCTGCGTCAGCTAATAATTCTTCCATTGAAGCATATGTAACATCTCTTTCAATAGTAGTTCCATCGGGATTAGTCGAAGTTTTCTTTAAAGTTAAAGGGCCTCCTCCAGCATATAAACGTCCTCTTCCTCTCATAAGATTACCTCCGTATTTAGAGAAGTTCATTTCTGGAATAATGTCTTGATTTGGAATAGTGTCTATTCCTGAATCTATAGTATCTTTTATTTCTTCTCCAGGATTCATAAAATTTCCTGCAAAATTTCCTGCTAACCCTAATCCTGTATTAACTAAATTTGAATTTTGTTGAGATTTTTGCATTTCGTTATATTTTGCAATTGCTTCAGGGTCTTCGTTTTCTAAAGCTACTTGAAAATCAGATTTTTCTTCAGGACCTGTTATAGCATTAGTCGCCATATCAATACCTTGGTCCAACATTCCTTCTAGTCCAGGAACTTTTTCTAATGCTTCTATTCCAGGAATTCCTGCTGTTAATCCTGTTAAACCTGCGTTTATTGCATTTTCTTTAACATTCATTTTGTTCGAACCAACGGCTTCTCCTATAGTTGCAATTCCTTCTTCTTTCATGTTTTCGGCAGTTTTTCCTGCAAAATTTCCAGCAGCTTTAAGAGCCATTGCAACAGGTATACCTACACCTGTAGCTTTTAAAAAAGGAGATGCGACATCAGTAACTTTGTCAAAAATTTGTAATCCTGCTCCATATTTATGCTGAATTCCGTCCATACGTCCTCCGTAGTTGTGCATCTTACCACCACATCCATGACAAAGACCTCCTCCTGAACGCATTTGATTCATTTGATTCATTTGATTTAAT
>TARA_R110000751_G_scaffold23083_2_pt1 | contig 13391 bp, 13 predicted proteins | sample TARA_R110000751 | Tara Oceans TARA_R110000751 (sample SAMEA4398001) | marine metagenome | biome: Polar Biome; feature: [MES] marine water layer (ENVO:01000295) within the mesopelagic zone...; material: water (ENVO:00002006), including particulate matter (ENVO:01000060) such as...... | reverse complement strand
TGCGTATAATTCTATTTTTGTACTTAGTTGTGCCATGTTATTATCTCCATTGTTGTGTTGTTATTCTATTATTTTATATGCTCCAAAATATGTTGCTCTTCTCCATTGTGGATAGGCTTCAAAAAGTTGACCACTTCCATTAGATGAGGTAATTCTACCTCTTAAAGTAACAGAATTACTTGTACCATTCATAACTAATGTTGATTGAATTTGAACAAATGCTTGTCTAACTGGATTAGATAAAAAATTATTTAGTGTTTGAGATATAATGTTTCCATTTTCTTTATTTAAAAAAATGTCTGCGGAATCAATATTACTATTTGTACCAGTATCAGTTAAAATACCAGCATATACAAAATATTTTCCAGATACATTTGGTAAAAATGTATAAGCTGGAACTGATATTCCATTTAAAGTAACTGTACTTCCAGTATTATTATAACAACTTCCAACATCAAAAACTTCTGTTTCTATTGCAACTGTAGTTGTAGTACTATCAGAAACTGCTTGACCACCACTTACTCCAAGATATGCTTCAAAAGCTGGAGTGTTAGTTCCACCACCAAACCCTGTAGCAGTTCCAGAATTTGCAAGAGTTACACCTGAAGGAATTGAAATAGTGTCACCAGAAGCGCCTAATACTACGGTGCCATTAGCTGCTACTGGTTCTAATAATGTTGTTTTAACGGCCATAATTTATTAAACTCCTATTAATTTATATCCAGAAAAAACAGTGCAGTATCTTCCAGATTGTAATCCTTCCGTACCACCTTCATTGTGATATATTCTCATTGTAATTACATCTCCAGCACTTAAAGCCATTACTCCAGAAACAGCTGCACTATTTCCAGTTGAAGCAGTAATTGAATTAGATACAAATAATCCATTATCTCCTGCAGCACCTATAAAAACTGAAACATTAAATTGACTAGTTGCTCCCCAAGAAGCATCTGCTCTAACACTAGCAGAAATATAATATTTTCCACCTTCTCCTGTTGGAACTGTAAAAGCATTACTTGCAAAAGCACTATCAGTATCAAATATTTCTGTATCTAAAGTAACTATTGTAGCTGTATTATTATCAATATTTTGTGAACTACTTTGAAACGCAGCAAAAGCTGGAGTGTTGTCTCTACCAACACCTGTTTGTGTTGCACTAGACATATTAATAGTTACACCTGAAGGTACTGTAATCGTATCCCCGGAAGCGCCTAGTACTACTGTTCCATTAGCCGCTACTGGTTCTAATAGTGTTGTTTTAACGGCCATGTTACATTTCCTCTAATTTAAATCTATATTTTTTACCATTTTTATTATTTAGTATGAAAAGAGAATCGTCACCTTCTTGAATCGTCCAGTCTCCGGTTGTACCATCAACTTTGTTTCCGGTTTTTTTCCCTTTGTTAGACAGGTGAATATCTCCTGTGTACACGTTAGCCCATCTTAAACTTGCTGATCCTAAATCTTTTGAGTCATCAACAAATGGTAAAATATTTCCAGCTGTTCTTAAAGTAGTAATACTAGAGTTACCTAGTGTAATTTCATTGCTTATAGTAGTTGTACTATTAGCAGCATCATCCCCAATTGTAATGCAGTTAGAACCTGAAGCAGCATTAGTAGCAGCGTTTGTACCAATAGCTATGTTACCAAAGCCTGTAGTACTAGTTGCTAGCGCATCAAATCCGATAGCTATATTCTCATTTCCTGTTGTAAGATTTTGAGCAGCTTGGTAACCAACAGCTATATTTCTTACACCTATTGTAAGATCCTTAAGTGCGTCTGTACCAATTGCAGTATTAAATGATCCACTAGTATTTGCTAATAAAGTTCGATAGCCAATTGCAGTGTTTTTTGTTCCTGTGGTAGCGGCTGTTAAAGCTGCTGAGCCAACGGCTACGTTTTGTTCTCCTGTAGTATTACTTAGTAAAGCACTCCATCCTACAGCTGTGTTATTTATAGCTGATACGCCATCTCTTAAAGCTGATGCACCCATCGCAACATTTCTTATTCCTGTTGTGTTTTTTTGCATTGCGTCTCTTCCAATCGCAATGTTTTGCTGCCCGGTTGTATTATTGGTAAGTGCATTATCACCTAAAGCTATGTTGTCAGTTCCTATGGTATTATCTTTAAGAGACTGATAACCCATCGCAACATTTCTTTGCCCGGTAGTGTTTGAATATAAAGTTTGGTAACCAATTCCAACATTAAATTGACCGGTAGTGTTTGAATAAAGAGATTGATAACTTAATGCAACGTTAAAACTTCCAGTAGTGTTATTTACTAAAGCTGCTGAACCAACGGCTAAATTTTTTTCACCTGTTATATTTTGATACATAGCAGCATCACCTAGTGCAATGTTTTCTGTTCCTGTTGTATTTGAAAATAATGAACTATCACCCATTGCTATGTTTTTTGTTCCTATGGTATTAGTTCTTAAAGCTGTAGTACCTATGGCGACATTTCTTATCCCAGTAGTGTTAGATTTTAAACACTCTAAACCTATGGCTACGTTATTATTACCTGTTGTGTTATCTTTTAGAGCCTCACTACCTACTGCTACGTTATTAATTCCTCCAGTATTTTGATACATAGAAGTATCACCTATTGCTACGTTTTTCTGGCCTGTTGTGTTGAATACTAATACATCATTACCTATGGCTACGTTTCGTATCCCTGTTGTATTGGAATACATAGCAGAATTACCTATTGCTACGTTTTTCTGTCCTATATTATTGCTGTACAGAGCACTAGGACCTATTGCTACATTTCTTACTCCTGTTGTATTAGATCTTAAAACTTGATACCCAACACCAACATTTCTTTCACCTATAGTGTTTTGAAGCAGAGCTTCGTAACCCATTCCAACATTATATTGACCGGTAGTGTTCGTATATAAACTTGTATAACCAATACCAATATTAAATTGACCTGTTGTGTTTTTGTTTAATGAAGACATACCTATAGCAATATTATAACTAGCTGTAGTATTTTCATATAAAGCAGTTTCTCCAATGGCTACATTACGTTGACCTACTGTATTACGAAATAAAGAATTATTACCTACAGCAACATTTTTTACACCTGTTGTGTTAGTTTGCATTGTACCAGTTCCAATTGCTACGTTATTACTCCCTGTCGTATTATTATATAAAACTGCAGTACCAATGGCGACATTTTCGTTTCCTGCGGTATTATTTGCCATAGAGTCTTTACCTATGGAAACATTAGTTTGACCAGTAAGATTGTTGGCCAGGGCTGATCTACCCATAGCAACGTTATTTTGCCCTGTAGTATTGTTTCTTAAAGCTTCATAACCTACGCCAGTATTTGAGACCCCAATTGTATTTTGTTTTAAAGTACCGTAACCTATGGCAACATTAAATTGCGCTGTCGTATTATCTTCTAAAGCCTGATAACCAACTGCAACGTTATAGTTTCCAGTAGTGTTGTTGGTTAATGCATAAGTCCCCAAAGCTACGTTGTCTCTACCTATTGTATTATCTTTTAAAGCTTCAAAACCTAAACCAATATTATTAACTCCTGTAGTATTAGTTTTTAAAGTTTGATAACCAACTGCAACATTAGTAGAACCAGTAGTATTTGCAAACAAAGTAAAAGCACCTATGGCAACATTGTATTGCCCTGTAGTCATTGCATAACTACTCTGAGTACCTATACCTACGTTGTAGTTAGCAACCATAGAACCACTAGTTCCACGCCCTGATAAATGACCTAAAAATACATTATCTCTTCCAGCGACATTATAACGATTGGCTTCATTACCTATAGCAACATTATTTATTCCTGTAATAGATCCATAATTAGCTTGATAACCTATAGCTATATTATTATTCCCGAAAGTATTTCCTCTTGATGCTTCAAAACCTACAGCGACATTGAACTGCCCCGTAGTGTTTAAGTATAGAGATCTATATCCCACTCCAACATTATAGCTTCCAGTGGTGTTAGCAAGTAAAGTTTCATAACCAAGAGCTGCATTAAATTGCCCCGTAGTATTAGTAGTTAGTACTCTATCTCCTACAGCTACGTTAAATTGTCCAGTAGTATTTTCTTGTAAAGCTTCAAAACCAATACCTATATTATTAGAAGTTTTGTTTTGTTGTAAAGCTTGTTTACCTATTGCAATATTAAATGCTCCTGAAATATTGTAATATAAAGCCTGATTACCAACAGCGACATTTCTATGTCCTGTTGTGTTAGAAAATAAAGTTTCATAACCAACAGCAACGTTTTCACTTCCTGTTGTGTTTGCTCGTAAATTTTTGAAACCAACTGATACGTTTTGAAGTCCATTAGTATTTGAATATAAAGACTCAAAACCTACGGCTACGTTTTGTTTCCCTGTAGTGTTAGAATATAAAGTTTGATAACCCAGTGCAGCGTTAAATTCTCCTGTAGTGTTAGAATATAAAGCTTGATAACCAACAGCTACGTTTTGACTTCCTGTAGTATTTGTTCGTAAAGTTTGATAACCAATACCAACATTAAATTGCCCTATAGTATTTGCATTCAAAGATTCTAACCCCATAGCAATATTATAAGAACCTGTTGTATTAGATCCTAAACTATAAAGACCAATGGCTACATTTCTAATTCCAGTAGTATTTGAAGCCATAGCGTCTTCACCTAGTGCTACATTTTGTTGTCCAATAGTGTTATTTTGTAAAGCGGATGGACCAATTGCTACGTTGTTTTTTCCAGAAGTGTTATTCAGTAAAGCAAATGCTCCGACAGCTATATTTTTTTCTCCGGTGGTGTTTTGTCTTAAACTTGAATCCCCAATAGCAGTATTTCTTTGTCCAGTTGTATTAAATTTTAAAACTTGATACCCAACACCAACATTAGTTTGTCCTGTAGTATTAGTATAAAGAGTTTCAAAACCCACAGCGACATTAGTTTGCCCTATAGTATTAGAGTATAAAGTTTGATAACCGATTGCAACATTATAAGCACCTGTCGTTGTTGTTTTTGCAGCTTGGTAACCCATAGCTACGTTAAAACTTGTAACATTATTTTGAAGAGCTTCAAAACCTACAGCGGCGTTGAAAGACCCTGTAGTATTATTCTCTAAACAATAAGCACCCATTCCTGTATTATAGTTACCTGTTGTGTTTTCAAATAAAGATCTAAATCCACCAGCAACTTGACCAAAACCAAATGTATTATTATAAAGTGAGTTGTGTCCTAAAGCTACGTTTTGTTCTCCTGTTATGTTTGCTCTCAAACTATCTGTACCAATAGCTGCATTGTATTCACCAGTTGTGTTTGAATACATCGAGTGGTAACCTATTGCCGTATTTTTTTCACCTGTTGTAGTGTTGTAAAGAGCCTGATAACCATGAGCTGTGTTATATGATGCTAGCTCACTTGTAAGACTATAACCAGCTTGGTAACCCATTGCTGTGTTGTAGTTACCGGACACATTTGAATACATTGCTTCATAACCAACAGCGATATTACCTACACCAGATGTATTACTATACATCGCTTGGTATCCAATAGCTGTTAAGTTATTTGTAGTTACGTTTGAATATAAAGAATTATTTCCAATTGCTATATTTCTTTCAGCGCCGTTAGCTGCTGTTAATGAATTTTTACCTATGGAAAAATTATTTTCACCATAGTTTCCACCCGCTCCTAAACCTATAACAACAACGTTGTCATTTGCATTTAAAGAAGTTAACGAAGCGTTTTTTAATACGTGATATTCACTCATAATTTTCCTAATAATATTGATTTTGGGCAGGCATTTAATCCTGAATTTTTGATAACTGTATTATCGCAAAAATAACACAAATATCAAGTATAAAATTACACCGAACCTGTTGGTGTTGTCTCTTGATCTTCTCTATTTACCTGCATTGCAGCTATAGTTCCTTCTACTCTTCCTGTCGTATTGGTAGTAAAAACTAAGGCGTCACCACCTTCTAAAACTAAAGGCCCTGTTAGTAAGTTTAAATACTGTCCCCCATCTAAGGTTGTAGTAAAAAGATTAGTACTATTAGCTACGTATTGTCTAGTTCCGTCTGTTGTAACTTTAACTTCAACAGTTATTGTAACCCCACCATTGTTAAAATTACCTACATAAAAAGCATTTATAATAGAGTGAGAATCCGTTGGAACCCCGTAAACACTCTTTTGAAAAGTGTTTATATCATAAGGCATATTTTTAAAACTTGTAGACATAATTTAAATAGGTCCTGAACTAATCGTCCACCAGCTTTGACTTACACTATCCCAAACAAGTGTTTTACCTTCGGCTGGGTTTATAGGTATTGTCCCTGTAAAACCATTAATTTTTTTTGTACCAGGATCTATTATAATTCCTGTAAAGCCAGTTGTACACAAAAAAGCAACTTTAAAACCAGTTTTACTGGGTACGGGTAAGTTAAATACGACACTGTCTGCAAAAGAACTCATATCAGGTAAAACATAACCTTGATTGTCCCTAGTAACTGTTACTGTTTGTCCAGATACAACAGCTATGTTTTCATAAATTACACCACCTGCCCTAATTTCTGGCCCACTAGAAGTGGATGGGGCGTACCCTAAAAAATAACTAAGCTGTTCAATTTCTGAGAAAGTGTCTCCCTCAGGTTTATATTGAGCATTAATTTGATTAATAACATCATTGACAGCTCTTACAATCTGTCTTTGGTTTCCGACATTGTATTCCTCGTTGGGATCCGGTACTCTAACTGTTATTGACATTATCTTCTTCCATCCGGTTGAACATCAATTCTTAGGGTTCCATATCTCCAAGACTGACCTGCACCATTGTTTTCAATTTTTATACTTAAGAACCTACCCCGCGCTCTGGTATCTACTTTTTTTGTGCTTGAGGTAACTGTAAACGGGCTATATGTCGAAGCTGAAGCTGATTCAGAAGGGTAGTCTTTTAAATTTAAAGTTACTTTTACATCGCCGGTTATATTTTTAAAATCAGGTATAAATCTTCTCATTGCTAAAAAGAACTCTCCATTACCAAGTTCTGGACTTGTTATATCAAAATCAAATGACTCTATATTAGATAATATATTTGTAACAGAAGCGTCTGCATTAACTTGATCTGTTCCTACTTCATGTTGAAACAAGGTAGAATTTCCATACCCGTTAGGTGCGCTTGTTTCTCCTATTACCGCTGGGAAAGCTCCATTAGTTGTAGGATCAAATGAAGTTCCAAAAGGTTTATTAAATACATTTGCATCACTCCAAGAAGTTCTGGCAGTATTTCCTGTGTACCAAACTCCTCCAGGGACTGACTTAGATTCAGCAAAATTCAGTACTACATATCTGTTATTATAATCTACAGAAGATGAAGGGTAATCCCACCTAACTTCAGTGTATAAATTATTCACACCTGCGTGTATTTGCTGTCCTTGAGTTAGATCTATGTCGTCATAAACATAATCCTCTACCATACAATCTAGTGTTTTAACTGAACCATCATAAGCAAAGAAACCTTTATCACTCATCCAATAAGCGACCCCATCAACTTCTACTACAGCGTTTTGTCCTATTAATCCGCAGTTAGTTCCTACTTGTTCAAAACCAAAAACAAATGGAGCACCTATGTGTCTCATAATATATAAAGCATTATCCGTCCAAATTAATATGGCTTCCTTAGATTTTATAGCTCCCATAATTTTAGTACCATCTTGAATCCTTTGTGAACCCGCAGAGTTACTTGCTGTAATTAAATAATTATTTATTTGTTCTTGAGAAGAAAATCTTACAAACATATTATCCTGTGTTGAAGGTGTTCCAACAGTTGTTTCAGTTCCTAAATGAATTAAGTGACGTGTTGTAGGTGATACTAGAGTTAATCTCGATTGTGTGGGATTGCTTGTTGTCTCAAACCCTGTAGTATCAATAGATGCTCGTGTCCCCAACGGGTTACCAGCAGCGGGGTTCCAGGTAAATGTTTTACCATTTAAAATAGTTGAAACTAGGACTTGACCAAAACTTGATAATGACCAAATTGCAGGAGGTGTATTCACACCATTTGTAGTAGCTGCTTCACCCCAATTATTTGATCCTCCCCATACACCGGTACTCCAACCAAAAGATAGTTCTTGTATTTGGTTACCAATTGTTTCTAAAGGAAAAATAGAACAACTTCCACTTGGTCCTACATTACCAGAAGCATTTGCTGTAGGTTGAACTATAAACTCTGTTGCTGATGTAATTGTTTTTACTTCATATAATTTATCTTCAAAATCAGAGTTTGCGTATCCCGTACCTACAGGTAAATTTACATCTTCAAATTCAACTATGTCTCCTACGGAAAGTCTATTTGTTGAAGTAGTTGTAATTGTGACTGAGTTAGAACCTGAAACAGTTGTGAATGTACTTAATGAAAATTCATCTATTGTTGCTGGATACCCACTCGTCCTGTAAGGTGTAATGTCATAAAAATTATCTTCAAAATAAATAAGTAAAAACTTATCCATTCCTATTGCTAGATACTTATTGCCATCATTATCTCTAAAAGGAAAAAGTTTTCTTGAGACTCCACTTAACGTTGTAGAACCTAGAGCAGACCATCCCCCAACTTTTTCTGAAAGACCATATCTAAATCTTATATTATCTCCACTAACCCATCGTGCAACAGCGCCTACTTCACTATTTTGTTTGTCAAAACCAGGTTTTATTTGAAAAGTATTAAGAGGCATTGGAATTCCTAAACCTTATCTTTGTATGCCCAACCTCTAGTAGCGTTAAGAAAAACTAACGTAAAAGCAGAGCCATTTGTAGAAACGGTTAGGTCAGAACCTGCACCATTAATGTTTGAACTATTTCTTCCTACGGTTAAATTATTTGTAGCAAAAGTACCTAACCCATCAATAATAGTAACCTCATCTCCAACCGATGGTGACGCAGGTAGTGTTAGCGTGACAACGCCTGCTGTGGTATCTATAATTACTTGATCACCTGGAACTGCAGTGTAAGCTGTGCTTGTGGAATAATAACCTTTTGTTAATAGACCTAAAGAAACATTTGTTCCATTCGAAAATACTTGAGCTGTTGCTCCTGAAGGAATAACAACACCGCTACCCGAAACTGTTTTAATAGTTAATGAATAGTGGGATGATGATCTATTTGTAGTGTCTTTTACTATGAAAATTCTTTCAGCGGAATTTGGCATAGTGATAATCCTGTTCCCTGTTAAAGTACCTGTTAATTCAAAAAAGATATTTTTACCATTAGATGTAACACCATCTGTTAAAACTAAGTTAACGTCTGCTCCACCTACAGCTAAAGATAAGTATCCAGTAGTTGCTTGCTCTAATATCTGTAAATTAGTGTTAGTTATTGTTCCCCATTGACCGGCTTTTTCGCCCGTAGTCATTAGTTCTAGTTTAATATCGTTTGTGTATGATGATGCCATAGTTCCCTTTTACCTTATCTTTTATTTTTCTTCAACTTTATTCAGACCTTGGAGTTGGTGAATTTAGCCTTGTTCTAATTACACCATCCATGTATTCGTCTCTTCTTCTTCTACCTTGTTGTTCAATTGCGTAACTAGCTAGAGCTCTTTGGTAGGATTGTTCATATAATTGTTGTAAATCTGCAGGTCCTTTTAAAAATCCATACGTTTCTGCAAGACATGCGTATAGTATTAAATCTTGGTAATTCACTGAAACATATGAAGTATTAGTATCACCCCCTGTCAAAGACACAGGTTTTTTTTCATAAGCAACTGTCAAAGCGTAAACAGCATTTGGCGTAGGTGATAAAACAATTTGAGTTGCATTAAAATTTGAGTAGTATTTAGGAATAGAGGCCCCTGTAGCTGGAGTGTCATAAAACTCTGCCATAAAAGATACATCTCTGTAATCTAAAAATACTTGAGGATCACCTGCTTGATTTGTGTCTTTTATATTAATATACCTAATTAAAAGAGTGTTGGTTGGAACTGTTACTAATCTATTACCTGCTATTGTATTTACAGTGTCGTAAAATCTATTCGCGTCTGAGTCACAATCCCTAAAAATCCTGTTTTCTGCATTTGTAGTAATAACACTTAAAACAGTGTCACTTAAAACAGTGTTATCCACTTCTGTGTAACTTCTAATATTTGTTTTTAATTCTCCGTAATTCATATTATGGTTTCAATACTATTGGCCCTGCCGAGCATTGAAATCCTCCTCCCCGTGCTGTTGCTGCTACTGCTCCTGCAGCTATAAATGTAAAACTATTATACACTGTTTTTGTAGAAGGTACACCTGGATTTGGCACTACTGTTGGCACTAAAGTAATGCTAAATGAGCCATATATATTAGCTCCATTTTCGTGGGTCCCTGCTGTTGTATTAGATGGTGTAACCCCTCTAAAAGGCGCAGCGGTTCCTCTCACACAATTTTGTAAGACTCCACCTATTATACCATTATAAAAAACAGTTTCATTCTGAAATAACCTTGTAGTTGGATTAATTTTTTCTATCATAACATAACCTGTAGCAGGAAAATAATTTAAATCATTTACAGGTATTGTGGTTTGAGTTGCATTAATAGCTCCATTTAATGTACTAGCTAGCTGAATTGCACTAACTGGTACGTCAGATACTCCACTTTTTATGTCAGAAAATCTTACGTAGTCTCCATTACTATAATTTATATTTGGAGACCAAACATTAATAACAGCAGATAACGCGGTTGAATTAAAAGGGTTATCAGGTAAAATATCAAATGTAGGTGGTTCTGTTCTATCAGGTCTAGCATTTTGTAAACCTTGTGGATCACCTGGAGTATTAATTGGATTTAATTGAGGTTGTTTAGGTTCATACTCTGATACATGAACAAAGGCTCCGTTCCATTCTCTTACCATTTCTCGGTAAGGAAATTGCATTCCCGATCTATCTGAAATTGCTAGGGCTCTGCTACCTTTAGATAAATTAGTCATAGTTATATATTAGGGTAATATGTTCTCGGTGTTATAAATGTACTTGATGGAGAACCGTCTTGTTGTAATGCTCTTAATAATTCTTCTTCATACATAACTTTTAGGGGTCCTATTCTTTCCGGCTGGTATTTTTGAGCTAAGTAATAAGCTAGACCTGCTACCATACAAGGTATGAATCTATAAGGTACATCTGCATCATTAGTATATTCACCTGCATCTTCAATTCTTTTTGCGTAATAATAATTAATAAAATTTCCAGCTTCTGTTGCACCTGGAGTTAAGAATAAAGTTATAGTTATTTTATCTATAAATCTTTGTACAAAATATTGTGTTGGAGATCCTTTAGAAGTTTTAGATGCGAAAGATTGGTACTCAGCTCTACCAACTTTTGTTAATGGAAAATCTACGTTTTGTGCGTTTCTATATGAAGCCTCTAAAACATCTTCTACACCATAAATAGCTGTTGCATCTGAAGTACCATCGGATGCTGCTCTATACATTGTATAAACATTTTGCCCGTCGACTAATGTTAGATTATTATTTGCTATTTCCCAATAATGAAGACCTCTATTGGCCCATTCTTGGAACATGATATTTAACGAAGTTCTAGCGCTTCTTAACTGGTAACCACTTACCCCACTCATACCAATTCTTTCAAAAGACTCTTCTACTATATCTGATATAGAAAAACCTTTTCCAAAAACCGCCGTTCCTGAGGTTGTGTTAGCCATTACTAGGCTCCTGTAATAGTTACAGTAACGCTTCCGTTTGCTCCAGCTAAATTATAAACAATTCCATTTTTAAATAAAATACCCGAACCTGGAACATAGACTTCCAGACCTTCTGTATTATAGTTGTAAGTTGCTACAGCGGTACCTGGGGCTGCTGCATCTGCAGAATCGTAAAAAATTATAGTAGAACCCGCAATACCTTCACCCTGTATTGAAGTAATTCTAGCTCTGCCTGCTCTTGCAAGAGTATTTGCTCCTACAGTAGCCATGTTTAGTGTTGTTTGATCACTTGAAAATGATGTCATATTTTTCTCCTATTTATTATTACTATCAAATTTTTAAACTTCTCGCAACAACCATCCTTGAGTTGCATCTATGTAAACCAAAGTAAATCCAGCTCTATTAGTGCTTACAGTTAAATCGGTAGCTGCTCCTTGAATCTTGTGTCCATTTCTAGCCACGGTAATGTTATTTGTTGCAGCTGTTCCAGCGTAATCTATTATAGCGACTTCATTACCTAAAGCAGCACTTGCCGGTAATGTTACTATGACCGCTCCTGAAGTTGTGTTTACAGGGAACCCTTTTCCTATAGTTGCGGTGAAGTCTGCAGTTTGTGCAGCAGCCCATTCATGAACTGATCCACCTGCTCCTGGTGCATCTTGAAATGTAGCTGACGTTCCAGTTCCATTTGATGTTAACACCTGTCCGCTAGTACCCTCAGCAATGCCTCCTAAAGCACCTGAGTTATTAAACTGTACCTGTCCATTAGTTCCACCGACCGTTAATGCAGAATCAGTTGTCCACCCCAAATTTCCAGAGCCATCAGTTTTTAAGATCTGATTAGTTGTTCCATCTGTTGCAGGAAGATTCCATACGAGATTAGACGTAACTGTAGCGGGAGACGCGAAGCCTACGTAATGCGTGTTATCCGCATCACCTAAACGAAGTTCTCCTTTTACTTTGCCTTTTCCGACTCTGACTGGTCCTGTAAATGTTGTTTTCATAGAGCTTCCATTTGGGACCTTACCAGCTCTAAGTTATAAAGTGTTTTTCTATAAATAGTCTAGTAAAGCCCGTTATAACTTATTAATTACCAAAAGGTGTTACGATAGTACCTGAACCTAATAGTAATGTGTTATGCACTAAATACGAATTTGTATCTATTGCAGTAACTTGTATAACGCTGCCAACTAAACCACCTTTAGTGGTTCCATTTAAGTCTATAGCATCGTTAGTAGCACCAGGAATAAAAGCTTTTTTATTTCCATCATCTACTGCAACCATTGCTGCACCTTTAAACTTATCTGTTCCGTCAGTTGTTATTTTAATAGCAGTTGCTAAAGTTTCTACGTAAAAATAAAAACTTGCACCGATATTATTTAGATTGTTGTAATCAGTTTCTCCTGAAGTCTTTCCATTAGCATTTACATTGATAGTTGGTAGAGTAAATACTCCATCCGCATCATTGCAAAGTAATATTCTTCCTGCATGAGATTTTACTGTTAGTGTTGTATTAGCTGTTAAGCTAACTGTTGTACCAGGGCCTGTAGTTGTAAAGCCATTTTTTGAAATGACCGGTCCTGAAAAAGTTGTGTTTGCCATGTTTTTCTCCTCCTAGTTATTTGAATACCGTCTCTAGGGCGTCGACTATACGCGTCGATATCCAATTTTATGTATAGTAAGGTATTTATACACTATTTTTAAATAGAGTGCAAGAGATCCTACAGTAAAAAT